>JFJP01038532.1_pt1 | contig 17054 bp, 20 predicted proteins | sample 431651 | NCBI WGS metagenome assembly JFJP01 (sample SAMN02602958, study PRJNA72255) | Microbial mat metagenome, whole genome shotgun sequencing project. | biome: fresh water; feature: sink hole; material: water; isolation source: purple microbial (photo- and chemosynthetic) mats found in... | reverse complement strand
GGCTTGACCGAGCGCACATCCTCGCCGTCTTGACCGAACGCTTCCTGCCCGTCATCGCCCAGCGTTTCGATGGCTTCCTTCGCGGCAGCGTTCGCAATCTGGGCGAAATCCTGGTAGGCTTGCTGCACAGCGCCGGGGAGAATCTCGAAGTGCAGTTCGCGCACATCCATGCACATCCGAGCAATCACCCGCTCGTCGGGGGAGAGGCGCGGCCAGCAGAGGTTGAACACAGCGCGGCAGAGTTCGGTGTCCCGGACGCAGTAGGCAGCGAGCCGGTCATCCATCCCACCCCTGGTGGCCTTGGCGAGGTCAATCTCCAGCTTCTCGCCCACCCCGAGGCTCAAGGTCTGAGCGAGGTTCCGCAGGCTGTAGCCGCCCATCTGGCACGGAAATGCAGCACAGGCAAGCTCTAGCGAGCAATAGGCGGTGCAGGGCCAGGGCAGGCCACAGAGGTCGCGCAGCACTCTCGAATCAAAACTAAAATTGTGCCCGACTACTGCGTTATCTGGATCGGAGAAGAACTCGGAAAGGCTCTTGAGAGTGGTTTCCCACTCGGGAGAGTCGGCCTTCACCCACACAGGAGGCGCGTCGTCGATGGCGTAGGCCAGCCCGAGAACGCGGGTGGCGGCGAGGTACTGGCGCAGGGTCATCTTCCGCAGGGATACCGTGGCGCTGTAGGCGGTCTCTGTGTCTATGAACATAATTGACATGTCGGCTACCGTATGTAGCGTTGTGGACATGTCAACTACCCCCGCTTGGTCCCTCCTGGAATTGGCCCCTGGCCCTGACCGCCGCGTGCTTGCCGAGTGTTCATGTGGCACGCGGAAGCGCGTCATCTACCACCACATCAAGTCCGGGCGATCCCGGTCATGCCGTCGATGCTCGGCCCTCGCCATCGGGGAACGCCGATGGCTCGAACTCCCGTACATCCCCCGCCCCTTGCGCCGACGCCTGCATGCCCTCCACAGCAACATGCTCCAGCGGTGCGAGAACCCAGCATATTCCTCGTTTCACCGCTACGGAGGGCGAGGGGTCAAGGTCGCCCCCGAACTCCGGGACTTCGCGGCGTTCCTGCTCCATATCAAGACCGTGGACGGGTGGAACAACCCGGCCCTCGTCATGGATCGACGGGACAATGCCAAGGGGTATGAGCGAGGGAACCTGCGCTTCGTCACGCCGAAGGTGAACGCCCGGAACCGTGAGTACCATGTCCGCGTCCGATACCGCAACCAGTGGTGGGTCGCCACGGAGTTCCACGAGCGATGGTGTCCGAGGTGGCATGTCTCGACTGTGCATGCCCGCATACATACTGGGCAGCCCGCCGCGTCCATTCTCGCTGATTACCGAAAGAGCTTCCCATGACCGACATCTTTACCCCCGCCATTTCCGCTGAAAATCTGGAGAAACTCCGCGAAAAGGCCGAATCCATCACGGACCTCAACCACATGGTTCCCGACGCGAGGGACACGAGGAATGTCCCAGCCGATGTGGTGGAAGCGATGAACGCGATGGGTGATCGGTACGGTGTGACGGATTGGACTTCGACAGGCGATGAACGGGTGCGGGTGATGAGCGCGTGGTGCGCGCTCCTGCCGCACATCCACATGGTTCCCTCGGTGCATGAGCCTGACCAAGCCGACTGGCATTGGTCCGGGGTGCGGTGCTTCCTCGCGGGTGCGGGCTACGACGCCCACGCCGCGCTGGCGACCCAGCTCACGCTGGTCTATCCTCAGTGTCCTCTGCGTCCCGACGAGACTGAACCGGAATGGACGAAGGCCCTCGCGGAAGCGCACCAGCGTTCGGGCATCCCGGCGTGCATCGCCAACATCCCGTGGTCTGCGCTGCTCGGCTTGCCTGCGGTGGACAAGGACGCGCTGGACGACATGGGGGTGAACTGGATCACTGGGGCCGCGCTGCTGCATGTCCTCAAGCATGTCCGCACCTATCAGGACGAGGTGCGGGTGATGTATCGTGGCACCGCCGCCTTCTATCGGCGCGATGCCTCGACCAATGTGGTGAACGCCCAGCCTCGGCTGATGGTAGGGCTGATGACCTCGCTCCGCATGGAGCGCATGGATGGGCGGAAGAAAGAGTTCGATCTGGCCGATGTGGGCGCGACCCGCTGCATGAAGGGCCTGACCTTCACAAGCCTGCTGGAGGTCGCCCCGCTGACGCGCGCCCCGGGCATGCTGATCGTCGGGCAGTTCACCACGCTGGTCCCCGATCCCGGCGCGGACGGCTGGTTCCAGCACGGGCTGCGCTTGACCCAGGCGTGGGCAGCAGGGAACGAAGTGACGCGCCCCTTCTCGGGCAACGACGAGACGATCATGGGCTATGCCTGGACCTTGGAACAGCTCGACGAAACTCAGCGGCTCGCCTACACCCTGCTGGCCGAAGCTGTCCCGCCGACCTTCGTGGTGGATTCGCCCTTCACCATCCTGCGCCAGTACCAGCCGAACTTTGTCACCGATTGGGCTGGCGACGATGACGCCTATGAGTCGATCATCGACGCGATGCTGTGCGTGTCGGTCATGCGCGACCGCGTGACCGCCGCCCGCCGCGAGTTCCCGGTGCTATGGCTCCTGCCCGACGAGCCGACCCAGAAGGGATCGACCAACCAGGGCAAGACCACGGCCGTCGGGGCGCTGGCCGGGTGCATGACCCCGGGCATCATGGTGAGCCGTCCGCCCGACTCCAACAGCGCCCCCGACATGCGCATGGTCGCCGGGATGATTAAGACGGTCGGCACCGTCGCACTGGACGAGTGGGCCATGCCCAAAACCCAGGCGCACCCGCTGTCAGCCCGCAACCTGCAATCCCTGGCGACAGGTGGTGTGGCCGCGCTGGGTGAGGTGATGGAGAACAACCCGTCGCCCACCATCCTGCGCCAGCCCATCGTCGCCTCGGCCAAGTGTGTAACCCTGCCCGAGGATGTGCGGAACCGTTCGTTCTTCCTGTTCCAGCGCAGCCTGACGCTGGAAGAACGGCAGCAGGTGAATCGGTACACCGCCATGATGAGCGGCGAAGTGTCGCTGCGCATGCGCCTAGCCGCCCTCGGGCTGGTACAGCGGTTCCAGCTCGACCAGACCAAACCCATCGCCAGCGCCGACCTCCGCTTCGTCCTCCACCTCGCCGTCGCTACGCGCCTGTGCGCTCTGCGTACCGGCAAGACCGGACCCGAGGGCCTGTTGGATGCGCAAGGCCGCGTCGAAGCCGTGCTGCGGAAGATGGAAGCGCGGCTGGTGCGGCACAACCACGACGCGGACGAGAGTGGCCTAGCGTCCGAGATGGATTCAGGCGAGTCAATCCAGGTGCGCGCCAGTGACATCTTCGGCGGCATGCACCAGGGCGACCTGACCAAGCTCGCGGATCTGCTCAAGCAGGATGCGCTGAGTGGCATCGTGACCGCAGGACAGCTACTCCGCGTCTGTGCCCGCAGCGACGAGAACGCCAAGACCATTCGTGGGCTGCTCGTGGCGATCACGGGACAGGCCCCGCGCGCCAACGACCGGGCCATCTGTCAGTCCTTCGCCCGCGACCTCCAGCGCCGGATGCCCGAGGTCGGGGATGCGTGGCCCTTGCCGGAGGCCGCAGGACTCGACGGCTGGCACTTGAAGCGTAGCGCCGACGGGTCGGGCGGCACGCTGCGCGTCACGCTGCGCTGCACGCATCCTACCGCTCCCGCATTCGCCTAAGGCGTCTGTGGCGGGCCAGCCCCCCTCCTCCGTCGGGGGGCGTGGCCCGGAGACCTTCTGTCGTCCTGCGGTCAGTCCCGCAGGCGCTAGGAGGCTCTATGCCCGTTCTATCCATCCCCCGCGAATCTCTGCCGTTGGCAGATTTCCAGGCTTTTCAAACCCTCGTCACGCTGGCGCATCGCGCGGGCGGTGAATCGTCCTTGCGGGCCGTAATCGAACCGCACGGCCCCGTGGAACTGGTCGAGCGCACCAGCGCCCTCTCGGAGCGGTCCTTCCGCTTCCGTGACATCGGCTTTACTGCTCGCCGCACCGACAACGGCATCACCATCCCGATCAGCCTGTCGTGGATGTATTCGGCGGTGAACGGCAGCCCGCTCGGCACCGGCTACCGGGCCGTCATGGATCTGATGGCGCAGGCCGACACCGTGAGATTTTGGTACGGCGGCATGAGCGACAACCGCATGGAACTGTGCTTCCCGAGCGGTGTCCTCGTCCTCGACGGCGTACACATGCGCTTCGTCAATGGCGAGCTGCGCGCAGCTCGTGGCCTGGACGAGTTCGACATCGTGGGTAGCCGTGAAAAGGTCACAGTGCTGAAAGACAAGACGACCCAGAAGCTCCACTGGGCGTATGTGCCCAGCGACCGGATGATGCCCTCGGGGGCGGCCATCGTAACGGGCTTGTTGGGCAACATGATCATCAGCCCGGCGTTCGATGCCACCTCGCTGCTGGTCTGCGCGGTGACCTACGACACCGACCGCACCAGCTACTACTGGCACCCCAGCAAGAACGCGATCCGCAAGCTCAACAACACCTGCACCATCCAGGCGGGCGCGAACAAAACCGTCACCATCGCTGGCGCGAACGGTGAGTTCGTCAGCAGTACCCAATACTGGCTCGCCGTGTCAGGCCAGATCGTCGAAGAACTGGTGCTGCATGGTTCGGGCGTGCCGGTCGATCACAAGCTGGTCAATGAGCAACGCCGTCGCCGCATCCTGTCCTGGACCGGCGAATCCATGGTCGCTTCGACAGCCATGCACATATACGGTGCATCGAACACCTCGTCGTTCGCGCTCGCACACCCCAGCAAGCCGCACTTGATGCTCCAGGGCGACATGCGCGAGAACCACGCAGCGTTGACCCTCAAGAAAATGAGCGTCGATTCGTGGTTCAACGATAACGAGCTGGCATGGCGTAGCGATGCGATGTACCGCATCGTTGGGAACAGCCCGACGCTACCGCTGGCAACCGCTGCGGTCGATGGCGGAACGTGCTACGCGGCCCAGAAATCGAACGGCACCTACGCCGTCTTGCAGCGCATGGAGCCGCTGCCCCGCGAACCGACCATCGACTTCGCCATGTACCCCTACGGCAACGACGGTCGGGTGGTCACCTTCGATGGCTCGGGTTGGTTCATCGACACCACCCAGCGGCGAGCGATGGCGCGTGGCTGGGTCGAAGGGCAGTCCGACTTGCGGACAGGCGTGGCCTTCAACCCCGAGGATCAGGAGAAGCTCATCGTCGCGGTCGCAGCCGCATCCGACCACTATGTGGGCGTCACCCAATCGCAACACGAGGGATGGGCGTGGATGCCCGAATGGGGCACGCCACCCGGCGTCCGTGCGCGGCACGACCGCTACCCGGATCGCACCGAATATGTGCCGCCCTGCGAAAGCCACCGCATCAAGACCTGTGCGTGCTGCGGGGCGACGGTGGCGAACATCAGCCACAGTCACATCCGGCTGCACAGGTCCGGTGGCGATCTGATGGACGATGTGGCGATTTGCCGCAACTGCGTCGAGGAGCATCTGTACGGAGATTATCGCGGGTTCTTCCAGTGTTCGGACTGCAACGAATGGTTCCACAGCAGCGCGCAGTCCGAGCGGCACGATGTCTGCGAAAGCTGCTTCGAGAACAACTACGACGAGTGCGAAAGATGCGGAACCTGGACCCACACGGTCCAGTTGTCCGAGGGCGTCTGTCGTAGCTGCCGCACCAACACCGGGCGGTTGCTCGAATACAGCTACAGGCCGAAGCTCGTGTTCCACCGCGTTGCCCAGGAACCGATGGTGTTCGGGTGCGAGATCGAACTGGAGGGCGAGGAGGGATCGACATCCAACGATGTCGCATTCGCCGCCTCGCGCGTGCTGGACTACCCGGGCTGCAAGAACTTCCTGATCGCCAAGCGCGACGGATCACTCTCCTGCGGTGCAGAGTTCGTCACCCAGCCGTTCTCGTGGGAATGGTTCCTGGGCAATAAGCAGCGGTTCGTGGACATCTTCGAGAACATGCGTGCGCGCGGCTTCACCGCCAAGCGTTCGTGTGGCCTGCATGTGCATGTGAGCAGACAGCCCCACTCGCACTTGGAGGAGTTCAGGGCGCTGCAACTGGTGTACGCGCACCCCGAGAAATGGCGGGCGATGAGCGGGCGCGTGGTCGATCAGTATTGCAAGTTCGACGGCCCACACACCGGGTTCAAGGAGCGCGTGCGCGTTGCTCGTGAGCGTAGCCGCTTCGGTGATCGCTATGTCGCACTCAATCCCACTGACCGACAGACGCTCGAATGGCGCATCTGGTCGGGCACGGGGCAGTTCGATAAGTTCGAGTCGGCGCTCGCTACCGTCGTCGCCTCTCACGCCTTTGTGCGGAGCGGTGCGACTGGCGTGAAGCCGTCGTTTGAGAAGTTCCGTGAGTTCTGCAAAAACCATGGCCAGTTCGGGCAGCGCACCGCGCCTCGCCTCGCTCTGGCCGTCTAAACCAACAACCAAGAAAGAGACTCTATGTGCATCATCGCTATGATCCCCACCAAGGCCCAGCGTCCGGGCTTGGACATCCTCGAACAGTGCTGGCGCAGCAATCCCGATGGCGCGGGATTGATGTATCCCAACCTGGAACGTAGCATCCTGGTCGTGGATAAGGGTCACATGACCCTCGGCGCTCTCAAGGAAGCGTGGGCCAAGGTGCCGGAAGGAGTGCCCGTGTGCGTTCACTTCCGTATCAAGACCCACGGGCCGAAGGACCCCGCGAACACGCACCCGCATGTGGTGCATCCCGATGAAGTCGCCATCGTCCACAACGGCATACTGCCCATCGGGGCACCTGCCGATTCACCGGAGAGCGACACGGCGCGGTTCGCGCGCCTCGTGCTGTCGAACTTCCCCAAGACGTGGTGGAAGAACGATGCGATGGTCCACCTCGTCGAGGAGTATATGGGCCGTGGCAACAAGATGATCGCCATGAACGCCTCGGGCAGCTTCCGCATCCTGAACGAGAGTGCGGGCACTTGGGAACAGGGGGTGTGGTTTTCGAACCAGACCTTTCGTGTGTCGCGCAGCTACCAAGGCAGCTACGGCTACCAGCGCAGCGTGTACGAAGGCTACGACTCCTATCAGGAGTGGGCCGGGACGCCTCGTGGGGGTGGATGGAATAAGGCTCAGCAAGCGCGAGGCCAAGATGCTGCGACAGTATCCGCTGCTCAACCTGTCGGAGCAGGTGCGGCTCATTCAGGAGCAGCGCAAAGCGTTCCAGGCGCGGAAGAAACGCAGTTGATCGAGGTGATCGAGCTGGACATCCCCACTGACCCCGTGGTGCAGGCTGTCGCCAGCGGGGCGATCAGCGAGGAGAACATGCGTCTGCTGTCCATCGACATTGGCTCGATGACCACGGACGAGTTCAACCGATACGAGATGCTGATGGAGGTCATCGGTCATGGGTAAGCCCGCCATCCTCAAGCCCGTGATCGACCAGGGCTATCGCAGCATGTCATACACTGACAGACTGCACGACCGCATCAGTGATTGGATGCCCATATCGGCCTACACCGATGTCGATTTCTCGAAGGTGATCGTCGAGGTGCCCCGCAAGGATGTCGCCAGCGCGATCCGGTCGATCAAGCTGTACCTGCCGCTGTGGCTGTACGGCAAGCCCAAGCTGTTCTTCTACGATGACGCGGAGCGCACGGTGCGCTTCACCTGGACATGGCCGATGTTCCACGAGCGCAAGGCGCGCGTGCAGGCCATCAAGGACAAGGCCCTCGCCTTGAAGGCCGCACCTGTGGGGGTGACCCATGGGGCGTAAGCGCAAAGGCGAAGTGCGCTGGATCAAGAAAGACCAGCGCATGTTCGAGAGCATGATCGAACTGCACGCCGCGCTGCGAAGCGCGGCGTGCAGCGCAGGCGGGGCGCTCGTCGCCCCGTTCGCGGATCGACTGGGCGCGATCATCACTGAGCATTGCTGGAGGAGACAATGAGCCTCGAATGGACACACGGCGTTGACTGGGGCTATCCCCGCAACGAGACCATATTCGATGTGCGCCCGCACTCGCTGCGCCTCAACCAGATCGTGGCCTTCCCCATCCGCACGGCTGGGGGAGGTATCGCGGGATGGCACGCTGGCGAGGTCGCTGACCGCGCTGGCACAGGCTACTACATGAAGCACTCCGATGGTGGAGGGAACTACCCGCTCATCACAAAAATGATGGGCCTCGGAAATGTGGGTGGCATCACGATACAATGGCCCAATGAGCAGGGCTGGAACGCGATCTATTCACGGTATTTCAGGCAGGAGGGCAGTTGGCCGTGGGCACGCAGCCTGCCTGACTTAGAGAAACAGTGCATCGTGCTGGCGCAGTTGTGGCAGCGCAGCACAGGCGAGAAGATCGACACCGATGGGTTCGGTATGACCATGGAGAAGATTGATCTCGCCTGCGCGGTATTGTGATAAGTTAGCCTTCGCCCAGGCCCCCCTCCTTCCTCGGGGGGCGCTGGGCTGGTTTCCTGTGAGGTTTCTATGCTCGTCTCCAATGGGCTTGGCTGCCTGTGCGCAGCCATCGCCACGATCTCGCTCATGTCGGGCGGGATCAACACCACCGTGCTGTTCGCTTGCCTCGGTCTCGGGTGCGGCGTCGGCACATTATACGAAAGGTTTATCCCATGAGTGACCACGATATGGCGGCGGCTTTGATGCACGCCACCGAATCCATGATGCAGTTCGAGCAGTATGTCTCGGACAAGGGCGGCGAGCTGATTGCCACCCGCATTGGCACGGACTGCGGGCCGTGCCCGCTGTTCGTCATCGCAGTGGTCCCCGAGCGGGACCAGATCAGCAGTCTAGAGGCGATGATCGCCCAGCTCACCAACCGCCTCGACAAACTCAAGACCGCGAAAGCGGCAGAAGGAAACTAACATGGCAACCAAAACCAAGCCCACCACCATCAAAGAGACCCAGCAGCTCATGATGGTGCGCTGCGTGACCCGCGTTGTCGGGTCCAAGCGGTTCACCTTCTGGCAGGCCGAGGGCTGCCAGATGCACATTGGTCGTGGCTGCCATATGAAGGCCATGTCCGACGCGGTGGCGAACGCCGCGATCATCACCACTGAACACGGAGGTAGGAAATGAACAACCCATACTCGAAGCTCCAAAATGAGCGCGACCATCTGTTCGCGGCGGTCAAGGCCGCGTGCAAAGGAGCGCCTCACAACTGGAGCAGGATCGTCTGTGCCGACGCAACGTACGCAGAAGTGCTACGCCCCGTCCGCATCCCGAAGGCCCTGCGCGCTAAGATCACGGCGTGGCGCAAGCGGTGGGACGCGGTGGAGGCGGCCCAGAACACCCCCGAGGTCAAGGCGAAGCGCCTGCTCGATGGCGTGCCCCAGGATGTGCGGGATGCGGTCCTGCACGAGTTAGTGAAGGACGGGTGCTACCATGGCTGATCTCAAAGAGGCCGTGCTGTGCAAGGGCACCATCAGGCTCGACTGGCACGCGGGCAAGCACATGAGCCGCGAGGTGGTGAGCGCAGCGGACTTCCAGGGCTTGCTTGCTCTGATGAAGGCCGCGAGCGAGGTGATCGTGGGCGAGTACCCCGAAGATGATGAGCGATACCTGATGGGGTTGCAGATCGCCATACTGGCTGAGCGGTATGAAGCGAGGGTGCGATGAGCAGCGCGCGGATTCGGTTCACGGCGGCCGAGCGCCAAGCGTGTGAGATGTTCGTGGACCAAGTGCAGTTGGGGGATTGGTGCGAGATCGTGTATCTCAAGACCGAACTCGCTCACCGCATGGCGACCATCGCGCGGTTGGTCCTCATGCTCACCGACGCGCCTGCGCGCGCTCGGGTGAGGGCGAAGGCCAAGCCCAGAAAGCACAGGAAATGAGAGATGGGCCGCACCCAGTGGGGGCGGCCCATTTTTCATGTCACTGGAACTCTGGCGGGCGGCACTCGACAGAGACATTCCTCCACACCTTGCGCGCGTCGGCGAGGTCATCGCCCCGAAGCGGGGTTTCGGCGTGCTGGGCGGTGAGCTTTTGGGCGAAGGCTTTCTCCATGCCCATGTCGCCAAGGCGGCAGAACTGCTTCCAGAGGGAAGTGGGGGCATAAGGGGCCGCAGGAGCGATGCGCAGCGAACCCTGGGCACCACGACCTAGCGCACGCTGATCATCGGTGAACGACCGGCTCGGGCGCTTCGGAAACAGGGCTTCGATGTGCGGAGCCATGCGGGCGCGCAGGGCTTCGTGGTTCTCGGTAGCTGCGGCCTCGACGATGCCAGCAAGGACGACCCGAATGGGGAGGCCCAGTTCGAGCGCGAGCTGGGCGAGGGTCGCCGCAGCCGAGGGGTGGAGGGATTGGGAGGTGAATGAAGTAGGCATGGCGGCAGAATATGGGGGAGGAGCTGGGTTGCAAGGTCAAAAGTTATGAGAACCAGAGTTTGCAACTTACGAGGTTGTGAGGCAGCTCAGGTGAGCGGTATTTTGACCAAAACACGCGAAAACCGAAATGACCGGAACTGAAAAGGGTAAATCAATGCGACCGAGCATGTAAAGATGTATAAGACTATACATCAGGCTAAGTGCCGATGCAGCAACGGGTTGTGGCTGGATTTGTATGTATGTATAGGTTTGGTCCCTTATAGCGGGTGGGATGTACCCTTTTCTAGTTTATAAGGTCCTTAATCCCATATTCCTTCACACATCCCATAGGATAGACTATACATAATACACGTATGGCGGCAAGTGCCTGCGGCCACAGTTGTTATGGATAAAAAAGTCTATGTAATGTCTTTTTGGGGTTTTTCGCCATACGCGCTGCGTATGGACTGCGTTCTGGCTAGGAATGAGATAAAAACGCGGAATACACGGTGTTTGACTGGATTTTGATTGTCGAAGCTCGCTACACCACGCTGTTAGCGTTCCCGTCACATGAAAAAACGCGCGTGAGCCGAAGCCCACGCGCGTCGTTCGTCACTCCTCGATCACGAGGTCCATCTTGACCTCATCGCTGTCCTTCACGTAGGAGCGGTCGATGACCAGCGTGGCCCCGACGAAGCGGCGGACCACGGCCTCGTCACCGTGGCCCAGCGCCTCGCAGAGCGCCTGGGAGGCGAGGATCTCGCCCTGGCCCGCCTGCATGCACAGCGCGGCCACGAAGGGCGCGGCAGCGATGCTGAGCGGCTGGTTCTTGATCGCGCGACGGCCAGCGAACTTGGTGTTCGTGGCGCGGCCCGAGATCACGTCGAGGTCGAGGCGCAGGATGGGCGAGCTGGTGCCCGCCTTCACGATGGCGCTGACGACCTTGAAGCTGTAGCGGTCAGCGGGCAGCTTGATGCCATCGGCGGGCTTGGCAGCGGCGAGCGCGGCGGCGAAGCTGGTGGAGGGGATGTTGGTCGCGGTGGTCATGGTGACTCCGTGGTCGATCACGCGCTGGGTTAGGGTGCGCGTGTGGGTGTTGCCCATAGAACCGACATCAGCACACCGACCCACGCCCACCGACGAAGGAGGGGGGCTGGGTCGTGCCTTGGGGGCAATGGAGGCTGCGCTATGCGAATCGCGCTGCGCTGACCCACGCTCGCGGCTCACCTGCGTGCGCTGAGGCAGGGCGCGGTATGAGCTACGCCTGTGCAAGCACGGGTGACGCACGAGCAGCGGCGCGCTCGATGCGGACGGTACGGTTCACTTTATCCGCGCGCGTATAGTGCGAGGAGGTACAATGGGTCCCTCGGATAAAAACGCGGAGCAAGTTTGGTCCCTTGAGCTGTTTCGAGCTGTCAAGAGCTTTTTGCTCGGCCTTCACTTTCAGCTCGAACCCGCTATCCTCCCGCCATGGCCTCGCCCATTACGCGCAATCCCAAGATCGGTCTCACGCACAATGTGGCTCGCCTCAAGGCGATGCTGCCTGCCGCCTCGTACCTGCACCTGTTGCACCAGGGCACGATGACCGGATTCCTCCCCCGGTTCGACACCGAGGGAAAACCCACTGGGCAGTTCGACAACCTTGCGCCCAAGGATCGCATCGACCTCGCGCGATACCTGCTGGACAAGGTGATCCCGGATGCGCCGAAGGAACTCGCCCTGACCACCAATGCCCCGGAGAAGCTCGATGCCGTCACCGTTGCTCACCTGTCCTCCGACGAACTCCGACGCATCGCCGCCACCCCCGACGACGACACCGCCGACACCGCCGAGTTCGCAGTCCCCGCTGAAACTGATCCAGCGGGAGCTGGCCCGGCGTGAACTGGCGAAGCGGAGCCTGCTCGACTTCATCCTGGCGACCAAACCCGGGTACGATGTGGGCTGGGTCCACCGCGAGGTGACGGATCTCCTCGACGCCTTCGTGGAGGCGGTCGAAAAGAAACTCTCCCCGCGCCTCATCATCGAGCTGCCGCCGCGCATCGGGAAGTCGGAAATGATCTCCCGGAAGCTGCCGCCGTACATCCTGGGGAAACACCCGGAGTGGGAGGTGGTGTGCGCGACCTACAACCAGGACCTCGCGGATGACATGGGGCGAGAGGTCCGCGCGCTGGTTCACACCCCGTTCTATCACGACCTGTTCCCCGCGACAGAGCTGCGCCGGGACTCGAACTCGGTCTCCTATATGAAAACCACCGCAGGCGGCTCGTACACCGCTGTGGGCATCGGTGGTGCGCTCACGGGCCGTGGCCTCCATGTGGGGATCATCGACGACCCGGTGAAGAACCGCGAGGACGCGGACTCCGAACTGATCCGCGAGCAGACCTGGAAATGGTATCAGTCGGTCTTTCGCACGCGCGCGGCCCCGGGCGCGGGGCTGATCCTGCTGCAAACGCGGTGGCACCTGGATGACCTCGCGGGCAAGATCCAGCTCCAGATGGACGAGAATGCCGAAGGTGACCAGTGGCACCTCTACAGCTACCCGGCAATCGCCACCAAAGACGAGAAGCACCGCAAGGAAGGTGAGGCGCTGCACCCGGAGCGGTGGCCGCTCAAGGAACTGCTCAAGCTCAAAAACACCCTCGATCCCCGTGAATGGTCTGCGCTCTACCAGCAGAACCCAACCCCATTAGACGGCATCCACTTTCGGCGCGAGTGGCTCAAGTTCGAGCGCCCGGACACGAAGGAACTGAACTGGTATATCTCCACCGACTTCGCCATCGGCGAGAAGAACACCAACGACTTCACTGTGCTGTGGCCGTTCGCGGTCGATCAGCACGACAACATCTATTTCGGCGTGCCGGTGCGCCGACGCATGCCTGCGATGGAGATTGTCGAGGCGCTCTGCGACCTGATGGAGAAGCACCGCCCGGTGCAGCTCGCGCTGGAAAATGTTCACATCTCGAAAACCCTCGGGCCATACCTCAAGAAACGGATGGCTGAGCGGAGGATCTACACGCCGCTGTGGGACTTCACGCAGTCGAAGGACAAACTCGCGCGCTCCGCGAGCCTTCGTGGTCGCATGCAGCAGGGCAAGGTGTTCTTCAACCCCACGAGCCGCGCGGATGTCGAGCCAGAGCTGCTCGCATTCCCGGCTGGGCGTCACGACGACCTCGTGGATGCCGCGAGCTGCGGCATGCTCATGCTCGACACGCTGATGAAGGCCCGGCCCGCCGATGGCCCGCCACCCGAGCAGGCCCCGGAGTGGAGCATGACCTGGATGAAAGAACGCATCGCTCGGTCGAGCGGAGAAAAGCAGTCGCATATCCCGCTGACGATCACGGGCCGCGAGCGCAAGACCAAGAAAGCCCCAACATGGAATTCGTGATTGCGGCGAGTGTGCCGGTCGCCAACCGCCCGGGGCTGTTCGCCGTCGTGCGCCAGGAGACCGCCAAGACGATCCGCGAGGGGTACATGAAAGTGTTCGAACGGAACGGCGAAGTGGTGGTCGAAACGATCACGCGGGCGCGCAAACCGATCAGCGCCTACGACCCGTGCGCGCGGATCGTGTTCTTCGCCATCGACCAGAACGGGAATCTGGTCACCGAAATCGGGGGTTGACAGAGGGGGTGGAACACACCTGACTTGGGGCACCACCCTCCTGAACAGGAAACCCCCATGCTCGCTCCCCTGACCCACTCGCCCAAGACCATCCTGCTCGCCGCTGCCGCGACGGGCGTTGCCCCGACCGCCCTGCGCGTCAACCCGTTCATGGGTGGCAACCTCGTCGCCGCCTCGGCCCAGGCCGTGCTGACCGATGGCACCCCGAACACCCTGGCGACCCCGGCCCTGGTCGGCGTTTCGGTCAACCGCAACACCGCGAAGAAGCACCTCCAGCTCGTCGTGCCCGCTGCGGCCATCACCACGGTCGCTGCCGGCGTGGTCAAGGTCGCGGGAACCTGGACCGGCGCACAGGTCACGGGTGACCTGACCCTGACCCTCGGCACCGCTGACGGCCAGATCCTCGACGAGATCGCGGACTGCGGCACCATCACGGACGCCGACCTGAACCTGACCACCATCGTCTGCGTCAACGGCAAGCCCTATGGCCGTATCGTGGACACCGCCTCCCCCGCCCCCGCCGCACTCCAGTGGGGCAGCAGCAGCAGCGATGGCCGTACCATCGTCATCGGCGCGGACAGCACCTACTACATCCCGGTCGGCGCGGTCATCGACATCTTCATCGGCCTGAACGTCGGCAAACTGGCCGAGCGCGACGCCGCTGGCACCCTGATCGCGGGCACCGCCCTGGATGTCGGCGCGGTCGAGGAACGCTACCTGGGCGTGATCTCGTCCTACACCGACACCGCTGGCCGCTCGGTCACTGGCCTCGTCGCCAGCGACTTCGTGATGGCCGAGGTCGCGCCGGTCTCGCTGGTCGGCGTCACCCTGTAATCCGGGCAACCGAACGCCCCTGTCGCCTTGCGCGACAGGGGCGTTCTGCCATCATCTGACCACCCGGAGACACCATGGGCCTCAATCTCGCTCCCTGCCTCGTGGTTCGTCGGGGACCGTGAAAGACCGATGAGCAGGCTCCGCACCTCGATGCCGAAGCCTATCGGCGCGGTCGCCGCGTTCGGTGAGTCTGATACGCCGTCGCGGTCGGACCATGTGCATGCGCTGGACGCGACATCGCTGGCCGCGCTCCTTAAAGCCGCAACCGCAAACGGGGCGGTCGGGGTGACGACGGCACAGATCAATGCCCTCATCGCGGACGAAGCTGCGCGCCGACAGGCGGCAGACGCGGGGCTGTCGAGCAGCCTCGCGGACGAAGCCACGATCCGTGCCGCTGCCGATGCCGACCTGGAAGCGCGCAAGATCAACATCGGCACCGGCCTGGACGCTACCCGCGTGCTGGTGGGCGAGAACACCTCGACGGCGGGGGGCGATGCGAACCTGACTTGGGACGGCACCACGCTGAACGTCGAAGGCACGGTGGACGCGAACACCCTGCGCGCCGACGACATGACCGGAACGGGCGAGCGAGTCACGGTCGCGCAGGCCGACGGCACGCTGCGCGATGTGGACGAGGTGACTTGGGACGGCACGCTCGGCCTGCTGCGGATCACCAAGTCGTCGGCACAGAACGGGCTGGAAGTGTGGAACGGGCAGGATTCCGGTGTCGCCACCTGGGTCGCCAAGGCCGCGACCGGCCACGCCATGGTCGCGGAGGCATACGGGTCCTCAGCGGGTGGAACCTACGGCGGGCGCAGCCGGAATGACAGCGTGGCGTTCCTTGGCGCGAATTACCTGGGATCGGGCACGGCACTGAAGAATGTCTTTTACGGGACGAACCAAAGCGACACGAGCGCCGTAGTGTCGTTCCTCGCCGCGTTCACCGAGGAAGCGTACTACACGCAGACCGCTGGATGGACCTTCCGCCAGGACATCCAGGTCACATCAAACGCTGGCACGGGCGTCCGTGGCATGTTCGCGCAGGCCGATGGGCATTTGCAGGATGTGGATGAGATCACCTGGCTGTCGAACGAGGGCCTATCGGTCAGGACGGACGCGAACGGCTACCGGCTCATCCGCCTCAAGAACGCCAACTCAGGGTCTGCGGCCTCGGCGCATTGGACAGCCGAGAACAACAACACCGTCCAGGCGTTCATCGAAGCGTACAGCAGCACCTATGTCAGCGGCACCAGCATGGGCGGGCAGAACCGTGCCAACGGTGCGGCCTTCGTCGGCAACGGAGCTGACCTCGGTGGGGTGTTCTACGGCGTCCACACGGCCACGGGAGCGCCCAAGGCGTACTTCGTCTGGAAGGATCAGACCGAAGCCGACTTCGACGCCAACGGGTGGCGATTCAATCAGCAGATCCAAGTCACCGCCGATGCCGGCACGGGCGTCCGCGCTGTGTTCGCGCAAGCTGACGGGCATCACGCACCCGAGGCCGCGATAACCCGCACGACCGGCGAACTGACCGTGGACGGCACCCCGCTGCGCGACTCGCTCGCTTCCGCTCTGTCCTACGCCTGGGGATTCGCCGCATGATTATTCTCGCTACCTCCCAGGTCATCGCGCTGACGGTATCGGCGGGCACGGCGACCGTTGAAGCCGCCTACGCTGACCGCAACGGGGCCACGTTCGCGGAAGCCCCGCAGCGCACCAGCGTCACGGGTGGTCCGACCACCGTCGTTTCCGCGCCGTCCGCTGGCGTGCGTCTGGTGAAGCGCCTGTACGTCCGCTCGGGCAGCGCAGCGACGATCACCGTCACCGTCGCCGGGCAGGTGCTACGGACCATCGACCTCGCTGCGTCTCAGACGATGGACATGCTGGCAGAGGCGACGATGGCCGGCGCGGCGCTGGACTCGACGGTCGTGCATCTGGCCGGCACCGAAACGATCGCCGGGGCCAAGACATTCTCCGCCCTCGGCACGTTCAATCTCGGCCTCACCGTCTCCGCCGGCACGACCGCGCTCCAGGCGGTCACCTGCACCACGCTGACGGCGAGCGGCGGCACAACCCCCGGCACCGCGCCCGCCGGGCAGTGGTTGATCGGCGGCGGGTCCGCGAACGCCAGCGGAAGCCTGACGCTGGGCGGCGGCGTCAGGGCTGGCGCAGGGTTCAGTACGTTGAACGGCGATATCACTCGCCCTGTGGCCGACCACTTCTCCCTGTCAATGTCTGGCAGCGCCGGGTTCCTGGATGGGTTCAACTACACCGCCGGAACAC
>JFJP01041079.1_pt1 | contig 17057 bp, 16 predicted proteins | sample 431651 | NCBI WGS metagenome assembly JFJP01 (sample SAMN02602958, study PRJNA72255) | Microbial mat metagenome, whole genome shotgun sequencing project. | biome: fresh water; feature: sink hole; material: water; isolation source: purple microbial (photo- and chemosynthetic) mats found in... | reverse complement strand
GCATAAATATCTATCAATAAACAATATCGCATATAGCATCTCTTCTGTTAAAAAAATAACAGACTCTTTTCATAGCTTGCATGTGAAAAATAAACCTAAATACAACTATATGAAAAAACTAATCAGACTACTATCATTTCTTACTGTTGCAGGCTTTTTACTGACATCCTGTGAGGGACCAATGGGAAAAGAAGGAATTGCTGGCGTTGATGGGGTGGATGGGATTGATGCAAATGCTACCTGCACAGAATGTCATAGCAATTCTGCTACAATAGAATTAAAGCAGGCGCAATGGGAAGAATCTCTACATGCAACCGGCGAAAATGCAGCTTATGCCAATAGAAGCGGCTGTGTTCAATGTCACACAAGTCAGGGATTTCTTGAATATGTAGCAGAAGGCTCAACAGCTGCCATATCTGTACCGGATGAACCAATGCAGATAAATTGCTATACATGTCATGAAATTCACCAGACTTTCACTACTGCAGACTGGGCACTTACAAAACCAGGAGCACAAACTCTTGAACTCAAATATGCCGGAGCTGATGTTATCTGGGATAAAGGAAACAGTAATCAGTGTGCAGCATGCCATCAGGGACGTGCCGTATCACCTGCTCCGGTAATTAATGGTGCAGATTTTGCAATAACAAATTCACGTATAGGGGTTCATCATGCTCCTATGACTAATTTCATTCTTGGAAAAATTCCTTTTGAATTGACAGGAACAGCTTATCCGGCATCAAATCCTCACTCTACAAGTAATGGATGTATTACCTGCCATATGTCAAAACCTTACGGATATCTTGCAGGTGGACACAATATGAGCATGAGTTATGATGCTCATGGTACAGAAACACTTAACTCAATAAGTTGTTTAGTATGTCATACTTCAAATACAGCTACAACAATTGTGACAAAATACGCAACTCTCAAGACAGAGGTATCAAATAAGCTTGCAACTCTTGAAGCTCAGCTTATAGCCGCCGGTATCTATAATACAGCAACTGCACTTGCCAAAACAGGTACGTTTAAAGCAAATGCAGTACTTGCTTACCTTAACTACAATGCTGTGAAGGAAGATAAAAGTTTGGGACTGCACAACCCCGGATATACAAAGGCTTTGCTTGACAACTCTATTACAGCCATGACTGCACTCGGGTTCTAAGAGAAATTAAAACAAAAATAACAAAAGAGGTTGTCATTGCTGGCAGCCTCTTTTGTTATTAATTAGCCTTGCTGCCCGTGTTGGCAGCTCCTCAGTTCAATCAATCATACTCTACTAGTTCTAATGATCGTCTGTAATATGATAGCCTGTAATCATCCCTCTGAAAAGTGATGTTGGCTTTGAACCAAGAGTACAGGTATAAATGTGTATAATCATAAACACCGACAGAAAGAATCCCATTGTAATATGAAGTATGTCTGTATATATCAGGCCACTAACGCCAAAAAACTTGGTTACAGTTATCTCAGGGAAGAATAATCCTATACCTGAAATGATAACAAGAGGAACAGCAACATACATTGCCAGTACATATGAAAACTTCTGCAGGGGATTAAACTTACGCTCCTCAGTTACGGGAAATGGATGCTTCTCACCCTTAAACATGCCCCACGCGTAGTATTTCATCTGTGTCATCAATTCTGAAACAAGTCCCTTTCGCTCTATCTTATAATACTTTCCGTTTTTGGTGAAGGCATTACCTCCCACGTATACAATGTAATTGATTGTAAGAAGCACGGCAGCAAAATTATGCCACTTTACAGCTGCAGCAAATCCTACTACTATTGCGTAGTTTTCCTTGTCGGTATACTGCATGCTTAGTCCTGTAACAATAAGGATTATAAACAGCAAGGCATTTAAAACATGCCAGGCCCTTATCCACTTCGGATATAAATACATATTTACTCTTCTTTAATTTGTTTACTGCTCTTCCTTACCCTGAAAAATATATGAGTCACAATGACTACAAGAACTCCAAAGAAAATTATCAGGCTGAACATGTTAAGGTATTCATTTCTGTTCGCCCCAATTACATATGATTCATTCAGAATTGTCCCGTTGAAGAATCCGTCTCTGCGTTGCTCCTTTGACTCAAATTTATAAAGTGAAGCCATCAGAAGAGAATTCTGTGAGTGGCATTCATTACATAGCTTCACTGCTTCCTCTTTAGGCATTATCTGATGAGAAATCCTAATACTCTTATCAATTTTTGTATGACACTCAATACATCTTACACTCGCAAAATGTGAAGCCTGATTCGGGAGCCAGTCATGCTTGCTAATAATGTTAATCTCCTGATTATCGCTCAGAAGCTGATAGCGGCTGAAGTCTGAATGACAGTTCAGGCATATTGAGTTATCGTATCTTATTGATTCTTTGATATTGGATGATCTTTCTCTTATTTTATATGAGTGAGGATCGTGGCAACTCCAGCATGAAAAACCTTCTGATTCAAGTTTATAATGAGTGCTTTTCTGATATGCCGTATCAACTTCTTCAAAATGATATTGCGCGTAAGTCTCATCACCGCCATGACAATCGAGACAGGTAAACTTCTGTTCCATCCTCAGTTCGCCTGCATGAGGAAAGTTGACATATTCTCCTGAATGGCAGTCAGTACAACTGAAATTTTTATGATTCGAATCGTAGAATTCTGTTTTATTCACAATCCTCTCCGAACACATGATGCCTTTTACCTGACGGCCTAGTGACTCATTTGTATACTCATATTTCTGTTGCCCGTGGCATATAAAACAACGCTGATTATCCTCTTCGTAAGGAGAAACAAAACTTATCGTATCCTGAATCTTCGGCGCCTCTTTTCCAAATTTCAAACCTGCAGAAAAACCTGCAGAACTGATAGTTATCAGGGCAAGAAAATAAAGGATACGGAACCGGTATGATTTCATTCCTGATTTCCTCTTTATAATTAAAACCTTACTGTAATGTTGAACCCAACAAGAAAATCACCCTTACTAAAATCATTTGAATTAAAAACAAGATTTCTCTGATTGATAATTGATGAGTAGTTTGCAACAAAAACCTGGAATGTATGGGTTGCTGAACCAATCTCCCATCCTAAAGAAAGGTTTGGCTTTGGCTGCTCATCAAGATCCTGCTTTGTCAGAAGCTGATCATATTCTACAATAAGTGAATGATTTCCGAAAAGATTTGCACGGGCACCAACCGATAAGCCAAGGTTAAAATTTTTATACCCTGTTGAATCAGAATAAATAGGAACCGAGTTGAAATATGCTACTGATGGTGCAACCTGAACAGATACCTTCTCACTAAGCTTGCGTGCAATAATCAGCTGTGAGAAATATGATAATCTGTGCATTTCCTTATAACTTGCTGCAGGGCCAAATAACTCTTCTTTCTGAAGGTCCAGTACAATATTTCCATAATAAGAAACTGAAACAGGCATACTGTTATCTTCAGTCTGCTGAAGAATTGCATACTTCCACTGTATGTCCTGAAGTTTATAGTCCTTTGTTGTTCCGGCACCAATCATTAATCGGTCTGTAATACCATAGTTTAGTCCCATCCTGGTATTCGCTGAACCATAAATCCCAAAGAGGTCATGAATGTCGGTAATGCGACTAAACCTGTGCTGAATAAGAAGTTCAATACCTCCTTTATAAGGAGTGGCAACTGTATTATTATCAACTAATGTAGATGTTCCAAAGATATTAGCGACCGGAGTTGATGTGGCCTCATTTTGAGTAGCTTCCTGTGCAATGAGAGAGGAAACCAGTAATGATAATGTTAAAACGATAAAAAGTTTTTTCATGTTTTTGGGTTTTATCTGGTTAAGTTATTTTAATTGTCTAATGCGCCGTCATTGATCCACTTAAGAATCTTTGCCTTTTCTGCATCTGTTGCATGGGTGGCATGTGTACCGGAGCCAAGTTTTGAATATAGCTTACTTGTTTCACCCGGAGCAGTAAGGAATTTACCCTTTGTTAGGGCAGCATAAGAAGTTCCATCCCTCAGATCAACAACGGGAGTTCCATCATGGCATCTTGCACAACTCGCGGTCAGGATAGGCTGAATATCTGCCTGAAAGTAATATGTTGCATTAGGATCAGCAACAGGAGGTATAAAAGTATACTTCTCACAGGATGAAAATCCCAGAATACCTGCAAATAGCAAAAAGGCTGCAAGTATTTTTCTGATCATATTGAATTTCTGATTCATAATTTTAGTGTTGTTAATTAATTCACAAAGATATTTTATTCAAGCGATTATTAGTCTCTTCATCAGGTTAAAATAGTGTTTCCGTAACTGCTCTTTAGCATGTTAAAAATTGATCTATATCACTTATTCTGATGATATATGTTTCCGAAGATTAATTAAACCGGCATATTAAATTTACATTAAATTTACACTAAACATTTCTTACCATGAAATATTCGATAGCAGAGCAATTTCTGATACTTGCCTTAAACCCTGATAAAGGAAGAATATCAGTAGATGGCACTCATTTCACATATTCACTGACAGGGGCAATTCTGATGGACTTTTTTGAAGGAGAAGAAATAAAAATTGAAGGCAACAGAGTAATCCCTTCATTACGGATAAATAATGATTCGCTGCATACCCTGTTCTCAGAACAATTCACCAAATCGTCAAGAAACAGGAAGATCTCCTACTGGATAAAGCGTCTTAGAAATAAAAGCAGGTTTATATTTAGGGAGATGACATTATCGCTGGAAAAGCAGGGAGTTCTGCGTATTGAACAAAAAAGGTTCCTCAATATATTTCCGTACAGGAGATACTGGTTTCTGAACAACAGCATAAGAACTGAAATTACAGATCGTCTCAGGGCAGTCCTGCTACATGGAACCAAACCAGACAAAAAAGACCTGATGCTGATCGCTGTCCTGCATTCTGCCGGTGCTCATTCATTGCTGAAAATGGAAACAGGTGAAACAAAAACAATACGGCAAAAAAGTACCGTATTGCTTAAAAGTGCACTGCTTACCTCAGAAATAAGTCAGACTGTAAAAGAAATTCAGTCAGCTATCTCCTCTGCAATAACCGCCGAAATAATTATTGTTCAGAGCGGGTAGTTAACCTGGTATTATTGCTTATTATAATACTTCATCGCTTCAGGTAATGCAGCTTTAATTTTATTTATCCTCGATGCATCAGATGGGTGAGTACTCATAAATTCGGGTGGTTTCTGTCCTCCAGTTGAACTCATCCTCTCCCAGAAACCGACTGCAGTCTGTGGGTCATATCCGGCCATAGCCATAAAAATCAGTCCAAGCTTATCTGCTTCAAGCTCATGATCGCGCGAGAAAGGGAGCATAACTCCAAACTGCGAACCAAGACCGTAAGCACTATTGAAAATCCCCTTTGTCTGCTCGGGTTTCTCCTTGATAATCTCATTTAAGGCAACACTCCCGTACTGAGCAAGAAGCTGCTGACTCATTCTTTCATTACCATGCCTCGCAACAGCATGTGCAATCTCATGACTTATAACAACCGCCAGTCCATTTTTATCCTGTGTATATGGCAGTATCCCGCTGTAAACAACAACCTTACCCCCTGGCATACACCAGGCATTGGGTGTTGCATCATCTTTCACGAGAATAAAAGACCAGTCATATCCGGCAAGTCTGTCGGAAAGGTTATTATCCTGAAAAAATTTAATGACAGCAGTGGAAATATCTGTCCCTACAGTCTTAACAATATCTGCATTTACTTTATCGGAAGATGGAGGATTCTCCTTCATAAAATCATTATAGCTTGTAAGGGCCATTGAGATCATCTCTGATTCCGGGAGAAGATTAAGTTGCTTTCGGCCGGTGAGTGGAACGACAGAACAAGCCTGAAAAAGTACTGCAAATGTTATAATTGATAGTAGAAAAATTATCGGTTTTTTCATTTTTTTAAATTTTAATAATGCAAAGGTATTTAAAATCTTTAACGCATATAATGGTCAAATTGTTTAAAAAAATAACCGCAAAGATCACAAAGATTAAGCAAAGCACACAAAGAAATACTACTGGTTTTAATTCTTTGCGATCTTTATCATAAACCCTTTGCGACCTTTGCGGTTAAAGAGACCAAAATTAAATTTTTCTCAGATCAGAATTTATATGCGTTATCCTCAATAAGTTTGTCAGCTATGCGTCTTCTGGCATCCTTAACATTTACACAATGAACGTTGGTGAGGTTATCAATTGCCTTATGCAGTGAAGAACAGGTTTCAGGAGTACAGAAAGTACTCATTGCTTCAAGAGCCGATTTTCTGACAATACTTGCTGTATCAAACAGATTTACATCGAGCATGTCTTTGTAAAGAGAGACATCGCCTTTCATAGCAGCCATCTTTTCTACCCTGAGTGCCAGTGATTCTGACACATAGGTCTCCATCATCATTTCGGCAATATTATTAAGAACCTCCTGTTCGTTTATCAGCCCTTTCTCGAACTTCTTGGAGGCACCGTGAATAGCAATAAGGGTGGCCTTTTTGAAATTTTTGATATACCTTGTTTTTTCCTGGAAATAACTCTCCCCTGCCACTTTTCCGTCAGTTAAATTACCAAGGGATGAATAGAGTTTTTCAGCTTCTCCATAAAGATCAAATTCGCCTTTCATTGCACGTTTCATGGCAGTGTCAACAACAAGCAGCCTGTTTATTTCATTTGTTCCCTCGAAGATCCTGTTGATCCTTGAATCGCGGTAACCCCTTTCAACAGCCATTTCTGCAGAGTAGCCCATTCCACCATGAATCTGAACTGCCTCATCAGCAACAAAATCGAGCATTTCGGAACCAACAACTTTAAGTATTGCCGCCTCAACCGCATAGTGACTTATTGCCTCAATTGATGCTCTTCCATAATCACCGCAATCGACAGTAAGTTTTTTCATCAGAGTGTCGATATCGCTGCTCACACGGTAAACAGCTGATTCGGAAGCGAACAGACGTATTACCTGTTCTGCCATTTTATGTTTCAGTGCTCCGAATGTTGAAATCAGAACACCAAACTGCTTTCTCTCGTTTGCGTATTTAACAGAATCGTTTATTGTCTTTTTTGCTGCACCGAGGACGTTGGCCCCAAGTTTAAGACGTCCCATATGAAGTATGCTGAGGGCAATACGGAAACCTTCTCCCCTCTTGCCAAGCAAATTGGCAACAGGTACTTTAACATCGTTAAAATAGATCTGAGCTGTTGATGATCCCTTGATACCCATTTTGTGCTCATCGGGTCCGATTACAACACCCGGATATTTGCTTTCAACAATGAATGCACTGAGAACCCTGTCTGTATCAATCTTGGCAAACACAACAAGGGTATCTGCAAAGCCTGCATTTGTTATCCACATTTTCTGACCATTCAGAATATAGTGTGTACCGTCTTCTGTAAGTTTTGCATTTGTCTTACCTGAGTTGGCATCGCTTCCGGCACCCGGCTCAGTAAGGCAATATGCGCCAATAAGCTCACCTGTAGCGAGTTTTGTAACATAACGCTCACGCTGATCTTTGTTCCCGTAATACATTATAGGAAGCGTTCCAATACCGCAATGTGCCATATAGGCTACTGAAAATGAATAACCTGCGCCTGTTGTTTCAGCAACAAGCATCTGGGTAACAAATGATTGTCCGAATCCGCCAAACTCTTCAGGGATTGAAATTCCCATTAGTCCAAGTTCCCCTGATTTCTTCAGCATAGTGCTCATAAGCTCGCGGTCGCCTTTCTCAACTTTTTCAAGATTGGGATAAACTTCTGCATCGAGAAAATCGCTGCATGTCTGGGCAATCATCCTTTGTTCCTCGTTGAATTCTTCAGGAATAAAAACATCTTTTGACGCAACTTCGCTTACAAGAAATTCACCGCTTTTCAAGAGTTTACTGGTTTCCATGGGTATATTATTTATTTTGTTTAATTATATATGACTATCATTATTTTTGTTACCTATACCCCCTTCCCAACCTTCCCCCAGGGGGGAAGGAGCAGGGCCTCCCGCTTAGGCGGGACGGGAAAGGGGGTATAATTGTACACTATAATTCAAGCGACTGTGCTACAAGTTCAGCTATGTCGAGATTTTTTATCTCATTCTCTTTGTTTTTGTACTTTAAGCCGTCAGTCAGCATAGTCATGCAGAACGGACAGGCAGTTGCAATAACTGAAGGTTCTGTCTTCAGCGCATCCTCGGTTCTTTCGATAAAGATCTCCTTATCACCTTTCTCCGCCTCCTTAAACATCTGTGCCCCGCCTGCACCGCAGCATAATGCAAAGCTTTTATTCCTGTGCATCTCAACAACATTACCTGTCAATGTTTTAAGAATCGAACGGGGTTCATCATAAATATCATTTGCTCTGCCAAGGTAGCATGGATCGTGATAAGTCACCCGTATGTTTTTGAGAGAAGCTGAATCAATCTTCAGTTTTCCCTCTTCAATTTTTTTGTTAAGAAACTGCAGATAGTTTATCACTTCAAAGTTACCACCAAGATCGGGATATTCATTTTTGAAGATATTGAAGCAGTGCGGACATATCGTAATTATCTTCTTAACATCATACATCTTAAAGATCTCAATTACCTGCAGGGCCTGCATCTGATAAAGCATTTCGTTGCCTGCACGCCGGGCAGGATCGCCCGTACATGTTTCTTCCTTGCCGAGAACGGCGTAACTAACATTAAGATGTGTAAGGATCTTTGCGAAGGCTCTTACAACTTTTTTATACCTGTCGTCGAAAGCTCCCGCACAACCTACCCAGAACAGGTATTCAGGTTTCTCTCCTTTTGCAAAGAGATCAGCCATTACTGGCACTTCTATTTTCCGGGTTTCCATATTTTAATTTTCTTTATTGTTATAGTTACCCCCTTTCTTATTTCCCCCAAGGGGGAAAAGTAACTCCTTCCCCCCTGGGGGAAGGCCGGGAAGGGGGTTATACTAAATTCATTTCCAAATCCTTAGCCCAATTCAACCTGTCTTCAGCCGAGTATTGCCAGGGAGCTCCGTTATTCTCTATGTTATTGAATACTGCTTTAAGTTCACCAGGTGCGGAAGCCTCTTCCATAACAAGGTATCTTCTCATGTCGATAATAAATGTCGGATGATTAATATTTATCGGACACTCTTTGGCACATGCGTTGCAAGTTGTGCACGCCCACAGTTCCTCCTCTGAAATATAATCCCTGAGAAGCGATTTATTATCACTGAAGTCCCTGCCGTTTTTAACCATAAGCGGACCCTTTTCGCTCATCCTCGCTCTGAGGTCCATCATTATTTTGCGGGGAGACAGTTTCTTACCTGTAATATTCGCAGGACATACCGAGGTGCATCGTCCGCACTGGGTACAGGATAGTGAGTCAAAATAGTTTTTCCATGTGGAATCCTCAGCATCCTTAACACCAAAACGCTCAACAGGAGCATCGGCAGGAGCTGCCGTATAAGCAGTTTCGGGATTCATCATAAGCTTTACCTCCTTTGTTATTGCATCCATATTGGGAAGCTTACCAAGCGGTTCCAGACGCGAGAGAAACACGTTCGGAACAGACATAAATACGTGGAAATGCTTAGAATATGGTAGCAGGTTGGCGAAGATGAAAATCAATAGTATGTGCGACCACCACGAGATCTCAAACATTAGTTTGAATGATTCGGCCGACATTCCCTGAAACATTTTTACAAGTACGTTGCTTATAGGATAGTAACCAATAACCTCTTCTCCTGTAAGTGAAGTGTATCCCGTATAACCAATGTTCATTGTGAGGAGTGAAATCATCAGAACCAGGATTATTGAGAGAGCTATATTGGCATCAATATGCGTTGCCTTATTCATCTCAATTCCTTCGAATCTTTTTATATGAAAGAAGATCCGGCGGACAAGAAAGATAACAATTGCCATTGCTACATGCAGGGCAAAGAAATCGCCTGAAGCCATTATGAAATTATAGAATGGCCCCAGAAACTGAAGGACTCTTTCGGTACCTGTTAGTCCATCGATTACCATTTCGAGACTTCCGAAAAGTATAACACAGAATCCCCAGAATACTACGGCATGGGTAAAACCTATCAGTGGTTTCCTGAAGATCTTTGTACTTAAAAAAGCTGATAAGCCGGTTAACAGTATAAGCGAAAACACCGATTGTTATCAGAAGGGCGATTGCAAATATTATCTGTTTTGTCATAACTGAATCGTCTCTTTAATTTCTGTTTTTTAAGGCCACAAAGGCACTAAGACACAAAGCATCACAAAGAAACTCATTCAGGCACAAATTCTTCGTGTATCTTAGTGCCTTGGTGTCTTTGTGGCTAAAAATTTTATTTCTTAATCTCTTTGAGGTGCATCCTTATCGGTATTAACTGCAACTATAAATTTTGATGAACTTATTCCTGCAAGGTGCTGTGTTGCTCCTGATATTCCAACAGCAATGTACAGATTAGGTGCAATTATCTTTCCTGTCTGACCTGTGTGCTCATCATGAGGTCTCCATCCTTCATCTGAAACCGGACGTGAACATGCTGTTGCAGCTCCGAGGAGAGTTGAAAGTTCAACAAGAGCCGGCCAGTTATCGGGCGATTTCATTCCTCTTCCGCCTGAGACAACAATATCAGCATCTGTAAGCAGAATCTTCCCGCTCTGCTTCTGAACATCCTTTACAACAGTTTTAAAAATAGCACCATCTACAGATGCTGAATAGTTCTCAACTGAACCATCCACAGGCGATTCAACAACCTCGAATGAGTTTTGCGCCAGTGTTAATATTTTAATATCTGACTTTATAATAAGCTGTGCAAAGGCGTTACCTGAATAAGCTCTTTTATAAACTGTAAAAGGATTCAGATTAAGAGGCAGTTTGCTTACTCCTGATCCTATACCTGCTTTTAATCTGACTGACAAACGCGGGGCAACAGCTTTACCTGTATTGTTATTTGAAATAACAATTATTTTAGATCCCTCCTTAACTGCAATTTCAGCAATCACGCTTGTATAAGCCTGACTGTCAAGTGCTGTGAGCTGATCGTTACTTACATTTATTACTTTGGCTGCTCCATATAAAGCAAGCTTCTTCAATTCACTATCATCAACTTTACCGATAGAGATTGCAGTAACTGAACCATTTACCATTTTGGCAACTGCTGCCGCATATGATACAAGTTCAAAAGATAGTTTCTTGAATTTTCCGTCCCAATTCTCGGTATATACTAATACTGACATATCGTAGTAATTTACTGTTTTATAACTAATTATCAGATAACTTTAGCCTCATTAAGAAGCAGATCGATAAGCTGAGCTGGATTTTCAGGATCGATAAATTTACACGCAGCACGAGGCGCAGGCTTCTCAAATACAAGAACCTGGGTAAGCGATTCAACTGCAAACGGTTCAATAAGTTTAACGGGCTTTGTTCTGGCCATCATTATACCACGCATAGCTGCAATCCTTGGTTCTTTGGCAATTCCTTTCTGAACAACGGCAACAAATGGTACTGGTACTGTAACAACCTCTTTTCCACCGTCAATCTCACGAGTAATAACCGACTGTCCGTTTTCGAATTTTAGTCCCGAAACGGCAGACACGGACGGGATACCCAGAAATTCTGATACCATGCCTCCAACAACCGATCCATTAAAGTCGCTCGACTCAATTCCGCACATAATAATATCGAACTGCTCTTTTTTTACAACCTCAGCGATCTGAGCGGCAACATAATAAGCATCTGTTGTCTCGGCATTTACACGTATTGCATCATCAGCCCCGATTGCAAGAGCTTTTCTGATAGTTGGTTCCGAAGTTGCCGGACCAACATGAAGTACTGTTACAGATTTAACACCTGATGTACTATCGTCTTTAAGCTCAAGAGCTCTTGTTAATGAAAGCTCATCCCATGGATTGATAACCCACTGAATGCCGTTAGTGTCAACAGAGCTGTTTCCTTCGGCAAATTTTATCTTTGTCGTGGTGTCGGGAACATTACTGATACAAACCAGAATTTTCATCGAATATTTTTATTAGTTATTGTACTTATCCTAAACAGGTTAAAGGAAATTAATAAATGATTTTTTAACCTTCAGGCGGCAAATATAATAATTTATGGTTCACTTTCAAATCTTCTAAAAAACAATAACAATTGATGTTCGAAAGAAACATATTATTTATTGTACTGACTACATGATAATTGGCATAAATATTACAAAAACTGAATTTCGTTGTTCGAATTCAAAAATATTTAGCCGCAAACTACCGCTAATAAATTTAATATTGGGATTACTTTAAAAAGATATAAATTCGCATCGAAATTTCAGTAAAGAATTTATATCAAAAAATTGAGTTTAAAACTTAAGACATATATAGCGGTAGTAATGGCAATGATCTTCTGGTCATTCTCATTTATCTGGTTTAAAGAAGCCAATAAAACATTCAATCCAATCACAATTGTTTTTATCAGGCTGGTCTTTTCAGTAATAATTATGACAGCCTTCCTTCTGCTGACAAAGAATTACATGAAGATCAGGAAAGAGGATCGCAAGCTTTTTCTTATGCTTGCCGTATTTGAACCCTTCTTTTATTTTCTTGGAGAAAGTTTTGGACTTACTTATGTCTCGGCCACTGTTTGCTCAGTACTTATATCCACAATTCCTGTCTTCGCTGCAATAGGTGCCAGGTTTCTTTTTAAGGAGCAGTTAAGATGGATAAACTACGCGGGTATCATACTTTCATTTATTGGAGTCATTGTATTTATATTAAACAGTGATGGAAGCATATCATTCAATTTAAAAGGATTATTGCTCATACTGCTGGCTGTTTTGTCGGCCGTAGGATATAACCTGACACTAAGCAGGCTTGTAGGACATTACACACCTGTATATATTGTAAATGTGCAGAATATAATCGGTGCTGTGTTATTTCTTCCGCTTTTCCTGATTCTCGATTTTAAGGAATTCGTAAAGATCCCTTTCACCCTTGAGATGTTCAAACCGATTATTGAGCTTGCAGTGTTTGCATCGTGCGGTGCATTCATACTTTTTGCCTACTCAGTAAAGCATATGGGCATAACAAAGGCAAATGTTTTTTCGAACAGTATTCCTGTTTTTACAGCTCTTTTTTCATTTATTCTGCTGGGTGACATTCTCACTATTCAGAACATAATCGGGATGACTATTGTTATTGCAGGACTTTTCATGTCGCAGATCAACGGGAACCGGAATATTACTGAGGATGCCGTAATCCTGACCGGTAAAACTGCCTGAATCAAAATAATACAGGCCGGCCGGCCGTTTAAAGAATTCATATTATATTTGCCGGGGATTAACGGTTATGATAAAAAGGATCCTTAATATTTTTTGCTTATCTATCCTGGTAACAGGTTTATCTGCCCAGACCGGAGGTGACAATATCTATGAATTTCTGAACCTTACCCATTCAGGTTATGCATCATCTCTTGGAGGTACAAATGTTTCACTAACAGGCAATAATCCAAACCTGGCCTACCACAATCCCGCTCTTCTTAACCAGACAATGAATAACTCTCTGGCGTTAAACTATGTGAATTATTTCGCCGGCATAAATTATGGTCTGGCAATGTACTCAGGAAAAATATCACATTCCGGAAGTTTTGCAGCAGGACTGACCTATCTTAATTATGGATCATTTACCGAAAGCGACCCTTCAGGGAACATAACAGGTTCCTTTTCTGCATCGGAATATGCATTTTCAATGATATATTCGAGGGAAATAGACTCCCTTTTTTCAGTAGGAATTAATATAAAACCTGTATTGTCACACCTCGAAAGATATACATCGTTCGGAATTGCTGCAGATATTGGAGCATCATATCTTAGCCCTTCAAAACTTTTTTCTGCAGGTATTGTAATAAAAAATGCAGGACTTCAGCTTTCATCCTATGCAGGTGAACCCAGGCAAAAACTTCCTTTCGAAATACAGGCGGGGGTTTCACAAAGACTTGCACATGCACCACTCCGTTTTTCAATGACGCTCAGACACCTCGAGAAATTTGATCTTACTCATGAGTATATAAGCCAGCCGTCAAATCAGACAACCGGAAACTCGGTAAATGAATTCGCTGAAAACATTATGAGACATATTGTTGCCGGAGTGGAACTGATACCCCATAAAAATTTCTATGTGAGTGGTGGTTATAATTATCAGAGAAGAAAAGAATTGCAGGTCGACTCAAAAGTTTCAACAATAGGTCTGTCATGGGGTTTCGGAATCAACACTTCATGGCTGAGCTTTGAATTCGGAAGGGCAACATATCACCTTGCCGGTTCATCGAACAACCTCTCGGTTATTGTGAGGCCGGGGAATATTTATAAAAAGAGCAGAAATTAAGAAAATGAACAATAAACTCATAATAGCTATTGATGGCTACTCATCATGCGGGAAAAGCACATTTGCAAAATCAATAGCAAAAATGCTCAATTACATTTTTATCGACAGCGGGGCTATGTACAGGACGGTAACACTTTACTGCATGAGAAGAAACTTCATTTCTGCCGATGGCCTGAATCTGCCGGGAGTACTTGCTGAGCTGAACAATATTCACATCACCTTTGTTTTTAACAGTAAGATCAATGAATATGAGACTTTCCTCAATTCCGAGAATGTGGAAAAAGAGATAAGAAGCATGGAAGTCTCGTCGTACGTAAGCAAAATAAGCCAGATACATCAGGTGAGGACAAGACTGGTGGAACTTCAAAGGGAAATAGGCGCAAACAGAGGTATTGTAATGGACGGAAGAGATATCGGTACAGTTGTTTTCCCTCAGGCAGACATTAAAATATTCATGACAGCCTCAGTTGATATCAGGGCAAAAAGACGTCATGATGAATTGAAGGCAAAAGGAGTTGTTGCAGATTTCGAAGAGATTAAAAGAAATATAATTGCTCGCGATATAGCAGATGAGAACCGCGATATCAGTCCTCTCAGAAGAGCCGATGATGCAATTGTCCTCGATAACAGCCGGATGACAGTTGCTGAACAGATGGAGTGGGTTAAAGAAATTATTGAGAAAAAGAAATAATGATTGTTGAAATTGACAGTCAGTCGGGTTTTTGTTTTGGAGTACAGAATGCTGTTGAGATAGCCGAAAAGGCACTTCAGAAAGGCGAAAAAGTATTTTCACTGGGCCCTATCGTGCATAACGACAGGGAAGTTGAGCGTCTTTCAACACTTGGACTTGCTTCAATAGATCATAATGAATTCGCCAATCTTAAAAATTGCAAGGTTCTAATCAGGGCCCACGGCGAACCCCCTGAAACATATCAAACAGCAGAAGCCAACAATATTACAATAATTGAAGCTACTTGTCCTATTGTAAAGAGGCTTCAGTCAAAGATTAAGGATACCTGGAATAGTATACTGGAAGGGAACGGACAGGTTGTTATTTTCGGAAAACAGGGACATGCTGAAGTTGTCGGACTTATGGGCCAGATAAATAATGAAGGCATTCTGGTTTCAGGTCCGGGTGACCTTGACAAAATTGACTTCAGCAAGCCTATCTATCTCTTTTCCCAGACGACAATGAGTGTCAGGGAATACCTTAATCTGCAGGATGTTATTCGCAGCAGGATGGAACTTAACGGAGAAAAGGAAGCTGAAAAGAATCTGGTAATCAACAGAACAATCTGCGGACAGGTCTCAAACCGGGAACCTCATCTTAAAGCGTTCGCAAAAAAACATGATGCAATTGTTTTCGTCAGCGGAAGAGAGAGTTCGAACGGTAAAATGCTCTATTCAGTATGCAAAAGCATCAATCCCGAAACACATTTTGTTTCATCACCCGATGAGATCGATAAATCATGGTTTCAGGGCAAAAATTCAGTAGGTATCTGCGGTGCCACATCTACCCCTAAGTGGCTGATTGAAAACATCCGCGATATCATTTCAAATATCTGACTATACGATTGTTCCGTCATTTGTTAAGCAAAATAATTAGTATTATCTTTGCGGCTTGAATTTATTTAAATATTTATGGGAAAAATTAAAAAGATCGGGGTACTGACATCAGGAGGAGATTCCCCGGGAATGAATGCAGCAATACGTGCTGTAACGAGAACTGCTATTTATGAAGGACTGGAAGTAATGGGAATAAGGCAGGGTTATTCGGGAATGATAAATTCAGATTTCATTCCTATGCAGGCCTCAAGCGTAAGTGACATTATTCAGAAGGGAGGAACAATACTTAAAACGGCACGATGCGAGGAATTCAGGACACCCGAAGGCAGACAGAAAGCTTATGATAATCTTAAAGTTGCACAGATAGACGGCGTTGTTGTAATAGGCGGCGATGGTTCATTCACTGGTGCCAGATTATTTAATGAAGAACATGAGATTCCGATTGCCCTTAACACAGTTGTTGAAGCTGTCGACAAGATAAGGGATACAGCAAGTGCACACAACAGGATGTTTTTTGTCGAGGTTATGGGTGCAGAGGCCGGATTTATAGCACTTTACAGCGGTATTGCAACAGGTGCGGAAGCTATCATAATTCCTGAATTGAAGGGAGAAGAGCGCGACCTTAAAAAGATGATCGAGGCAGGCAACGTGAGAAAAAAAACAAGTAACCTGATTATTGTTGCTGAAGGCGATGAAGGAGGAGGTGCATTTGCAATTGCAGAGAGAGTCAAGAAGGAGTTTCCCGATTATGATATCAGGGTATCTGTTCTTGGTCACCTCCAGCGTGGAGGTTCTCCCTCAGCTATCGACAGGGTAAATGCAAGCCGTCTGGGACACGCAGCAGTTGAAGCACTCCTCGACGGACAGCAAAGTGTTATGGTTGGATTGTCAAACGGGGAAATCACACTCGTTTCATTCCGCAGAGCCGTTAAACTTCATAAAGATGTTAATCACAACCTTGTAGAACTGGCAAGAATTTTATCAGTATAGAATTATTAAATATGTCTGCCTCAAAAGTCTATTTCACAAATCTCAGGGCAAAACCCTCGCAAAACCTCCTGAAGAAGCTGGAAAATCTGGCTGTTAAAGCCGGAATTGACACAATTGACTTTGAGAGGAAGATTGTTGCAATAAAAATTCATTTTGGGGAGCCGGGGAACCTGGCA
>JFJP01005671.1_pt1 | contig 17057 bp, 13 predicted proteins | sample 431651 | NCBI WGS metagenome assembly JFJP01 (sample SAMN02602958, study PRJNA72255) | Microbial mat metagenome, whole genome shotgun sequencing project. | biome: fresh water; feature: sink hole; material: water; isolation source: purple microbial (photo- and chemosynthetic) mats found in... | reverse complement strand
CAGTGTTTGGTATCTCGCGTCTTCTTTTTCCATGCCGGATACGAGTCCAAGATCACCCAATAGTTCAATCTTTATGAGGCCTGATCAATAATCATTATCTTTTCTGAGCTGCCTATGCGGCAGTGCGGCCGTGAACGGTGAGATTTATTGCGCACCTACTTTTCTGAGCTGCCTATGCGGCAGTGCGGATCGCGCCGGTATCTGTCGCCATCTTTTCATTTTTCTGAGCTGCCTATGCGGCAGTGCGGGAGCTGCTGCACGCTAACGCACACGAGAGCTGTTTCTGAGCTGCCTATGCGGCAGTGCGGGGCGGGGTTTTGCCGGGGGTGGGGTGTTGCCTTTTCTGAGCTGCCTATGCGGCAGTGCGGCCCAACAAGCTGCACAGAGGATGGGGCGACATTTTCTGAGCTGCCTATGCGGCAGTGCGGGCTAAAACAGCATATCCGCACCGATTCACCATTTTCTGAGCTGCCTATGCGGCAGTGCGGGCGCATGCCAGTGTGGGCACCCGTCATGATGCTTTCTGAGCTGCCTATGCGGCAGTGCGGTCAGCCGCAACACGCGACCACGCGACCCGCTTTTTCTGAGCTGCCTATGCGGCAGTGCGGTGGCCGTGCTCTGGCCGTGCTCTGGCCGTGCTGTTTCTGAGCTGCCTATGCGGCAGTGCGGTGGGTGCACCAGTAGGCATGGGTGCACCAGTATTTCTGAGCTGCCTATGCGGCAGTGCGGCTAAAATCGAAAGTATCTTTAGATTGTGACAATTTCTGAGCTGCCTATGCGGCAGTGCGGCACCCATGCCTACTGGTGCACCCATGCCTACTTTTCTGAGCTGCCTATGCGGCAGTGCGGGCGATGGCGGCACTGGCGGCACCGGTACGGGCTTTCTGAGCTGCCTATGCGGCAGTGCGGACAGGGAGAGCATGCTCATGGGTTTGGTACATTTTCTGAGCTGCCTATGCGGCAGTGCGGCCTCCGATACCGTATGCAGCTTCAATTGCTCTTTTCTGAGCTGCCTATGCGGCAGTGCGGATGGCTATGGCAATGGCGCTGGCTCTGGCGCTTTTCTGAGCTGCCTATGCGGCAGTGCGGATCTTGGCAAACGAGTTCATGCGCCGCAGCGATTTCTGAGCTGCCTATGCGGCAGTGCGGACCAACGACCAGATTACCAAATGGGCACTTGATTTCTGAGCTGCCTATGCGGCAGTGCGGTACGGCCCCCTGAAATCTGGCAAGCGAATGCTTTTCTGAGCTGCCTATGCGGCAGTGCGGCTCATGACACACTGGTTTTTCAACCTGGCGCTTTTCTGAGCTGCCTATGCGGCAGTGCGGGCCAGTTGGCTGGCCATCATCAAAATGTTCCATTTCTGAGCTGCCTATGCGGCAGTGCGGGGCAGATCAGCACGCCGTAGTGGTCGTACTCATTTCTGAGCTGCCTATGCGGCAGTGCGGGCTGACTGGAATCAACTCGCAAACACCCGTCATTTCTGAGCTGCCTATGCGGCAGTGCGGTTCCTTCGGCCCGATGGTGTGTTCGTCAAGCATTTCTGAGCTGCCTATGCGGCAGTGCGGGTGATGCTGTCATCGACGCGCTGGGTGATATCTTTCTGAGCTGCCTATGCGGCAGTGCGGGCATTGGGGGACCGATGTCCTTCAGCCCAACTTTTCTGAGCTGCCTATGCGGCAGTGCGGGCAGTCTTGCTGGTGCTGGTCATCAGCGTCCATTTCTGAGCTGCCTATGCGGCAGTGCGGGCGTTCACGCCGGGACAGTTGAATCGGTTGAATTTCTGAGCTGCCTATGCGGCAGTGCGGAATGCAGCCCTCAGCGCCCTGCGCGGCGCTGTTTTCTGAGCTGCCTATGCGGCAGTGCGGGCTTCATTCACGACATACAGGCCGCCCGCGATTTTCTGAGCTGCCTATGCGGCAGTGCGGCTGTTTCCATGTATTCCCTATATCTGCCCTTTTTTCTGAGCTGCCTATGCGGCAGTGCGGAAATAGCCGGGGCTAAGCACATACGTCATGCTTTTCTGAGCTGCCTATGCGGCAGTGCGGTGCTTGACGGGCAGCGTGTTGCTTGGCTGCTTTTTCTGAGCTGCCTATGCGGCAGTGCGGACAGCTACACCATCACCATCAAAGACGCGCCATTTCTGAGCTGCCTATGCGGCAGTGCGGGCCTGTGTGCCTGCCGTGCCTGCCGATGTGCTTTTCTGAGCTGCCTATGCGGCAGTGCGGGGCAACACCCGGCAGCTGGAGCGCCTGGTGGATTTCTGAGCTGCCTATGCGGCAGTGCGGCCTTCGCGATGTTGGCTTTTTGGGCCGGTACTTTTCTGAGCTGCCTATGCGGCAGTGCGGTCTTCGGCCACGGTGGTGCCTGCGCCCAGCATTTTCTGAGCTGCCTATGCGGCAGTGCGGAAAGACTTTGCCAAAGTGCTGCGCGACACCGTTTTCTGAGCTGCCTATGCGGCAGTGCGGACCGTCTGCAACGTGATTCATGGTGCAAAAAATTTCTGAGCTGCCTATGCGGCAGTGCGGCGGGAGGAGCTTGGGAGGCTTCTTTTTGGGCTTTTCTGAGCTGCCTATGCGGCAGTGCGGAACACGAGGCATATTAACGACGAACCGAAGCTTTTCTGAGCTGCCTATGCGGCAGTGCGGTATACCCATTCAGGGCCAAATGATTGATACCAAAAGAAAAACTGGCTTGAAATCGGTTTTGACCCTTTTTCTCGCTAATTCAGCAAGTCTTTGATTTTGAAAGAATTTTTTTGTTCCCTCAAAAAAGGGTCAAAACCAGGGTGCCGAAGCACCCAGGCTCAGGCCGTAGGTGCTGAAGCCCCCGGCCTGAGGCTCTGGGGCCAACGGGCCATGGCACACAAACAGCCGAAAAGACTGGCCGGTGCTGCTGCTGCGCACAAATACCGAAGGCAAATCTGCGAGTTGGCTGGCCGTGTCGGGTATGCGCTGGGCGGCTTCTTCGGCGGTCAGGTTGTGCCGCCGCATCAGGCGGCGGCGCAGGCGCTCGGGGCTGCTTTGGGTTTGCACGCGCTTCACCTGCCGGTGTTGCACCTGACTGGGCACGGGGCTGGCGGGGGTCAGGTCCAGGTGGTCGCGCATGCCTTTGAGCCAGTCTTGGCCCATCAGCTGGCCCAGCGCGTCGGCGCTGCCGTGCAGCCGCAGGCGGTTGCCCAGCCACCGGTCGTTGTGCGCCGGAAAGCTCACGCCGATGTCACCCTTGCCGTGCGCCACCAGCCCCTTGTGCAGGCGGGCGTACAAGGCTCCCATGAGTTGGCTAGACGGAAAGTCTTCATCTGGCCGCACGTCAATGTCCACGAAGTGGCTCAAGGTGGTCATGGTGTCAGCCCTTGTCAGCGTCGCCAAACACACCGCCGCGAACCAGGGTGGCCATGACAAAGTGCTGCTGCTCCAGCGCCGGGGCCTGGCCCTTGGTGACCCAGTTGTCGAACAGGCTGTAGAAGTCTTCCTTGGCCTTGGGCTGGCGGTAGGCCTTGCCCTGGGTGGTGACGGAGCCGTAGGGCTCGACGGCGATGGGGCCGTTGTCGGCTGCGCCGCTGTACCAGGTGTCGATGGTGCGGATGGCGTTGCCCAGCTTTTGCGAGTGCATGCCCGCCACGCCGTTGACGTGGTACAGGGTTTTGCTTTTGCCTGCCTTGTCTTTGTCGAGGATCAGCTCTTGCGAGGGGTACACCTCCTGGCCCGCCCCCATGCGCACAAAGGCGGTTACTTGCAGCAGCACATGGCCCTGGCCCGCCAGACCCTGCGCCAGCAGGGCGGCCACGGCGCTCAAGTCGGTACTTGCAGTTTCAGGAGCATCAAAGCCACGCAAAGAAAGCGACAGAGCATCAAAAGACCATATATTTTCTGGTTTGCCATCAACCAGGCGCGCCACCTGCACCTCGATCTGCTCGGCCCCCAGGCGGTTGCGCCACAGGAAGCGGCCATTGGCCAGGTTGGCTGCGTAGCGGCGGGCCAGCTCGGCAAAGCCGTGGGTGACCACGTAGGCATCCACCGTGTTTTTCAGGGCACTTTGGTACTCGGCACTGTTGCAGGCCGACGGCGTGCCCGCGCCGCCCAGCACGCGCAGCGTGAAGCTGACCTTGAGTGTGTCGGCCTCGGCGGGCAGCATGGCCACGTCCACGGTTTGCAGGTTGGGGTTTTCGATGGCAGCGTCGAGCTTGGCCGGGTCTTGGTCTTTGGTTTTGAGCCGGTTGGAAATGGTGCCGCGCACCGACTTTGCGTTGATGGTGACGGGTTGCCAAGCATGTGACTGTGCTCGGTCGGCCCAGGTGCCTGCGGCAAACAGGGCATCAGACGGGTCCAGCTTGCGCTCGAACGCGAGGACAGAGGCGGTTTTGATAGTGTTTGTAGTTGCCATGGGGTTGCTCCTTGAGGGTGGGGTTTCAGTCGATGTAGTCGTCAGGGTTGAAAGCGTCGGCATCAGCTTCTCCGGCGGCGACTGCGGCCACAGGTTTGAAGTGATTGACGCAGCGGTAAAGCTTGCTGGTTGCGTCGTGGCTGGTGTGCCACAGCAGGTCGTGCGTGTCTTGCAGGCGGTGGGGGCTGATCCACTGGCCGATGGAATACACGCTTTCCACAAACCGGAAGGGCACCGCCGGGTCGCGCACACCGGCCACGCTGCCGGGGACGTGCAGGTCAGACAAAGCTGCGAAGCCCACGGGCATGGGCACTAGCCAGCCGGGGCGGCTGTCGGTGGCCCAGTCTGCGGGGATGGCCGGGGCGGCCTCCGTAGCCTCGGTTGCCTGAGTGGCCGAGGTCACCGGGGCGGGCATTGCGGCCGTGCTGGCAGCACTGGCGAGGTCGGGCTGGCGGCGCGTGGCGCGGTGGTTGATACGCGACAGGTCCAGCCAGGCATCCAGCAGGGTGGCCTGGGGCTGGCGGGTTTGCAGTTCGGCCCAGCGGGCGTGCAGCAAGTCGTCGCGCAGCACCAGGGCAAAGCCGGGCAGCCAGCGGCGGCGCATGCGTTTGAACTGGCTGGCGCGGGTATCGGCCTGCGCCGCCAGCAAGCTGAGGCGCGCGCGCGGCGGGCGCTGAAACTGCCCCGGCAAGGGCGGCATCACACTGCCCCCGGCCAGCCGCATGCCCGCCACCAGGTGGCCGATGTGCGCAGCCAGCTCGGCCCGGGCGCTGTCGTCCAGGTAGCGGTGGGCCAGTTCGGCTTGCAGCACCAGGGTGACGTCCAGGTGGACGCGCCCTTCTTCCACGATGGCGGCAGTGCTGCCGTCAGCCAAAACGGGGTTACGTGTGAGGGCAAAGCTGCGGGTGTAGCCGCCTTGGGTCACCTGTGCCTCAAAGCCGTGGCAGATCACGCCCACGCCCTGGAAGGCGATGCCCGCCTCTGGCCCCAGGCGGCGGGCCAGCGCCGCCATGAAGCCTGTGAAGGCGCTGATGGCCGGAAAACCCCAGGTCAGCGGGCTGGAGATGGCGTTGGCGTTCTGCACGCGCAGCCGGGGCAGCTCCAGCAATGCTTGATGGGTGGGGGCGGCGAGGTCTGTCGTTTCGTGGGTGGTGTCACTCTGCATCGCAGCTCTCCCGTTCTTCGGCTTCAATCTGCGCCAGCATTTCTGTGCGCCAGGCGGCAAATTCCGGGTCGCCCACGGGCAGTGGCGGGCGCATTTGGGCGTTGAGCCAGGTGGAAAAGGCAGCGCTGATGCGCTCGGCCACATCGGTGGGCGGGTTGCGGCTGAACTCGGCATCGGCCTGGGCGCAACCTGCGGGGTCCAGCCAGCGGGCGTACAGGTCGCTCAGTGCGCAGTCGGGCTGCTGGCTCCAGCCGGGGGGCAGGCTGCGCAACTCGGCACGGAGCTGCAAAAACTCATCGATGAGCGTGTCCACCAGCGCGGCGCGGCGCTGGCGGGTGGCCAGGTTGCGGGTGGGATCGGCCTTGAGAAAGGTCAGCAGGTCGCGCAGCGCGGCCTTCACGCCGGGGCGGCGGCTGTAGCGGGGGAACATGGATTCGCTGCCCAGCAGGGGCTTCAAGTCCATGCTGCGCCACACCGGCGGCAGAGAGGCCAGCAGGCTGTTGTTGCCCCGGCGTTCGCTGTTGAGCTGGCTGATGTTCTGCGGCTTGGTGCCGCCCAGTTGCTGCACCGCCAAATGGGGGTACTCGCGCACCGGTCGCTCGCTGTACAGGCCGTCTTTTCGGGCGGCGCGGGCGGCCTTGGCTTCTTCGCTGAAGCGGTCGTCTTGCAGCGTCTCAAACACCTTGTGCGCCAGCGAGCTGGCATACAGCGGGGCCAGCAGGTGGTAGTTGGCATCGGCGTGCACGTTGGTGCCCACGGGCCAATACAGCTGCTTGGCCAGGGTGTGCGATGCCAGCTGTCCGCGTGGTGCCGTCAGGCTGGCAAACGCGGCCATCCACGCCAGGGCCTGGGCGAGGTCGCCGCTCAGGGCATGCGCCAGATCGGCATCGCCAGCGACAGCCAGCGCAAGCAACGATTGGCCTTCATGCTCCAGTTTCAGGAATTTGTACACATCCAGCGCGGCGGCGTTGCCCACCACGTCACCCGCAAAGTCAGCACCCAGGCAATGGCTGCCCACCACAGGCACAGCAGCCAATGTGGCGGGCGGGCAATACAGGTTGGTGCCTTTGGCATCGGGGTGAATGGGCTTGAGCGAGTGCGTGACCGCCTGAATCTGGCTGGCCCGCCGGGCGGCATCGTCCAACCAGGTGGCGGGTTGGAACTGCTGGAGCAGCTCTTGCCGTTTGGGGTCATCGGGGTCAAATTTGTCGAGCTTGCTGGTTAGACGTTCGGCCAGAAAGGCGGAAATGAGCGAACGCAACGCAGCTTGACGATCGGTTTGAATCGTTTGCATGGGGGTAAACATTCTTGAGGTGGCCAAGCAGCCACCGATAAAATGCCCCTCGGAAACGTCCAAGGGGCGCGAAATGGGGCAAGCAACACTTGCCGGGAAACTATCTTCTTGTCATGGTTTGCTGCGTCACATTCGTACCCTCCTTCGAGAAACCAACCGTTCTCGTCGGTCGCCTTGCCTGCTACAGCTATTGGCGTTGCCATCGAATACCGGATGAGGGTCCAAGCTCATCCGGTATTTTTCTTGCCGCGATTGTCTCACCTATCAATTGAGTTTGTAAATATATTTTTTGAGCTCAGTTATCGCGTCCGAATCCTCCAGCTCCTACACTTCACACAACTGCCGCATAGGTAGCTCAGAAATATCAATCGAGGTTGTACATCCTTCACTGCCGCGTAGGCAGCCTAAAAGGGCCGACATGAAGTCGGCCCTTTTTTTGTTGCGAAAACTATTTTCTTCTTGATATATAGATAGGTTTTGCAACAAAATTCATCAATGAGCACTTCACAACCGTCAAGCCCACAGCAAACCGTGCTGGCCCTTGCCAGCCAGCGCCCTTTGCTGCGGGCGAGTGATCTGGCTGCGTTGAATGTGCCCACAGTCACCCTCACGCGGCTGGTGGCGGCGGGCAAGCTGCAACGGGTGGCGCGGGGGCTTTACAGTTTGCCGGGCCAGCCGATGCATGAGCACCGTTCGCTGGCCGAGGTGGCGCTGCGGGTGCCGCGTGGGGTGGTGTGCCTGCTGTCGGCGCTTCGGGTGCATGGCATGGGCACCCAGGCCCCGTTCGAGGTGTGGCTGGCCATGCCGCACCACATGCCCGTGCCGCGCTTGGGGCAGCCTGCCCTGCGGGTGGTGCGCATGTCGGATGCCACACGCAGCGAAGGCGTGAAGCACATTGCCATCGACGGGGTGGATGTGCCCGTGTTCAGCGCCGCCAAAACCGTGGCCGACTGCTTCAAGTACCGGCACAAAATCGGCCTGGATGTGGCCCTGGAAGCCCTGCGCGATGGCTGGGCCAGGCAACTGTTCACCATGGATGATCTGTGGCACCACGCCACGCTCAACCGCGTGGCCCAGGTGATGCGCCCTTACCTTGAAAGCCTGACCGCATGAGCCGCAACCTGGCTGCCTCCATCCGCACCCGGCTCAAACAGCAGGCCGATGCCACCCGGCAAGACTTCAACCTGACGCTTACCCGCTACGGCTTGGAGCGGCTGCTGTACCGCCTGTCGGTATCTCCGCACGCGCAGCGGTATGTGCTGAAAGGCTCGCTGCTGTTTTGCGTCTGGTACGACCAGCCTCACCGCCCGACCCGAGATGCCGACTTGCTGGGGTTTGGCCCTTCCGATGTGGCCACGGCCATTGCCACTTTCCAGCAGTTGTGTGGCATGGCGGTGGACGATGGGCTGGTGCTGGATGCCAGCTCGGTACAAGGTTCCGTCATCCGCAAGGAGGCGGGGTATGGGGGCGTGCGCATCGACCTGCAAGCCACGCTGGACGGTGCGCGCCTGACGCTGCAAGTGGACATTGGCTTTGGCGATGCCATTTGGCCTGAGCCAGAACCCATTGCTTACCCCGTGCTGCTGGCCGACTTGCCTGCACCGAAGTTGCGGGCCTACCCCAAGCACAGCGTGGTGGCTGAAAAGTTTCATGCCCTGTGTGTGCTGGGCATGGTCAACTCGCGAATGAAAGACTATTTCGACCTGTGGGTGTTGCTGGGCGATGCCTCGCTGGATGGAGCACAACTCAGGCAGGCGGTGCAAGCCACATTTGACCGCCGACAAACACCCCTGCCCACCGTTCAACCTGCAGGGTTGAGTGTGGCTTTTGCCACCGATTCCCACAAGCAGGCGCAATGGAAGGCGTTTTTGCGCAAGAACAAATTGCCCGCGCTTGGATTGCCGGATGCGGTGGAACGGCTGGAGGCAGCACTGCGCCCGGTGTGGATGCAAACGAACGAAGCTCACCCCGCCCACGCCGTGAACCCCAGCGCGGGGTGAAAGCGCCAGCCACCACCGCTCTCTTTGACGTAGCGCAAAGTGACGCCACCAAAGCGCCAGGCACAGTTTTCGATTGAAATTTCCATGCTGGCAGCCAGCGAGTGCAGCGCGGCCATGTAGTCGGTCTGGCCCCAGGGGGCAATGCCGGGGCCTTGCACCTGTTCATCGGGAATGCGGTGCTCCAGGTGCGCGGATTCAATGGCGGTGGTGCGGTGGTGGCCACCGGCTGATGTGCCGGGTGCGGGCACCAGCAGCTTGAGCATGTGGTCACTGCCATCGTCGTTGGGCACCAGCACCACGTCTTCGGTGGGCGTGGTGTCGTGGCGGAACGGCTGCTGCTGGGGCAACACGGCGGTCAGCAGTGCATCGGCCACAGGCAGGTGCCACCAACTGGCGGCGTTGAGGCGGGTGGCGCTGGGCTGCATGGTGGCCTGCATGCGGGCGTGCTCCAGGTCCACCAGCCGGTCTTTGGGCTTGAAGTCGGGTGGTTCCGAGGGCAGCAGGCGGGGGCGGGCATCGACCACATCGCACTCGTGCGGGCGCAGCAAGGTGTGCAGGTCGTGGCTGTTCAGCAGTGTGTTGTCGGTTTCAAAGCCAGGCTTACAGAACGCGGGCTGGTTGGGGCGTTGCCAATGGCGCAGGTTGGTGGCCAACACGCTCAGGTTGGGGCTGGTGCACGCCCCAACCCGGTGGCGGCGCACGCGGCCCGCCAGTTGAATGAGCGAGCGCATGGAAGAGGGTTCGACCACGGCCCAGTCGTAATCGTGGTCACGGCCTACCTCGGTGACGGGCGAGCCGAGGACGATGAACAGGTGGTCAGGCTCGGGATGCGCATCAATGCGCTGGCGGATGTCCGGCAGGCTGAACACGGCATCTGGCTGGCGGCGGTTGAGGGCCAAGTCCAGCTGCTGTTCGATGGCCGAGCGCAGCAGCAGCGGGTATTGCGAATGGTAGGTACACAGGTGAATGCGCACGCCCTGGGGTGCGCCCTGCTGGTACAGCGCCAGCGCCACGTTCACCAGCGGCTCGATGTTGGCCATGCGGATGAGGCCGAAGCTGACGCGCTTGCCACCGCCGGTGCTGCTGTGTGGGTCGATGCTGTGGTGCCGCACATGCAGCGCCAGTGCAGCTTTGCAGGCCAGCTGGGCAAAGCGGGCGGGATGGTCGCGCGGGGGGAGCTTGCCCATATCCAGCAGGATCAGGTTGGCGCGGCGGCGCACTTCGCGCTCGGCGGCCTGGGCCAGGTGCTGGGTGCGCCGGGTGGCGAAGAGGTGGTGGGCGCTGGCAAATGTTGTGTTGTCTGCGCAGTCGGCGGTGTGGGTGCCGAATTCGTCCACCCACAGGCAGCAGATGGCGGGTGATGCGGGAACCGAAACGCCGGGGCGCTGGCCCCGGTTGCAGGCGAATTGCGTGCGGCCTGCCTGGTAGGCGGCAAACAGGCCAGCCACCAGCGCCGGGGGCAAGGTGGCGGACGACAGCAGCACGCGGCTGCCCAGCAGCCCGGCCCAATGCACCAGCCGGGTGAGGGCGGGCAGGTCGGCCAGGTCAAAGTCGTCGGGCTCGTCCAGCACCAGGTCGCCGCTCATCAGCCGCAGCATGGGAGCAATCTGGCGGCCTCCGCGTTGGCTTTCGGTGGCGGGGGTGAGGTGGTCGATGGTGCACACAAGCAACGGGGCCACCAGCAGTTTGGCGGCTTGCGGGTCGTGCAGCACGCGCTGCAACACGGGGTGGGCTTCGTGGTTGCCTTCAAACACCACATGGCCGTCTTCTTCCAGCAGCGCCTGGGTGGAGGCGGAGCCGGTCTGCTCGGCCATGCGCTCGTGGTGCTCGAACAGCGCACGGCTGGCGCTGCCGCCCACGCGAATGGCCAGCTCGTCATCGGCCAGGCCCAGCAGGTCACGGAAGGCCCGCCCGGTTTGCAGTGTGAGGGTGCGCAGCCCCATGGCAAAAGCGCAGCGCATGCCCTGCGCGGGGTCGGCCAGCGCGTACATGACGCGAGCGTTGCCCAGGGTTTTGCCGCACCCGGTGGAGGCCAGGTTGACGACGAATGCGCCGTGCTGTGCGCTGCGCGCGCGTAGGCTGGCGGCCAGGTCGGCGGCTTTGTCCTGCCAACGGAAGCGTTCGTCTGTGGCCCGCTTTTTGAGCGGCCTGCACTCGCCCAGGTGGGGCAAGTGGGTTTCAAATTTGGGCAGCGCGTGGGTGACGGTGGCGCTGTGCCGGGCCACGCCCAGCAGGTGCTCGTCCAGCGTTTGGTTGCGCTGGTGGGGGTCGCAGTGGCCACTTTTTTGGGCGTGGCAGTGCCGGGGCACGCTGTCGTGGGTGTTGGCAAACAGGGGGTAGTCTGTTTGCCCTGGAACCCGTCCGGCCACGGGCTGGCCCGTTGCTTTGTCCAGACCCAGGCTGGAGTAGTGGTGGTCGGCCAGCATCAGGCTCAGGCGGGCGATGTGCATCACATACGGGTTGCCCAGCCAATCACCCTTGCCCGGCTGGGCACGCAAGGTCAGCAGGCGCTGGGACAGTTTGGATGCCTGGTGGCGCCACGCATCGGTGGTGATTGGCAGGCCGTGCTGGTCAAAGTCCCAGTACAGCGGCAGGTGGTGGTCAGGGTCGTCGCCGTCGATGCGTTCGTTCCAGTCGGCACCCACTTGCTCCAGAACGCGGTGCAATGTGTCCGGGCTGCCCACCCAGGCCACTTTGTTGCCGAGCCGGTGGCCAGCCTCTTTCTGGTCGTCTTTGGCTGGGGCCACGGGCAGGCGGTGGTGAGTCAGCACCAGCCAGCCCACGGCCTGGGCCAGCGGGGCGTGGGCCAAGCGGGAAAAGGGCTGCTGCACATTTGAATCCATGCCATCCCGTTGCAAGCGGCCAGCTTGCCAATCCAGCCACGCGGCATCGTCTTCGGGTGTGGGGTTGGCCAGGCGGGCGAGCCAGGTGGCGTCGTCATCGTTACCCACAAAGGCCTCGAACAGCCGCAGTGACACCCATTCGTGGCGGTACTGGTTGCGTTCGGTCAGCTCACCGCGCAAGCGCATCTGGAACGCGCGGCTGGCTTTGCCCAGGTCGTGCAGCAGCGCGGCCAGCCCGGCCAGCAGGTGAATGTCTTGGCCGGTGTGCCAGTCGTTCTCATCGTTGCCACGCAGCACGTTGCGCGCGGTGGTGTTGGTGGGCACCGCACCCTGCGCGTTGAAGCGGCTGCGGTCGCCCACCACCCACAGCAGTTCGCTGTGGTCCAGCCCGCGTATCCAGTGGCATGCCACGGCGGTGTTTTTGCGGGCGCTCTGGCGCAGCAGGCGGCGCAGGGTGTCCAGGCCGTCGCGGGTGATGGGTGTTGCCCAAGTGCGCTCGCCGCGTCGTTCGGCAAACTGGTCGAGGATGCGGCGGGTTTGGGTGAGTGCCTTTTTTCCGCACTCCGAAATAAACAGCACGTTCATGATGCTGGTCCTGCGGAAGGGGCTGATTTTTCTTCGAGTTCCGGCAATGAAACTGGCTGCCCCGCTTGAGCCGTCTCGGCCATGCGCCCCACCTTGAGCGCGATGGCCTTGAGCGAATCGATCATGAAGTCCAGCGCCTCGGTGCGGGTAAGGCGCTCGATGCACTGGATGCGAAATTCCTGCTCCGAGTGCCCTTTCATGGCCGACACAAAGGCCTGCGGCAGGATGAGGGCATCTTTCACCAGGTCGGCCACGTCAAACACCAGCCCGCCCCGGCGGGTTTTGCCGTGTAGCACGGCCAGGCCGTGGGGCAAGCCCAGCACCCAGGTGGCGGTGGCGGCCAGCCCGTAGGCCAGGTAGTTGCCGTGGTCCAGAAACTGGTTGGCGGTGTCGGTGCTGTCGCCACGCTGGCTGCGGGTGAAGTCGCCGTAACGGGTGGCCTGGGCTGCCAGCTTGTACAGCTGTTTGGTCAGACGGGCTTCTTCGGTCAGCAGCTGGGTGGTGTCGGCCGCGTTGCGAATGGCTTGGGCCGATGCTGCCAGCAGCGCGCCGACATCGCCCCCCCAACCGTCCTGGGCGCGTTTGCTGTCCGCGCGCCACTGCTCGCCTAGGAGTTGCAGCCGTGTAAGCTGGAATTCACGCGCGGCCTGCAGGCGCAGCGCATCGTCAAACCAGAAGCGGACCCAGTGCTGCAGGTACTCGGTGGGGCGGTACTCGCTCTGGGGTTGTAACCAGGCCACCTCCAGCTCGAACTCTGTGCAGGCAAACAAGGGTGTGCCACCCCCGCCACAAAACCCCACCAACACACCCGCCTTGGCCAGCTCGCGCATGGCAGCCTGGGTGATGGAGGTACCGGTGCCCAGCAGCACTGTGGTGGTGTTGGCGATAGGGATGTTCCAGTACAGCGACTGTTTGCCCTTTTCTGTCACGTACTCCACCCGGCCACCATTGACCAGCACTCGGCAATGCTCCAAGTAGTAGATGTTGGCCCGCTTGGAATGCAGGATTGATTTGAGATCGCTGGCGTGAATGTCGTGCACGAGTCACCTGTTTCGAAAAGGCATTTTGAATGCCTCTTGCAAGGTAAGTATGTATTCAGGTCCAACGTGACGGGTGATTCCGGCGAAGGTGGCAGCCGTCGCCCGCAGCGCGTGCAGCCCCATGTTCTCCCCGGTCATGCCCTGCGCTCTAAAAACCAATTCGACAGAGTGAAGGAAAAACACGTCTTCAACGTAACGGAACACGTGCCCATGAGGTGTAGTTCGGCAAGACAACCCTTCACTGGACTCTTGTCAGCATGTCCCCCAAAACCACATGCCTGATGGCACGCAGCAGGTGTCGCTCGGCGGCCATCTTGGTGTCTGGTGGCGGCCCCATCCACCCCGGCTCGGCGTACTCGGACTCCATTTGCGTCATCAGTTCATCAGCAGCGGCGGCCAGCTTGCTCACCAGGCGTGAGACTTCGCGCTCTGCCGTTCCCAGTGCCACGCCCAGTTGAATGCCGGTATCAACCAGCTTTTGCCGGGTGACATCGCCAAAGGTGGCCGCGCCTGCCACCGGCATGGCCAGGGGCTCGTTTGGCCAAATGGCTTGTTCGTCAGCAAACGCCCTTGTGTGATACACCGCCGTGCACAGCAGGTCATAAAACGGTGCCACCCTGATGCCCTGCGCATCCACCATGAACGACATGTTCTTCAGGTGGCAATCCGAGTTGCCCACCAGTGTGTTGAACACGATCCACTGAAACACCGCCAAGCGTGCTGCTGCCTTGTTTCTGCACAAACCGATCAGGCGGTTGTTGTTGCACCCCACGATGAAGCAAGGCGGCACGCGGATGCCTTTGGCCACGTCCATGCTTACCGCAGATCAGCCCATTGCCTTGTTCGAGGGGTTGCTGCGTGCCCAGACCTGCTGGTGCGCGTGGCGCAGCGGGTACTGGATGCGTACTTTCCGCCCACGCTGCACGCCGACACTTGCGCATTGGCAACGTGTCTGCCGGGCTGGAGGCGGCGCACATCCAGTGGCACACCGCTGGCGGGCCGGATGTGGAGGCCAACGGCCTGTCGCTCTGCGCCTTGCACCACAAGCTGTTTGACCTGGGAGCGTTCACGCTGGAGCCCGTGGCCTGCGCATCGTCTTCAGCCGCCACGCCATTGCGGGCTCCAAGGGCCTGAGCGGCGAGCTGAAGCACCACGGCCAGTCGCTGCTGCGCCCCCAGTCACCCGACCTGCTGCCGGGGCCTGAGTTCATTGCGTGGAACCAGCACAACGTGTTCAAGACCCAGGCGCGGGTTTGACTGTGAATTCACAAGCCAAATAGGCCTCTGGCGCTTTATTGGCTTCATAGTTTGCTACGTATTTCTTGATCGCACAGGTAGTCCCCGCTTTTGGGCCGAACGCGTGGTCATTTGGTGCTGCACAGCGAATCCGCTAGAGTCCGCTCATGGCTCCAACTGTTGTCCGCGACGGACCATTTCGGTTGTTTTTCTTTTCGCGTGAAGAGCAACGCATTCACGTTCATGTGGCACACCCGGACGGTGAAGCCAAGTTTTGGTTGACCCCAATTGTTCATCTGGCCACATCCACGGGCCTGTCGCCTCGCCAGATCGTAGATGCCCAAGCAGTTGTTCAGACGCACATCAAGGAAATCGAAGATGCATGGAATCACCACTTCGGCGGCTGAAGTCACAAACATTTCTCGCCATGGCTTCTGGGTGCTGCTGGGCGACGAAGAGTTGATGCTGCCTTACGACCTGTTCCCTTGGTTCAAGCAAGCCACGGTCGAGCAGATCACCCATTTAGAACACCCCACCCCTGACCACCTTTACTGGCCAAGCCTGGATGTCGACCTGTCTTTGGAATCCATTCGTCGCCCGCATGATTTCCCGCTGATGTCACGTTGAAGAGCTGGACTGCGGACAACGCTGCTGCGCCCCCAGTCACCCGACCTGCTGCCGGGGCCCGAGTTCATTGCGCGGAACCGGGACAACATGTTCAAAATCCCGGCGCGGGTTTGACAGAGGGGTTATAAGAAAAGTATGCCTCTGGCGCTTTATTGGCGTCATAGTTTGCTATTGATTCAATCTGGCTCGTGACATCAATCACTCAGTAGCGCCACATATGCCTCGTAAACCAGCCCCAGGTCTTGCAACAGCTTGACGGCGGCAGTAGCGGTGGGAAAGGTGGTGTCCAGCCGCTGGCGCACCTGTTCGATGGAGAAGCGTGGCATGGCGGGCAGCAGCTCGAACAGGCGCAGGCTGGCGGTGGTGGCCTTGGGTGTTTGCAGCAGGCGGCGGCGGTCTGCGTTGATGAGGCTGGCCAGCGAGACGATGCTGCGCTCGGCCTGCTCGGCAGCCACAGCCACGCCCTCCAGAAAAAAGGCCACCCAGCCCTCCCAGTCGCCATCGGTGCGCACGGCACCCAGCCGACGGTAGTACTCGGCCTGGTGTTGTTTGAGGAAACCGCTCACGTACATCAGGGGCTCGGGCAGCAGGCCCCATTGTTCGATGAGCGCCGCAATCAGCAACCGGCCCATGCGCCCGTTGCCATCCAAGAAAGGGTGAATGGTTTCAAACTGCACATGCACCAGCGCAATGCGCACCAACGAGGGCAATCTGGATGCGTTGTTGTCGGCGTCGGCCAGCGGTGGGTGGATGAAGCGCTCCATGTCGGCCAGCAAAGCGGGCACCTGCTGGGGAGGGGGCGGCACAAAAACGGCGTTGCCGGGCCGGGTGCCGCCAATCCAGTTTTGCGATTGACGCAACTCACCGGGTTGCCGCCCGGCCCCGCGCACGCCGTCCATCAGCAGGCGGTGGGCCTGGCACAGCAAGCGCACGCTCAGTGGCAGGCCGTCGGGGCTGCGGAGCTGGCTTTGCACATGGTGGAAGGCGCGCAGGTAGTTGGTGACTTCTTCCACATCGTCGGGGTTGGCCAAGGTTTGGCCTGCTTCGTTGTTGAACAGGTCCACCAGCGTGGCCTGGGTACCTTCAATTTGCGAGGTCAGTAACGCTTCTTTGCGGATGGCGCTGTACAGCAGCCAGTCCACCGACGGCACCAGCCCTGCCACCCCAGCCAACCGTGCCAGGGCCATTTCGGCCGCGCGGTTGGCCGGGGCGAAATCGGCGGGGTTCAATGTGGGCGCAGTGGGTGGCAATGGTGCGGGCACAAAGGCGCGCACGGCTTCACCCGTGGTGGTGGATGTGATGTAAGTGCCTGTGATGCGCGGAGCCATGGCGAGTATGAAAATAAGTTTGAATAACCAGGCAACAAATTAAAGCATGCTTTAGTGTGCGCCCGCTCAACTCAAGTCGGCTTGCATGGCGGCGTGCCGCTGGCTGCTGGGCTGCAACCGCTTGCCACGGCCCGGCTGAACAGGGGGCGCGCGTCATATGGGTGACGTGGGCTGTCGTTTGCCCCATGGCGCGGCCCGGCGCTTCGTGTGACCATGTTTGCTGCCTCGCCCACCCGATCAACCCACTCCATCCGCTGAACATGACACACCACCCGCGCAACGCACTGGGCCTGATGGGCGGCACATCACTGTTGTTTCTGGCGGGCTGCGCCAGTGGGCCAAGCACCCCGCACCATGCCGCACCGCCCCAAACTTCGGTGGAACAGGCGCCTGTGGCGCAGGCCTGCCCGGCTGGGGTGCCCGAGGGCGCCCGCTGCCTGCGGGGGCAAGACTCTGCCAAGGCGCATTACCTGATCGTGACGCCCGCCAAGTGGAGTGGTGTGCTGGTGGTGCACGCGCACGGCGGCCCTTCGCTGGGCGAGCCCAAAACCAC
>JFJP01039052.1_pt1 | contig 17060 bp, 17 predicted proteins | sample 431651 | NCBI WGS metagenome assembly JFJP01 (sample SAMN02602958, study PRJNA72255) | Microbial mat metagenome, whole genome shotgun sequencing project. | biome: fresh water; feature: sink hole; material: water; isolation source: purple microbial (photo- and chemosynthetic) mats found in... | reverse complement strand
ATTTTGTGTTAGGAAGAATAGCTAGTTTTATATTAAGCTCTCTTTTTAATTGATCTGTAAATTTATAATCAACATATTTATTCATTATACTATCACCATTTTCTTCAATAGTACCAATTATATTTTGGCATATATTTGGTGGATTAAAAGCAAAAGGAACATTTTCTAAATCGCTAAAATCAGCTATAGAATCCTTTTTCTTAGAGACGTAAAAATCATGTTTGACAATACTTCCAGACATAAGCTCACATATAGCTTGCTGCTCTCTTAAAGGTAATTTTTTAATTCTTTCTTTCGTTGCTGAATCTTTAAAATAACTTTCTATATTCAAGGTTGCTCTATCATAAGGACTAGTAAAACCGCTCATATTTAGACCTGCATTCTCAACAAATTCATAAAGCTGAGGAATAGTATATGCCCTATCTTGTTTATGAAGAAACAGATCATAAAGTCCAATATCACCAAAATTTTTATGATCATTAACTAATTCCGCTCCCCTGCTATACCAATTTGTTGAAGGTAAACTATTCATTATATCCCAAGCACTTGCTACTTCTTCTTGGCGATTCTCTATTCCCTTGCCAGTTCTACGCAATAATTCTTGCACTTGGTAAACACCTGTTCTACCATATTGGCCGTAAACCATTATATGCCCACCACCATCTTCTTTTAAAGCATCAGAAAGGATTTTAAGACCAAGGTCAGGATTCTCAAGATGATGAAGCACTCCGCTGCAGTTAAAAAAATCAAACTTTCCTAACTTTAAATCTGGTATATTAAGTATACTATCTTCTATCCATGTAATATTGGTAATACCATGATTAGCAGCTCTTTTTTGCGCAATATCCATGCTAATTTTGCTAAAATCTATATATACAACCTCAGACTTGGGATATTCCATTAATTGCTTTCCTATCCAAACCGCTGCATCACCAGTGCCACCACCAGCTATAAGAACTCTGTATCCTTCTCTAAAATTCTGCTTTCCATTATAAAGATGATGATTTATTTCACTCAAGAAATCACCTTGGATTCGTATAATGGTTTTCTTATCATCATCAGGATTACGCATTGGATAAGGATAATCTAGATAATGATCTTGAACCTGTTTTAGGTCTTTTTTAAATTTTGAAATTTTAGTTTTTGGCATAATGGTTTTTAGATTAATTAATACACATTTTAATTACATGATAAATTCGAGTTTGTCCAAAATTTTTATTAAAAAAATTCTAAGTAACCAAAGGAAAAAATCCCATAATAAAGAAAACTACTACATACTGGCTTACAACAGCAAAAAAAGCTGCCACTATATCATCAATCATTACACCAAAAGCACCCTTAATATTTCTATCAAACCAATTTATTGGCCAAGGTTTGAATATATCAAATATTCTAAATAAAACGAATGGTAGCAAGAATAAAAAAATAAAATCAGTGTACATTTCACCGATTTTTTGTGGCAAAGAAGAAGAATACAGAAAAATAACTGAGAAAGAACTTAAAATTACCGTCAGCATTTGCCCCGCCACCTCATCGATAACCACCTCTCTTGGATCTTGCTCTTTCATGTTTTTTATATATATGCTAGTAAAGTAAGTTCCAATAGCAAATACTAGTAGAGTTGCGAGGATTTCGATATAAAAGAGACTCAAAAAATGCTGCTCACTCTCATTAAATCCTGAAATTTGAAAAACAAGTTGGTTTTTTAAGGTAAAATCCATTATAATGTAGCACAGAGGGAAAGCAACAAGAGATCCAAACGTACCTGGTGCCACTTTTATTTTACCTATGTAACAAACAGTCGCAAAGAATTCAGCAATTTTATATAAGTAGTTCATTGTGATATTTTTTTTTATAATCTTTAAATATGTATAATTACAGCAATTTCAAAAAAAATCAAAAAGCAGTAGCACTAAGCTATGACAAAAAAAAAGATGATGCGCCAAAAGTACTAGCTTCTGGAAAAGGTGTCATTGCTGAAAAAATTATTGAAATAGCTCGTGATAATAATGTTCCAATGCATAGGGATGCTGATTTAGTAGAAATTTTATCACTTCTAGAAATTGATGAATCTATTCCCATTGAAGTTTATTCAGTAGTTGCTAAAATTTTTACTTACATTTACGAGCAAAACAACCAAAAAAAATTAAATAAACTAAAAAATTTATGAGTCCAAACCTAGAATTAAAAAGAATCTTAGATGAACTAGATTTTTTTGAAAAAAAATTTAAAACTAATTCTGAAGACGACTCTTTAGTCACTTATCTTCAAAAAATATTTGATAGAATTAAAGAACAAAAAATGAACCAAGATGAGCTAACCAAAATACAATCAAGGTTAATATTATTTCGTAAGTTGTTTGATAATAAAAAGCAAGAATTAAAAGATCAAAGCAGTAAATTATTAAAGACCCAGGTTCAATTGAACCGTTATCTTAAAAACTCCCACATTAAGAATAATAAGTAATACATAATTATGGAAATTACAATAATACTTAAAACCTTATTTTCTTTAGGAGTTGTATTTAGTATCTTGTATGTTTTATTAAAATTCATTCAAAAATATACTAAACTTGGACATTCTACTCACTCCAATATAAAAGGAAATGGTTTAAAAATTGAAAATATAGTTTATATTGATGATACTATGAAACTTGTGAATGTTACTGATACGATAGGTAATAATTATATAATAGGAGTTGGAAAAAATAATTCTTTTTTAATAGATAAATATAAACACACTATAAAACAGCAAGAAAACCATGAATAAGTTAATTATGCCTTTTTTTAAAATCATTAAACAACTGAAGTTTTTGAACAGGATTAATATTATTTCTTTACTACTATTAATTTTAGGCACAATCGCTACACCTATTACCGCATTTGCGGCTGATTCCTTTTCTACTGAACTGGAACACATTCTTAGTAGTAGTTCGATGACAAGTAGATTAATGCAAATTTTCTTATTAATCACTATACTTGGACTGGCTCCATCTATTTTAATTATGGTAACTTCTTTTGTTAGAATTACTATTGTTCTCTCAATAGTAAGAACAGCTCTTGGCCTACAGCAAACCCCACCAAATCAAGTATTAATTAGCTTGGCACTTTTTCTCACTTTTTTTATTATGTCTCCATCCCTAGAAGAATCATATTACAATGGTTTGAAACCAATGCTAGAAGAAACACTAACAGAAGAAGAAGCTTTTCCATTGATAATTCATCCATTCAAAAAATTTATGCTAGCTAATACTGGTTCAAAAGACCTTGATTTATTCACTTCCATTGCAAAAATTGACGCCCCAAAAGATTTAATCGAACTTCCACTAAGGGTAGTAATACCAGCTTTTATGATTAGCGAGTTAAAAAGGGGCTTTGAAATAGGATTTTTAATTTTCTTACCATTCCTAATAATTGACATAGTTGTTGCATCAATCTTGATGGCAATGGGGATGATGATGATGCCACCAGTGATGGTTGCCCTACCTTTTAAAATAATATTTTTTGTATTAATAGATGGCTGGTACTTATTGTCTGGAAGCTTAGTACAAAGTTTTTCAACCTAAATTCTTAAGTATAGAAGAGAGCAAGTTATAACAACGCACCTAACGTTAAGTAGTGTATACTATAATAGTCTTTTAGGTTGGATTAGATACTAGGGCGCGAGCAGCCGAAGCCTAAGAATATTAGGTGAGCGACGAGCAACAACGTTGCTAATTCAACATAAAAGACTATATGATTTTAGATCCAACTCTAATAGAGCTAGTAGAAAAAATTAAAACTAAATCTTCAGAAAAAAAATATACTATTTCAGTCGCTGAATCGTGTACTGGTGGTCTACTATCCGCCTATCTTACTGCTATAGCTGGGGCTTCACATTATTTTGATACTGGAATAATAAGTTACTCAAATCAAGCAAAAATCAATATCTTAAAAGTCCCTGAACATATTTTAAATCTTTTTGGAGCTGTTTCAGAAGAAACGGCACAATCTATGGCAATGGGACTTAGCACTATTGTTAATTCTAATATTATAGTTTCAGTAACTGGTATCGCAGGACCTGATGGTGGTTCAGAACACAAACCTATTGGTACAGTATGTTTTGGTATATACGCAGATAAAATACTTGCATCTAATAGCTATTATTTTTTGGGTAACAGAGAGGAAATACGCAAATTGGCATGTAGACAAGCATTATTACTGATTCTATCACATCTGTGAATCTTTTTGAGTGATCACTGGTTTAAAAATGGCTAATTACTGGCCCTTGTCGTCAATTGCTGTAAGCTAATCACTTTGTCGTCATCACGAGCAAATGCGAAGTAATCGACGCTTTCGTGACTTTAAAGCTAGATGGCCGCGCTTCGCTCGCCATGACGGGGTAATCGTTCACTCTTTTCGATTTCTCTTAGAACCCATCTCCATCTAATTGATCTCCTCCTATCTCCATATCTTTATGCTCATCTTTCTTTAGATTGATCAGATATTCGTAAATTTCTGGCGCTCTATCTTTAGCTAAATCAACCGGCGTTAGGTTATCTTCATTTTTTATAATCTTAGCTCCAAATTTAACAACCAATAATTCTACCATTTTTAATTGTCTAAAATAAACTGCGAAATGTAGCGCCGTATTACCTCTAATTGAATCAAAAGCATTAACATTTGCTTCTCCAGTAGTAAGTAAGATTTCCATCACTGAGCAAAAGCCATTTTTTGCAGCAATTTGCAAGTTAAGTACTTCTACTTTTTCTACGGACAATTTCTTGTTTTTTATCATTTTACTAATGAATGGAGTTGTTATTTCTACCATTAATGCAGCTTCTTTGACAAGTTGTGGCGAAAGGGGTTTTTTGGACATATGTAATCAGCTTAACTAAATTAAAAAATATAAATTATTTTTTAGATAACTCATTATACCTTAAATATACTTTTCTAAAATAATATTAATTTATTGATTTATTAACATTCTTTGTAATTAGCGTTTTTTATGTTACGATTTCATTCATAAAATAATATATAGCGAAATTAGATGAATTAACATATGCTAATTCATCTAATAAAGCTATAACGGAAATTATCATTTAGCGCTTTGCAGCACTTCCACCACTGAGTTAATTATTGGTAGATCAGATAATTTGATATTACATTTTAAAGTCAAAGACTTTATTAACTTTGCTGCCTCTACCCCTTCTACTAATATCGGATACGAAGAAATAAAATCTCTAGAATAATGATTTTGATATAGCTCAAAACCAAATTTAGTATTTCGTGAAGTTTGAGAATAGCTTGTTAAAATTAAATCCCCAACTACTGCTGGTTCTAGCAGGGTTTCTTGCCTTCCTCCTAGGGCTTTAGAAATTTGTAATATTTCTTGCAAAGCTTTAGTAACAAGCCATGCTTTTGCATTGTCTCCAGCCTCACTTGCTTCTAAAATACCACTTTTTATAGCAACTATATTCTTCACTATAGATGCTATCTGTATAGTGATAATATCATTTGTAGTAGAAATTTCAAAATACGGCGTTGATAACTTCTTTGCTAAATTATTTGCAAGAATCAGATCTTCAGAAGAGATAGTTGCACTCGTAAATTTTCCTAAAGCTACTTCCTTAGCAAAATTTGGCCCAGAAAAAAAAGCAAAAGGGTTAGAAAATTCCTTTTTAAATTTTTCAGAAAGAAGTTCTACTGGGTCAGAAGAAATGCCCTTAGTGGCTATTACAAAAATAGTGGTTGATGGTATATCATACTGTTTTAGTTGTTCTAGTAAGATCCCGAACGCAGAAGAAGGAACTACAATGAATATTATTTCTGAATCTACGATTTCTTCAATTTTATCTGTTGCAACCAAGTTACTTGGTAAAGAAATAGATCCAAGATACTTGGTATTAAGCTTTTTATTGTTTATCTCTTCTGCCACCTCTTGCGAATCAGAATATATTTTAACCGATGTATGAATTCTTGCTAAATGGCAAGCAATTGCGCTGCCCCAGCTTCCGCTCCCAATAACTGAGAAGTCAGTAAAATTATTCATATATTCTCTCTTTTTATCTCGTTTATCATGCCTTTTTGCTTGATTAACTGATCAAACAAAACTTTTTTTTCTTCAGGTAAGGATTCCCTTCTAAGATCTAGCATCTCTGCAAATGTACCTTGAATACAATTGGCTGTTAGTCTATCTGTAATTAGCAATCCATTGGAGTGATCTATCTCGTGCTGCAGAACTCTTGCATAGAACCCTCTCTCAATTTTTGATATTTTTTCTCCTTCTTCATTTTGATAAGTTACTTTTATAGCATTATATCTCCGAACCTTTCCATAAACACTTCTTACCGAATAGCACCCTTCAAAATCGCTATACATTCCTTCGCTTTCAATCGGTTCATATTCTGCATTAATTATTACGTGCATAGGATATTCTACTGCATCATCTCTAAGCAAAGAGGCGCTTTCTGGGATATATATAATAGAAATACTCTTATTTATATTAATTTGCTGAGCAGCAAGACCAACACCACCTAGCGAAAATGATAACTCTTTCATCATTTTTATAGTCTCTTGATCTTCTTCAGACAAAGGGAATTTAACATTTTTAGCTTTTAATTTTAGCACTGAGTTAAAAGGATCTAGTGCATCTTCGATAGCAATGATTTTCTCTTTCATATTCAAAAAACCTATGTGTAACAAAAAAATGATAGTAAAATAACCTACATTGAATTGTATTAATAATATAATCTAAATTTAGTTCAAGTTATTATTTCCTTTAAGGTCTAAAACGAACTCATAATTTATTACATCTGGTGAAGATACCGTTGTTATTAATTAGCTAGGTTGCGGAGCTTAGGTTACATAGTGGCAAGAAGCCCTTTTGGAACCGGTGGCTTGAACGGATACATGGTATTAATTACTTATTTGGTGATTCCCCCTTTAAATTGATACAGTAATATCCTGTAAAAAGATTGAAGCCATAACTGGCATATATATTAGAACAAAGATCAAAGAAAGCAAAACTGCACTCGCTACTTTTTCTGGATAAATTTTATAAAGTGAAGCAAGAACAATGGTATTAGTAGCAAGCGGCGCCACGCAGAGAAGTTGCAAAGCATTATAATACTCATTATTGTACCAACCTAAAACAAATCTATCAAAAAGGATAAACACATTAAAAGCAATTGGATAAAACAAAAACTTACTGGCAAAAGCTGCCGCTGTAAATTTTATATCAAATTCAAATTTCTTAATATTTGAAAGTGCAAGCCCAATCATCACCATACCAAGAATCGAGTAAGCACCTTTCATATTAGAGACAAATTCATGAAAAAAACTTGGCAACTGAAATCCAAGCAAGCTAAGACCGCAGCCCAAAAAGAATGAATTAAGCAATGGTAATCTTATAACCTTTACCATACTCTCTCTAAAGGTACTAACACTTCTTGCACAAAAATAGCAACCAACAGAGGCCTCGTAAATCGCAATCCCTATTAATCCAAGCGCATAAATACTGAGGGTACTATCGTTAAATATAGTCGTGGCAATAGGTAATACAACATAACCACTATTACCAGTACCAGCTGAAAGGGCTAAGATATTTCTATGGCTATCATGCCATACTTTACCATATAGCCAATAACTAAAAAAACCTAAAAAAGTACAGATTGTAAAAGTAACAGCAGTAATTCCCAAAGAACTAAAAGTAAGTTTGCTACTAGTTGGAATAGCAAAAAATACAATTGGCGCTACAAAATAAAACAATAAAGATGCTATGCTGTCTTTCTCTACATTCGAGAATCTACCAGACAAATAACCAATCACTACACTTAAGAGCGAAGAAAGAACCTTTAAAAATACTAAACTAAATATTGCCATTTTAAAATTATTATAGTCTTTTAGTTTGGATTTACGTATCTCACCAATTTCCATACTCCCTATCGTTAGTTTTCAATGAAACTGGGGAAACTAGTGTCGCCGCATTCTTGCGTTTTTATCTCTCAATTATTCTCCATGAGCTAAAGAATAACCTGGCTTACCATCAAAATTATATAAATTTTCAACCTTGATGAAGTCTATTTTAGCACTAGCAAACTTACTAAGCAAATTAGTAATATCTTGGTGTGATATCTCACCCGAATCTGGCATGAATCTACAACACCAATGATCGGAGTTCATAAAAAACCTATCGTCTCTTGGCCAAAGCTTTAATCCTTTGGAAGAGATTGTTCTAAGCACCATAGGACCTGCATCAATAGGATTTACCTTATCAGCTATATCATGCGCTGAATTTACGTTCATACCAACAAAGATATCAACTCCCACCAGTGATTTTTTCTCACTCGTATTTATTTCATAAGTAAAGTTTTTACCTGCTTTGTTACTAGATGAACTATAATTAGCTGTTCTTAAATTCGAAGGTTTTTGCCCCAACCTACTCACCACCTCCTCAGCAAACTCTTTAGTTCCCACTTTTTTGTTAGATATTTTTGTATTATAAATATCAGCTGTATGAATACCATCCTCAAGTGTTTTTTTCCAAGCATTTTCGATTTCAGCCGCTACCTCACCCTGACCAATATGAACAAGCATCATAATGGCTCCATTTAGCAGACCTGATGGATTAGCAATGTTTTTACCAGCTATATCAGGAGCTGATCCATGAATAGCCTCAAACAGTGCAAAATCCTTTCCTATATTCGCAGATCCTGCTAAACCTACCGAACCTGAAATTTCAGCTGTTACATCAGAAATAATGTCTCCAAATAGATTGGAAGTTACAATAACATCAAAAATTTCTGGCTTTGTAGCAAGCCTTGCAGTTCCTATATCAACTATATAATGCTCATTAGCAATAGTAGGATATTCTTTGGCTATTTCATTGAAAACTTGATGAAATATGCCATCAGAAAATTTCATAATATTATCTTTGCTAAAACAAGTAACTTTCTTTCGGCTGTTTTTTATCGCATATTCAAAAGCATATCTAACTATCTTTTCACAACCAGTTCTGCTAATTAATTTTACTGATTCTCTCATATTATGGGTATGCCTGTATTCAATACCTGCATATAAATCCTCTTCATTTTCTCGTACTATCACAAGATCAAGATCTGGATGCAAAGTGTTTACAAATGGATGATAAGAGATGGAAGGACGTACATTTGCATATAAACCAAGTGTTTTTCTCATAGTTACATTTAAACTCTTGTAACCACCGCCTTGTGGAGTAGTAATTGGTGCTTTCAGTAAAATTCTCGTTCTCTCAATTGATTCCCAAGTGTCTGGAGCAATTCCTGAAGTGTAATTTTTCTTATATAGTTTTTCTCCTACTTCAACCACTTCAACACGAATATTTGCTTCTGCTTTCATTAATATATGCAACACAGCTTGCATAATCTCAGGACCTATCCCATCGCCATATGCAACTGTAATCGGAGTAATTTTTGACATTCTTCCCTCTTTATTTTTGATTAATTGGAATCAATTCAATAACTATAGTACCACAGATAAAACGCAGATTCTTACAATATCCTAGTTATAAACTTAGAGTTTTTATCCAGATGATGCTTTTAGAACTTTTTTGTAATCTCTATTTAACAACACGACACCATAGACCCATACCAAGCAAACAATAACGAACACAGCCATTAAAAACCCTGCTATATCTTCGTGATGAGCAGTTGGAAAAATAGAAAAAGTAATAAATTGTACCGAAGCACCGATAGATTTACCAAGCTTTGCTCCCAAAACATCAACCGCAGCTTTCCCCTTGGTTTTCATCTCTTTATCAAGGGGTATATATACCATTTCCTTAGTAGCATCGAATAAAGAATATTTTACACCTTTGCCAAGTACATTCTGTAATCCACCAATAAATACAATAATCACCAAAGGTGATAAATGTAGAAAATTAATAAATATTTCATTTAAGTGCTCTTCTACTATTACAAACCCAAAGAACATACCACCAGCAATCAAAGTTATAAGTGGGGTTAATGCAGCCCCCCAAAACCAGCCAAAAGTTCTGACTATTGTGTTGCCTACAAAAGCAAAAATTAACGTACAAATTCCCGTCCAAAATAATACATTGCCTTGGTAAGCCATAAAATCCTTAGCTTCAGGATATAAAGCCTTAACCCTAGAGAACCACAGCCCCTCAATCAAATTAACCGAGGTACTAAAAGAAATCATTAAAATACAAATAATAGCTAGATATTTAGAAGTAAAAACCATTTTAGCACTTTGGCGTAGTCCTAATTTTAATATATCTGTCCTTCTGTTTTTGAAAATTATTCCTTTAATATTTTCAATATTTTTTACTTCGACATATCTATGCAATAGTAAACAAATCACACCAGATAATAACATTAATATTGTCATTGATTTTAATATCACTTCTGACGTATTAGTAATCCCTGTAAATAAAGGTAGTAAAAAATGCTGCCCTTTTGAAAAGTAAATGATAATACTACCAGAAATTAATAAATTGGTTTGTCCAAACAAACCAAAAAACACATAGTACCTAGTTGCTTCTTCGGTTTTAGTTATTTTATTAGCCAATTGCCAGAAGAATAATGAAAAAACTATTACTGGCCATAGTTCGCCCATGATATAAAATAAAACATAACTCCATTTTCCCCACATAATAATGAACCATTTAAAATGCGGAAAAATGTTAATGTAAGTTTTTATACGCTCAGGATCTGGATGAAAAAAATCCGTATTAGGAAAAATAACGTAAGCAAACACAGCAAAAAAAAGTAAAAAACAGGTAACTATAATACGAAAAATTTGTTCGGTGGTCATTACATTGCACATGCGCGAATATAATATCACGAACAATATACCCATTGGCATTTCTCCCCATAGTTTAATGAAACTGAGAATCTCTGTACCAATCATTGTCACAACAAAACTGTCTTTTACACTTCTTACCAAATTTTGATTCAGTAAAATAAAAAACATCAGCAATGCCATGGGCAAAAATTTACTGAGTTCATTCGATCTTATAGGCCAAACTACATATCTTATCTTACTATGCCTAATACTTGACCATAAATTTGTGATTCTCGACATGAAAACTCTCTAAACTTCAGTTTGATAAGCCAGAAGCTAAACCATCAATCAAGAGCTGTCAACTTGACATTAATAATAAATATTTCAAAATATTTATTATTAATGTCAAGTTTCAAATTAAATAGAAATCCCTTTAAGATTATCTCTTGAATATAGATATAATGTTATTAATAATCCTGTTAACATCATTGTAATTAAGGTAGTACCAATAAAAAAGAAATTGCCATCATACAGCTTACTCACTAAGCTGAGCGAAATAGAGGTAAATATTAATCTAACAGAATGAATTACTACCGACACTTTACCCATATGATTTTTTATAGTTGTTAAAGCATTAGCATACAAAAAATTAATCAAAAATGCTGTTCCAATAGTTAAAATAGCCATAGCAGCAGTAATAATGCGTGGCTCATCTATACCCATTAACACTATTATAAACTGACAAATTATACTAATAAAACACATCCCAATACTAAAAAAGAAACAATTTTTACAACCAAATTTAATAACTAAAAAACCATTCATTAAACTTATAACGCCAAATATAATAGCCAATATATTTTTATACCACATATATTCGATAAGAGGCACTCCCATGTCATTAACATAATAAATAGGCGACATACTAATAAACACCCAATAAGGCGCTATTATAAAACATAAAGCACCAGTAAAGACTATTAATTTACGAGACTGGATTAACATAAAATATTCTTTAAACGGCAAAAAAATATTTATTTTATCAGTTTCCCTGTTGTTGCTTTCCAGAGATTTATAACTCAAAGCCAAAGCTAATAAAGATAAACAAAACACAGCCAAAAAATTAAAACGCCAATTAGCGTACAATCCAAGATAACTACCAATAGTTGGAACCATGGTCATGATTAAAGTAATAGAACCATTAATAAATCCAAGCCTTGTTAATTGATCTTGGAATTTATTGGTTTCAATTAAAATCACATAACTAAGAATAGTAGGGCCAGCAATACTAAGTCCTTGAATAAATCTACCAACTAACACAAAGTTATAATTACTAGAAAACGCACAAAGTAAAGTAGCGAGAGCAAATATTGTTAAACTGTTAATAATTATCACTCGATAATTAAATTTATCACCTAAAAACCCAGCTATTAAACCACCAATACAATAACCAATAAAATTTAAACTTAGTGAAAGTTGCACCTCAAATGGTGATAGAGCAAAGTATTTTTGTAATGCAGGAATACAGGGAATAAAAAAATCTGCCTCTGATCTGGAAATAATACAGATAGTCAAAACAGTAATAAATAATAACATTTGAATGTATATTGTTGATTAAACAGCTTGGTATTACTCCGTTACCCTAAACTCATGAACCTTATTTATGCAGATTATGTAGACCTTAGGTTTCTATCATAAATACAAAGGAAGAGTCAATACTATCAAATTAAGTGCTAACCGCAAGAAGTCATCCCCTCGGAAGAGGGGATCTAGGCTTATTACTGGATTTTAGCCCTTTATTAGAAGGGCAAATAGAGTAGAAACGACCAATGCTAAAAATAATTACCACCTAACTCAAAGTATTTTTCTTTTACTAGTATTTAGCTAAAATATTTTCTTTCAGTTACATTCTGATCACCAGCAGCAGCTGCTGGTTTATTTTTCCATTTTTTAGCTACTTCTCTCTTTTCATTTTTAACAACAGGATCTGAACTACCCTCCTTAGAATCTTCAACCTCAGCCTTGACAGGAGATTCTTCTTTTTTAGTTGGTGTAGATTTGTTGCCATCTACATTTTTTATCGTTAATTTGGCTTTGCCACGATCAAAACCAATAAGTTTTACCTTAACCTTTTGCCCTTCTTTAAGAACACTGGCAACAGACTCAACTCTTTCATGTGAAATTTCACTAATGTGTACAAATCCATCTCTACTACCAGAGTAATTTACAAAAGCTCCAGCTTCCAAAATCTTGACCACCGTACCTTCAAAAACATCACCTAATTCAGGGTCAACAGCAATTTCTTTTACCCTAGCAACCGCAGCTTCCAATTTATCCTTACCAACGGCTGATACTGAAACCATACCATCATCCGTAATATCAATTTTAGCGCCCGTTGTCTCACAGATCTCCCTGATAACTTTACCACCAGGGCCAATTATTTCCCTGATTTTATCTTTGTTGACCATAAAAGATTCTATCATTGGAGCATTGCTACTTACTGAAGAGTTAGTTGTAATCACTTGCGCCATTTTTCCTAAAATATGGATACGCCCAGCTTTCGCTTGTTCTAGAGCTTTTTCCATTATCTCAAAAGTAATGCCTCTAACCTTAATATCCATTTGTAATGCCGTAATACCGTCCTTACTACCAGCAACTTTGAAATCCATATCACCTAAATGATCTTCATCAGCAATAATATCCGATAAAACGATAAAATCGTTGCCTTCTTTGATAAGACCCATAGCAATACCAGAAATTGGAGCAATCATTGGAACACCCGCATCCATCATAGACATTGACCCACCGCAAACTGTTGCCATTGAAGAAGAGCCGTTGGATTCAGTAATTTCAGATACTACCCTTATGGTATAAGGAAAATCAGCTCTTGATGGTAAAGCTCTTTTTAAAGCTCTCCATGCTAGTTTACCATGACCTACTTCTCTCCTGCTTGGAGCTCTAAGAGGCGCTGCATCACCCACACAATATGGTGGAAATAGATAATTTAACAGAAACGATTCTTTATACTCACCCTCTAAAGCATCAATAATTTGCTCGTCCTGACCAGTACCAAGAGTAGTAATTACCAACCCTTGAGTTTCACCCCTTGTAAACAAAGCTGACCCATGGGTATTGGCTAATAATGAAGTTTCGCATTGTATCTGCCTCACCTCATCTGGTTTTCTACCATCAATTCTAGTTCTCTTTCTTAAAGTATCGGCTCTAAGAACTTCAGATTCAACTTCTTTGAATGCAAAATTTACCTGGACAGAAGTATACTCACCCTCAGTAGTAAATTTTTCTGTCATTGCAGCTCTTACATCATCAATAATAGCGTATCTTTCTTGTTTTATTTTAAGAGCAAAAGCTTCTGTAATTGCATCTTTTGTTAAATCTCTTATCTGATCTTTCAGAACTTTTGGAAATAATTCTTTAGTCTCCCAAGGTGTTTTTCCAGCGTCTTTCTTAAGTTCTTCAATCATCTCTATTACTGGCTGAAATCCTTTATGACCAAATTTGACTGCTTCTAACATTTGCTCCTCAGTAAGCAATGATGCCTCTGATTCCACCATCATTACTGAATCTTTCGTACCAGCAACAACCAAATCTAATTTACTATTCCCCAATTCCTCAAGAGATGGGTTTAGTATATATTTTCCATCAATGTAACCAACTTTACTTGCAGCTACTATATCAAGGTAAGGAACTCCTGAAATAGCAAGAGCAGCTGACGCACCTATTACTGATAAAATATCCAAATTATATTTTGGATCATACGAATGCACAGTACATAGCACTTGCGTTTCATTCAAAAAACCACCAGGAATTTTACCTGCAGCATAAGAGCGCTCCTGATAATTAACCGTAAGAGGAAAGAAGTCCATTCCTTCTTTTGCTTCTTTCGCACTAACTACTGTACATAAAATTGCAGCATCACCCATTCTTAGCATTACCGCGCCATCAGCTTGACGCGCTATTTTTCCAGTAGATAGCTCTAGGGTTCCCCCATTCCAGTTAATTTTTTTTACTACTTCATTAAACATCCATTTACCTATTTTTATTTATAATTATTCTGTGTAAAATTTATCAAACTCGCCAAGCATATGTTAAGACAAAAATCACCAAAAAGTCTAAATAACAAATCATTTGGTTATTTACAATTCTTTTATCACTCTGCTTACTGCGAGCAACGAGCATAACTCGCACAGGTCTACACCACTCCATAAAGCAAACAAAAAGGGCCTCTAAAGGCCCCTTTATAAGATCTATTTTCTAAGACCAAGCTTTCCTATTAATTTAACATACCTATCAAGACTTCTACTTTTTAGATAGGTAAGCAACCTGCGTCTACGCCCCACTAACATTAAAAGCCCCCTTCTCGAAGAAAAATCTTTATGATTATCTTTTAAATGCTCAGTCAAATTGGTAATTCTTTCCGAAAGAACAGCGCACTGCACTTCAACAGAACCTGTATCATTTTCAGTATTTGCATATTCTTTGATTAATTTAGTTTTAATCTCTGCTTGTATCGACATCATTCTTCTCCATTTTCTATATAGTTAAACACTCTTGAAGATTTGAAGTTATTGTCAGATAAACTACCTATAGCCAAAATTTTACCATCATACTTAAGCCAAATTTGATCGCAGTTGCCTGCTTTATCAAAATCGCATTGCTGTCCATATCTAATTTTTTGAGCAACTAATTCATCTACTTCAAGTACCGGGATGTCGTCTAGCACCTCCTCAACCTTCAAGCATTTACTTTCAACTAAAACACGCGCTTCGTCGAAAGTTTCGTAGCTCAAGTCCAAAATATTTATTGAATTCTCTTCATTAAACACCCCAACTCTTGTGCGGCGCAATTCTATCACAAATCCTAAACTATGCAAGGATAAAGAAATATCCTCTGCTAAGGTCCGAACATATGTACCTTTAGAACAACCAACTACATAAGTGGCTGTTTTATTCTGAACATCATACTTGAGTAACTTTAGATCATAGATTGTTATGGAACGTTGTTTTAGCTCAAATGCTTTATTTTCTCTTGCTAGTTTATAGGCTCTAACCCCATTAACTTTTAAAGCTGAATACGCTGGTGGAGTTTGGTTGATTTTTCCAACAAACTGAGTGCATATCTGATAACAATCAAGTTCTGACGGTATAAAATCAGTTTTTTTTATGATTTCTCCAGCAGCGTCAGCAGTAGTGGTTTGAGCGCCAAATTGTATTGTAAATACATATTGCTTTTTGCTATCCATGAGAATACTAACTAACTTAGTAGCTTGACCAATAGCAATAGGTAACACCCCTTCTGCTTCCAGATCTAAAGTGCCAGTATGACCAATTTTACAATTTTTGAAATAGCTCTTAACTAGCCCCACCGCTTTAGCAGAACTAATACCCTTGGGTTTATATAAATTAAGCCATCCATTCACAGTCAATATGCACTAGCTTTAGAACTTAAAGCCAATACCTGCTGAAATAACCAGAGGATTCCAAGCAACTTTTGATGTAACATCCTTGTTAGTACCAAGAAAACCTTTTTTAAAGGTCACTTTTGATTTCAAGAAATATTGCCTGATATCAAAGGTAAACAAAGTGTCATCTTTGGCAAGAAAATCCACACCAACTTGAAGAACTGGGCCAAAACCACTATTAACTTTAATAGCTTTTGATCGCGTATACATATAAGTACCATTTAAACCACCACCAACGTAAGGTCTAATAGCACCAAATGGAGCTATGTGATACTGCGCGGTAAAAGTAACTGGTACCATGTAAATCTGATTCCTCTTTCCCATACCAGCAGCAGAGCCACCGTAAGCTGCAGCCGCACTAGATAACACAGAAGATCTGGTTTTATAAAAACCAAGTCCCAGGGAGACTTCTCCAGCAATATTATCAGTCACAAATATTGTCATAGCTGTATCAAAACCATAACCACTTTGGGCTAATTTTGAAGGTTTTGAAGCGCCAGCATTAGTTGGAGCTGGCAAATTACTCATCTTTGCATCTGTAGACGCGTAAAAACCACGAATTTTGAATAACAAAGAACCTTCATCTTCGTAGTAATTAGCATAATAATCATTTGACTTCACATCAGTTGATTTTGAAGCAAGCGCAGTGCTTGAAGTAGCAACAACAGAAGCTAGAATAAGATTTTTTAAAATTTTCATGTTTATATCTCAGCTTAAATTTATTTCTTTAAATAATACAGATTCGTATTCTAGCCCAAAATGATTTATATTTTCTAGTTTTGCTAGCTCCACCTAGTATTAAAAAAGCCTATGAAACA
>JFJP01030206.1_pt1 | contig 17060 bp, 11 predicted proteins | sample 431651 | NCBI WGS metagenome assembly JFJP01 (sample SAMN02602958, study PRJNA72255) | Microbial mat metagenome, whole genome shotgun sequencing project. | biome: fresh water; feature: sink hole; material: water; isolation source: purple microbial (photo- and chemosynthetic) mats found in... | reverse complement strand
CTGGGTGAATCCTACGATGCTTGGGCTTTTGCCATGCGCCCGGACTTGCCGCCTGCGCGTTTTTTGCCGCCTGCGCGCTTTTCGCGAAAACGCGCCCCGCTGTTTAATATCTAGCACCATGGCCGTTTTCAAGACGTTTTAACGACGATCTTTTGTTTAAAAAGAACGATCTTTTGTTTAAAAAATAACGATCTTTTGTTTAAAGAAGAAAATGAGTAAGCAAAAACGAGAAATTCAGGAAAAAACTAAATTTTGCAATGAGTTAGGCGGTAAAATCGCTGTTCGCCAAAACGTAATGTCCCCGTTTATGGGATTTTTTGAAAACGTAATGTCCCCGTTTATGGGATTTTTTGAAAACGTAATGTCCCCGTTTATGGGATGAAAAAAACGTAATGTCCCCGTTTATGGGATTTTAAAAATCGTAATGTCCCCGTTTATGGGATGAAAAAATCGTAATGTCCCCGTTTATGGGATTTTTATTTTGCGCGTCGCCAAAATCGACGAGAAATATTGAATAATCACGCAGTTAAAATTGACCCTTTCCGTTTGGAGTCCAAAGCGGACTGCGACGGGGTACGACGGAAATGTCCCCGTTTATGGGATGAATGGGATGTCCCCGTCAACGCCGTTGACCAAGGGGACATTTCTGCTAGGCTGATCCGTCATGGCCCGTCAAAAAGATAAACGCGATGATGGCGATGCCGCCCGCAAAGTCGGCTCGGCTGATCTGACCGATCAGAATCTGAAAAAGCACATTGCCGCCATTCACATCAGCAACCGCCTGACGCTGACCCAGCGCAAGGCGTCCAACGTGCTGCTTTACAACGCCTACGACAGTCTGTTGACGGCGCGGGTCCACCGCATCCGGGTCAAGGATCTGGCCGAGGCCATCGGCTTTAACACCCATAACCTCGACCCGCTCAAGGAAGCCCTCAAGACCCTGGCCCGCACCGTGCTGGAATGGAATATTCTCGATGAAAGCGGTGCCCAGGAGGAATGGGGTGCTACCACCCTGCTGGCTCAGGCTGTGATCAAGGGTGGATTCTGCATCTATGCCTATAGCCCTGATCTTTGTGAAAAACTTTACCGTCCGGAGATTTATGCGCTGCTCAACCTCAGCATCCAGCGCAAGTTCAGTAGCGGCTACGCGCTGGCCCTCTACGAAAACTGCCTGCGCTATCGCCGGGTCGGCACTACCGGTTGGATCGCGGTAGATAACCTGAAACGCCTGCTCGGGATCGGCGATGCAGATGTCTATTATCAGGACTTCCGCAAGTTTAATGACAAGATCATTAAACCATCAGTAAGACAGGTGAATGAAACTTCAGACCTGAGTCTGGAGGTTGAATACCAGCGAGACTCCCGGCGGGTAGCGGCAGTGCGGTTTCGGGTCAGCGACAACCCGCAGATGCTGCTGTTCGCGCAACGGCAGGCCGCCCTGGCCGCCGCCCTGACCGGTGAGGCGGCGACCGCCGAGCCGGAAGGTCCCGAAGCGCGGTTGGTCCGTCTCCGCGAAAAACTGGCCCTCTTTGGTCTGAGTGGTCGCCAGATCCGCATCGCGCTGAATGGTCGTGATCCGGCTTATCTTGAAGATAATATCGCGGTCGTCGAGCGCGATCTGATCGCGGGCAAGGTCCATAATTTACCGGCCTACCTGCTGGCCGCGTTGCGGGAAGACTACCGGACGCCGGTGTCGGGTGAATCGGGTGAATCGAGTGAATCGAGTGAATCGGGTGAATCGGGTGAATCGGCTTTGGCCCAGCCGGCCCATGAGATCCGTCCGGATCAGCTTCCAGCGGCCCGGCTAAATGAATTGCGGACCCGGTTTCTGACGATCCGCCTACAGGCGGCTCTGGAGCAACTGGCGCCGGCGGAGCGGGAACAACTGGAACGCGATTATGTCGCCCGGCTGGCGCAGGGCAATGGTTTTGAAGCGCGGTTGTTGCTGGGTTTGTATCGCCGAAGCGGGCTAAACAGCCGAATGGTTGAGAGTCATTTCCGGGCTTTTGCGCGGGAGCGGCTGGTTGGGGATCTGGATGAAGCCGAGTTCGCTGCTTATGTTGCCCAACAGGTCTGACCGCCGGGGGCTGTCGATAGGGTCTTGTGGCGCTGAATCAAGAGGGAAAGGCATTGAATCGTCAACATGATGATATGGCAAGCCCGGTGGTGGATCAGCATAGCGGCGGTCGGATCCGTCCGGGCCTCTTCCTGCGGGCGGTGGGTGTGGGGCTGGCCTTGCTGATGGGCGTGGTGTTGGTCAGTACTGGCGGGATCGCAACCCTACAGGCTCGTGAGGCGTTGCCTGACGTATCGGCGGTTATTCCGGGCGGGTCAAGTCTGAACCGGAACGGGATTTTGGTAGGGATAGCGCTACTGTTGCTGGGCGTAGCTGGTGGAGGCGCGGCCATCGTGGTTGGGCAACGGCGACGGATGCGAATGGCGGTGGAGGCCTATCAGGCCCGCATCGATGCGCTGCAAGACCGTCGGCTGGAGCTGGAAACCGAGCTAGGCCGGCAGCGGGACCAGGCGGAAGCCTTGCGCGACAGCGATCAGCGGCTGCGGGCGTTTCTACAGCAGCTACCGGCGGGTGTCTTCCTGACCAATGCCCAGGGCGAGATTCACTATGTCAATGATCGCTGGCAGTTGCTGGCTGGCTTGACCGCCGAGCAGGCGGCCGGATCAGGATGGGTCCAGGCCCTGCATCCCGACGACCGCACCCCAGTGCTGCACGCCTGGCGGGAAGCCATTCAGAACCACACCGAATTTGTCACCGAACACCGGTTCCGAACGCCATCAGGTCGGGTGAAGTGGCTCAATACCCGCGCTACGCCACTACTGGATCGCGCCGGACGGGTGACCGGCTATCTCGGGGTCAACGCCGATATTGCTGATCTCAAGCAAACCGAAGAAACCTTGCGGGCTAGTGAAGCCCGGTTCCGCAGTTATTTCGAGCTGCCGCTGATCGGCATCGCCCTGACCGGCGCAGACAAACGCTGGTGGGAAGTCAACGACCGGCTGTGCGAGATGCTCGGTTACCGGCGGGCACAACTGTTGAGCATGAGCTGGGCGGAACTGACTCACCCCGATGACCTGGCGATGGATGTGATGCAGTTTGAGCGGGTCATTGGCCGGCGCATCGAAGGCTATTCACTCGACAAGCGGTTCATTCGCCAGGACGGCGGGCTGCTGTACACCGGGGTATCGACCCGGTGCGTGCGGCGGGCCAATGGCGCGGTGGACTATTTCGTGATGGTGATTCAGGACATTACCGAGCGCAAGGAAGCCGAAGATCGTGCCCATAATCTGGCCCATTACGATCCGCTGACCGGGTTGCCGAACCGGGCCTTGCTAGGGGATCGCCTGCTGCAGGCGGTGGCACGGGCCGGGCGCGAGCACGCGCAGGTCGGGGTGATGCTGGTGGATATTGACCGGTTCAAGCTGATTAACGATGCGCTCGGTCATCGGGTGGGCGACCGCCTGCTGCAGCAGGTCGCCCTCTGTCTACAGCAATGTATTCGCCAGTGTGACACCCTTTCCCGCCAGGGCGGCGATGAATTTGCAGTGCTGCTGCCCGATCTGGACAGCGGTGATGAGGCTACCCGTATTGCCCAGCGGATGCTCGATTTGATGACGAAGCCGATCCGGCTCGACGATCAGGAACTCAACGTCACCTGCAGCGTCGGGATCAGTCTCTATCCCCGCGATGGCCGATCTGCCGATCTGCTGCTAAAAAACGCCGACATTGCCTTGTATCGAGCCAAGGACATGGGGCGCAATAATTACCAGTTCTATTTATCCGGGGCGACCATGTTATCCCGCGAGCGGCTGAATCTGGAAACCAGCCTGCGCCATGCGGTTGAACGGCAACAACTGGAGGTGTACTACCAGCCGAAATGGGACTTTCAGGCCGGGGCAGTGACCGGTGCCGAGGCCCTGGTACGCTGGAATCATCCCCGGCTGGGGTTGCTGTCGCCAGCCCGGTTTATCCCGATAGCCGAGGACAGCGGGCTGGTGTTGCCGATGGGCGAATGGGTGTTGCGGGCGGCGATCCGGGAGATCGGCGAGCTGCACCGGAACGGATTTCCGGGGCTGCGGATCGCGGTCAATCTGTCGGGTCGCCAGTTCCAGCAGGTCGAACTGGTCGAACTGGTCAGTCAGGCCCTGACGGAAAGCCGCTTCGATCCGGTTTGCTTGGAACTGGAACTGACCGAAAGTACCCTGATGCGCCATACCGAGAGCAATCTGGCAGTGCTGCATGCGCTCAAGGCGACCGGTGCCCGGATTGCCATTGATGACTTTGGTACCGGCTACTCATCATTGAGCTATTTGCAACGATTTCCGGTTGATGTCCTTAAAATTGATCGATCCTTTGTCATGGATTTGCCGGAGGCTGCGGGCAGTGTCGCCATTGTTGACGCTATCGTGACCCTGGCGCATGGCCTGGGGCTGGAGGTGGTGGCCGAAGGGGTGGAAACGTCCGAGCAATTAGAGTTCCTGCATACGCATGGCTGCGACGAAGGCCAAGGTTATTATTTTGGTCGGCCTACGTCGCTGGCCGAGTTCCGGGCGCTGCTTGATCAGCAGGCGCGGGGTTCGGGGGCGGAGCGGACTGAACCAGCGATGCACTAACCCAGCAGGCAAAGTTGAATTTTTCCAATGCTAATCAAGAGGAGATGGCCCGATGAGTGAAAAAACCGCATCCGCCAGCAGTTTTGACGCCGCGCTCAAGGCGGTTCGCCGTCATTTGATGGAACAAGGCAACCGGTTTGACCGTGGCCCGGCCTATGAAGGTCATGGCAAGGTTTTGGCCAGTGTCAAACAGACCGTGCGGATGTATGAAGGCATGGGCTACGTCAAGTTGATGGAATTTGGTGATCCACCGGTTTACGCGGTGCTGGAGCGCGGTCACCGCGAGGCGCATATCTTCCAGCCGCAGGATCCGAAAATTCAGGCGTGGCTGGTCGATGATACAGCGGTGCTGAACGATCCGGTCATGCGGGCCTATATGCTGGAACAATCCGGATTGGCCGAAAAAGAGATTCCGGTTGCCGCCAAGCCGCGCCATTTTCATATCAACGAGGTGGACAACGTGTTTATCGCAACCACCGAGGAAAGTGACTGAATCTGATGAACATTGGGGAATCGGTGCAGTTTGTCTGTGGCCCTCGGCGGCTGGAGGGTCGGCTGGAGATTGCCGCTGGCCCGGATGCGGTCATTCTCAGCCATCCCCATCCGTTGTACGGCGGTGAAATGAATAACCCGGTGTTGATCACGCTGGCCGAGGTTTATCAGCGGTTGGGCTATACCACGTTGCGCTTCAATTTCCGGGGGGTCGGGGCCAGTGAAGGTGCTTACGATGACGGGCGCGGCGAGAGCGATGATCTGCGGGCGGCGGCGGCGTATCTGGCCGGGCTGGGCAAGACCGTGACCGATTTGGTCGGTTATTCATTTGGTGCGTGGATCAGCCTGCGCCTCGATCCGCCGATTGCCACGGTGCAACGGCAACTGCTGGTTGCGCCGCCGGTCGCCTTCATCGAGTTTGGTGTGATTGCCGAACCGCCGCCGGAACTGCTGATCATCACCGGCGACCAGGATCGGATCGCACCGCCCGCGCTGCTGCGGGAACAGGCTCGGCACTGGCATCCCGATCCCCGATTGTTGATCCTGCCTGATGCCGATCATTTTTTTGCTGGCGGGGCGCTGGAACGGTTAGCGGCGCTGGCGACAATGGCCCTGACGGTGACTAAATCTTGATCGGGGTGACGATCATCTGGATTTCACGCAGATGCAGGCGGCGCTGCATGGCAATCGCGGTGTGGTTGTGTAGCCACGAGATCAGCCAGCTTTCATTGTCGAAAATCAGCTTGCTGCCCAGACAGACGCTATTGGGATAATCCTCCGTGACCTGCGCTGCCAGTTTTTCCAGTTCGGCTTCGACATCGGTGCCGTAGGCCGCGTAGGACGTGGCCGCCCAACCCTGGCTGTGACAATAATTGACGTAATAACGCAGTGAATTTTCGATCTGGTATTGCAGCGACCGCAATGCACCTTTACCGCCGTAACTTTCGGCGTCCACTTCACCGACGCTGATAAAGATGAAATTCTTGAAGTGACCGGGAAACAGCTCGTTCAGCCACTTGAGTCCATACATGCCCAGCCCGCGATTCTTGCCGACCAGAAAAATTGCAGCGGGCTGTTCCGGGTCCAACGGCGGTTCGGGCAAGTCCTCATCCCAGTACGGGCGCGGCGCATAGAGCGCATCCACCGTGCGTAATTGCAAGCGCACCCGCTCATAATGCCGCCGGATCAGGGCACAAAGAGCAATGGTCAGCCCGGTAATCAACAGGGTCAGCCAGCCACCCTCGGTAAATTTTTCCACCACGGTCACGATCAGGATGCCGCCGGTCACCGCGAAGCCGAGCAGCGCCAGCAGCAGGCGGAATTTCCAGCCAGCGATGTCATAACGGTTGCTCCACCAGTGTCGGCACAGCCCCAGTAGCGACAGCGAAAAGGTGATGAAAACGTTGATGCTGTACAGCACCACCAGTACCGACACATCGCCCCGGGTCCAGGCCAGAATACCCAGCGCCCCAATGCCCATCAGGAAAATCCCGTTTTGAGTCACCAGCCGCCCGGACAGGTTACGAAACTGGCGCGGAATCCAGGAATCGACCGCCATATTGGCCAGCACCGTTGGTCCGCCCAAAAAGCCGGTGTTGGCGGCAACGAACAGCAGCCCGGCTTCGAGCAACAGCACCACCGCCAGCAAGCCGTAGCTGATCACCGGGTTCAAGCTCCAACTGTCGATGATCGCGCTGAAGGTGACGGCGTTCAGGGTTTGATGGGCCACCGGCTGGGCGTCCCAGAGCAGGTACAGCAGAATGACCCCGCCAGCGGTGAAACTGAGTGAGCCGGCCATATACAACATGGTGTAGCGCCCGGTTTTGACCCGGGGTTCACTGAGCATGTTGACGTTATTGGAAACCGCTTCCAGGCCGGTGTAGGTGCCGCCACCCAGCGAATAGGCCCGCAGGAACAGCGCGGCGGCGAACGCCCAGCCCATGTGATCGGCCAGTTGCCAGGTTTCGTTGAGGGTATCCGGGATCAAGCGCGGCAGACCTTCAGAATGGGCAACGACGCCATAGAGGATCAGCACAGCGTGGGTCAGGAAGAAACCGAGGAAGATCGGTAGCAACACCCGGATCGATTCTTTCATCCCGCGCAGGTTCAGCATGATCAGGGCGATGAGCAGCGTGACCTGGACCAGCAGCTTGTAGGGTTGGGCGCTGGGCGGCAACAGGCTGAACAGGGCATCGCCGCTGGCGGCGATGGAAATGGCGATGGTCAGGATATAGTCGATCAGCAGTGCCGATCCGGACACCAGCCCGGCGCGGGGGCCGAGCAGTTGAGTAGCGACCTTGTAGCCGCCGCCGCCGGACGGGAACAGCTCGATGACCTGGTTATACGCCAGGGCGATGATGAAGACGGTCAGGAAAGTGGCGGCAGCCAGGTACAAACCAAAATGAGTGTACGGACCTAGCGCCACAAAAGCCTGTTCCGGGCCATAGCACGCGGAAGACAGCCCGTCAGCGCCCAGACTAACCCAAGCCAGGAACGCAACCAGCGCGATGTTGTGGCGGGGTTCGGGATGAAGCGGGGCTTGCGGCTTGCCAATGACCGCCTCCCTGAATTTGTCAACAAACGGCATGGCGGGATCTCATCGATTTCTTGTGTTGCCCGACCCGGCGTTTCGAGCTTGGCCGGTGTCTCTCACCTACAATAATGGCCCGCATTTTGTTTTGTAGTCCTCTATCGCCTTCTTTGAGTCATTATCCAACACACTGTCTGTTTCCAGATGTGCGCCCTCTTTTTCTTTTCTTTTAATCCAGCGAATTCTTTTTTCCATAGCATAACAATCTTTTGCCAGTTCTTCCGTTCGCACACGGTCAATCTGATTGATTGTGTTTGTTCTTGACTGCTGTTCTGCGTCCTGTTTTGCCCATTGATCGTTAAGGCTTTCTGAATAGGCTTTCATTCGTGCAGTAGCTCCTGCCGAGTCATCACCTATGGGTTTGATTGGCGCTACCGTCATCGTTTCCCCGCCGCCGGTCGGACTACACGGCATCTGCTGGATCATGGTGGTCCCATCCGGCTTCGGGCATTTATAGATGGTTTGTGCCATACCTTGTGCTGTCATGGCTCCAAGAAAAACCGTCACTGCTGCATATTGAACTTTCATCACGTTCTCCTATTTTGTTATTTGGATTCCTGAATCCCAAACAACACATGGGGTGTTGCCGCAACAGGACAACCCCTTCCCCGGAATCGGGGAGGGGTGCGAACGAGAGAACGGGCCGGGCGGGTCAGCCGGCTGGAGTTGCGGTTTTGATCGGTGGCGCGGTCAATTGCTCGGCCTGACTGACCCAGCCGCCACCCAGTGCGGCGTACAGGCCAATCAGCGCGGTGTACAGCGTCCCCTGATCCTGAACGTACTGCAATTGCGCGGTGTACAGATTGCGCTCGGCATCGACCACCGTCAGGTAGTCGGAATAGCCGTTCCGGTAGCGCAGGGTCGCCAAGTCCAGATAGCGTTGCAGGGCCTTGACCTGAGCCTGCTCATCCTGCAACTGGGTACGCAGCTTGCTGATGGCGATCAGACTGTTATCCACCTCGGCAAAGGCTTGTTGAATCACCTGCTGGTAATTCAATAAGGCCAGTTGCTGCACCGCTTCGGCGGCCTGCAACTGCCCTTCCAGTTTTCCCGCGGTGAAAATCGGCTGGGTCAATTGTCCGGCAAACTGCCAGGTACGGGACGGCCCATTGAACAGATCGGAGAGATCGGTACTGGCCCCACCCAGGAAGCCGGTCAGCGAGATCGCCGGGAAAAACGCCGCCTTGGCAACGCCGATTTGGGCATTAGCGGCGATTAACTGCTGTTCCGCCTGACGAATATCAGGACGACGCTCCAGCAGATCGGAAGGCAGGCCGCCAGGCACCTCGGGCAAAGCCAGCTTATCGAGCGTCACCCCACGCCGGATCGGGCCGGGATTGCGCCCCAGCAACAGACTGATCGCGTTCTCCTGCTGGGCAATCTGCCGCTCCAGCAGCGGCACCCGCACGGCCGCATTCTGGTACTCGGCCACCGCCTGCTGATAATCCAGCTCCCCGATCAGACCGGCCTTGAACCGTAGCCCGTTGATCCGCACCGCTTCACTACGGGTTTTCAGGGTAGCCCTGGTCACGGTCAACTGTTGATCGTAGTCCAGCAACAACACATAACTGTTGGCCAACTGACCGACCAGGGTCAGGATCACCGTGCGTTTGGCTTCCTCGGTCGCCAGCAGTTGAGCTCGGGCGGACTCGGTGGCCCGGCGCAGCTTGCCCCACAAATCCAGTTCAAACGCCACGCCCAAATCGACCTGATAACTGTCATTGGTCAATTCGGTACCCGGCGGCACAGTACTTTCACCGCTGCGGGTCCGCGCCCCGACGGCATTGGCCCCGACCTGCGGAAACTGGCTGGAACGGGTCACGCCATAGCGGCCTAGATACTCTTCCACCCGCGCCGCCGCGATTTTCACGTCCTTGTTATCCTGTAACGCGGTCTGGATCAGGCGATTCAATTCCGGATCACGGAACTGCTCCCACCAGGCGGTATTAGCGAGATCATTGGCCGTCTGGATACTGACCTCCCACTGTGGCGGAACTGGAACTTCCGGGCGTTGATAATCCGGCCCGACCGCACAACCGCCGAGAGCAACACCCAGCGCAACAGCCAGCCAGCGGTTAGGCATCATGGCGATCATCCTCCTTCGGTGAGTTAGCCGGGGGCGTCGTTGTGAGGGTATCGAGCCGTTTCATCAGAGTATCGTCGAGGCTACCTAGAGCAGCGGATACGGGAGGGGCCGCATTCCGTTCCGGCTTCTTGAGGTTCTCGAACCGGCGCATCAGGGTATCATCCAGACTACCGAGGGCAGCGGTGACCGGTTCAGCGTTCTCAACCGGGGCAGTCGCCAGAGTATCGAGGCGGCGCATCAAGGTATCATCGAGACTGCCGACGGCTGCGGTGACTGGCGGTTCAGCGGTGGCCGCCGGGGCGGTCGCCAGGGTATTGAGCCGCTTCATCAAGGTATCATCGAGGCTGCCAACAGCCGCAGTGATCGGCGGTTCAGGGGCTGCCGCCGGGACAGTCGCCAAGGTATCGAGCCGGTTCATCAAGCTATCGTCGAGACCAGCCACTGCTGGTTTGGTCAGCGGCGGGCCGATCTGCTCCGGCGGAACGGCCTCAAGGTCGTTCAAGCGGCGGGCGAGGGTATTACTAAGATCAACCGCGGCCCCTGAAATACCGGGCGGTAGCGGAGCAAGACCGGGCAAAACCTCTCCTTTTTCCTCTTTTCCTTCTTTTTCCTCTTTTTCGTCTTTCCTTTCCGTGTCTTCCGTGTATTCCGTGGACCCCGGTTTTTTGCCTTTCTCGCTGATCCCCTCAAACAGCCGGAAGAACATCGGCACAAAGAAGATCGCCAGCACCGTGGCCGCCGTCATACCGCCGACAATGCCGGTGCCGATGGAATGGCGACTATTCGCCCCGGCCCCGGTGGCAATCACCAGCGGAATCGCGCCGAGAATGAACGCCAGCGAAGTCATCAGAATCGGGCGGAACCGCAACCGCGCCGCCTCGACCGCCGCGTCCATAATGGGCATCCCCTCCTCATGCTTCATCACCGCAAATTCCACGATCAAAATGGCGTTCTTGGCGGCCAGTCCGACCAGGGTCAACAAGCCAATCTGGAAATACACATCGTTCTCCATCCCGCGCAACCAGACCGCCAATAACGCGCCGAACACACCAAACGGCACCGCCATGAGGACGCTGAATGGCAACGACCATTTTTCATACTGCGCGGCCAGAATCAGGAACACCATGATCAGGCCGTAAATAAACACCATCGCCGAATCGCCGCCGACCTTGATTTCCTGATAGGCCTGGCCGCTCCAGCCGAAGGAATAACCCTCCGGCAATTGACTGGCGATTGCTTGCATCGCCGCAATGGCCTGACCGGAACTGTAACCGGGGGCCGCCCCGCCGGTGACCTTGGCCGCGGGGAAGGTGTTAAAGCGGGTAATCAGATTCGGCGCGCTGGTGTATTGCAGCGTGGTGATCGCCTCTAGCGGCACCATATTGCCGTTGGTCGAACGCACAAACACCTTTTTAATGTCATCAGGCCGGGTGCGGTATTCCGGGGCCGCCTGAACGATGACTTGCCACACCTGGCTGTACAGATTGAATTGACTGACATACATCGACCCGAACAGCACTTGCAGCGTGCCAAACACACTGTTGACCGGAACGCCGAGGGTATTGGCCTGTTCCCGGTCCAGCGAAACATATAACTGCTGTGACGCCGCACTGATGGTCGAGGTTAAGCCCGCCAGTTCCGGGCGTTGTTTGGCTTTCGCCACAAACTCCTTGGTGACCTTGGCCAGTTGGGCAATATCCCCCGCGCCACGACTCTGAATCCAGAATTCAAAACCACCCGTTGTGCCAAGGCCAGGAATGGATGGTGGGTTAAACACCAGGGCAATGGCCTCGCTGATTCCCATGAATTTGCCCATTACTTCACGGATCACATTCGGCGCACTTTCTTTCGGATCCTTGCGCTCCTCGTAGTCCTTGAAGGAAACGAACAGGGTGGTATCAGTGGTTTTCTGCTGCGAATCGAGCAGGCTGTAGCCGTTGACCGCGACCACACTGCCAACCGCCGGATTGGCGCGGAAGATGTCGGTCATCTGGTTGGCCGCCGCTTCGGTGCGATCCAGACTGGCCCCATCGGGCAGAATGCCGACCCCGAACACATAGCCCTGATCTTCATCCGGCACGAAACTGCCCGGCACCTTCCCGAACAGGCCGTAAATCGCCACCAGCATCACGATAAACAGGGTCAGACCCAGCAAGATGCGCTTGGTCATAAAGCTCACCCCGTTGACATAACCCCGGGTCACCCAGTCGAAAAAGCGATTGAACGGGCCAAAAATCAGCCGATACAGCAGATCGGTGCGTTGATCGCCATGTTCGCCCGGTTTGAGCAGCAGTGCCGCCAGCGCCGGGCTGAGGGTCAAGGCCACCAGCCCGGAAATCGCTACCGAAATCGCAATGGTGATGGCAAATTGCTTGTACAACTGGCCGGTCATGCCGCCGAGAAAGGCCACCGGAATAAACACCGCGCTTAACACCAGCACCACCGCGATCACCGGGCCGGTCACTTCCGCCATTGCCCGGTGCGCCGCCTCCTTGGGCGAGAAATGAAATTCGGCCATGTTGCGCTCGACGTTCTCCACCACCACGATGGCGTCGTCCACCACAATGCCGATGCACAGCACCAGCCCGAACAGGGTGAGCATATTGATCGAGAAGCCCAGCAGGTACATCCCGCTGAAGGTAGCGATCACCGAGACGATCACCGCCACAATGGGCACCACGGTGGCCCGCCAGCTTTGCAGGAAGATAAACACCACCAGGATGACCAGCACGATGGCTTCCATCAGGGTTTTCACCACTTCGTCAATGGAGGCCTTGACAAACTTGGTGGTGTCCAGCGCGATGGAATAATCGAGACCCGCCGGAAAGCTCTTTTTCAGTTCCGCCAGCGTGGCTTTCACCTGGGTGGCAACATCGAGGGCATTGGAACCGGCCTGCTGATAAACAGCGATAGCGGTGCCGATCTTGCCGTTAAAGCGGCTCCGCAGGTTATAGCTCTGCATCCCCAGCGTCACATAGCCGACATCCTTGAGCCGCAGCACCCCAGCCCCGGTCGAACTGGCCCGCAGGATGATGTTCTCGAACTCTTCGGGCTTGGAAAGCCGGCCCTGGGTGGAGACCGGAAAGGTCAGTTCTACCGGGCCGTTGGTCGGCGATTGACCAATCTGGCCGATGGCAAACTGCTGGTTCTGGGTTTGAATGGCGTTGATCACTTCATCGGTGGTCAAGCCCAGTTCGCTCATCCGATCCGGTTTCAGCCAGATCCGCATCGCATAGTTGGGTACGCCGAAGATACTGGCCTGATTGGCACCAGGAATCCGTTGCAGGGCGTTGAGGACGTATAAATAGGCGTAATTGCCGACAAAGGTCTCATCGAGGCTGCCGTCCGGTGAATAAATCGCGATCACCATCAGGAAGGTCGAGGACTTGGTCTGCACCTGAACGCCCTGTTGCGACACCGAATCCGGCAACTGCGGCAGGGCCAGACTCACTTGATTCTGCACGTTCACCTGGGCGATATCGGGATCGGTGCCGATGTCGAAGAACACGTTCAGGTTCATGTTGCCGGTCGATGAACTGGATGAATACATATACATCAAGTTATCGACACTATTGACCTGCTGCTCGATGGGCGCGGCCACGCTTTGCGAAACGACATCGGCGCTGGCACCGGGATAGGTCGCCGAAACCTGCACCTGCACCGGAGTAATGTCGGGATACTGAGCAATCGGCAACACGCCCATTGCCGATAATCCGGCCAGGGACAGGATGATGGAAATGACCGCCGCAAACACCGGGCGATCAATAAAGAAGTCGGAAATCATGGGACGCCCTCGTCAGGGTTTAAGTGGCGTGGCGCTGGGGACTTGCACGGGGGCCGCGGCAGGAGCGGCAGCCGGCTTGATCTGCACTGGAGCGCCCGGTTGCAGCCGCACCGCACCATCGACCACCACCCGATCCCCGCTTTGCAGCCCGGAATTGACGATCCACTGGTCGCCATACCAGTCGCCTAATTGCACCGGTTTAGGCTGGGCGGTGTTATCCGGGCCGACCACAAACACGAACTTGCCGTTCGGCCCCTGCATCACCGCCAGTTGCGGCACCATGATCGCATTGGGCCGGAACGCGCCCTTGAGCTGCACCCGCACAAACTGGCCGGGACTGAGCTGGTTATTCGGGTTGGGCACCACGGCGCGGATGTTGTAGGTGCCGGTCTGGGCGTTAACCATTGGATCGACAAAGGTAATCCGGCCTTGCTGCGGATAGGTCGAGCCATCGGCCAGAATCAGATCTACTTCGATCTTGCTCACGCCAGGGCCTTTCAACTGGCCTTTCTCTTTCTGTGCCTCGATCTTGAGGACTTCGTTTTCGCCGACCCCGAAATTGACCCACATCGGATCGATTTGCACGATGGTGGTCAATTGACCGCTGGTGCCCCCCGGCACGATCAAGGCCCCCTCGCGGAAATTGGCACTGCTGGACAGGCCGTTCAAGGGCGATTTAATCGTGGTGTAACCCAAATTGAGCCGGGCCTGTTCGACATTGGCCTTGGCGGCCTGCACCTGAGCGGCTGCCGCCAGTTCGCTGGCGGTGGCATTATCCAAATCCTGCTGGCTGACGGCATTCTGCTTGGCCAGCGGTTTGACTCGGGCCAAGGTCTGCCGGGCACGGGTTAATTGCGCTTCCTGTTGCGCCAGGGCCGCTTTGGCGCTGTCCAGTGAGGCTTGGAAAGGCCTGGGATCGATCTGGAACAGCAGTTGACCGGTTTTGACCAGGCTGCCTTCCTCATAAGCGATCTGGTCGAGATAACCTTCGACCCGGGCGTTGATCTGCACCAGCCGGGAACTGGCGGTTTTGCCGGTAAATTCAAAAGTAGCCGGGGTATTCTCCGGCTGGACCTCAATGATACTGACGGCGGTGGGTGAGCGGGCAGCGGCGGGAGTTTGCGCCAGCGTAGCGGGACTGATGAACCCCACAGCCAGGGCCAGGGCCAGACCAATGGGGATACGCCTGGGCAAGGCGGGTAGCTGTTGTTGTCGATTATGCACGGTCAATTCTCCATGAAAGATGGCTACAAGGGCCGTTCGCTACCCGGCAGTGACCGGGCAGGTGCGGATCGGCTTACCATCATCAAAGAATACGCGATCCGGCTAAAAAATGGCGGTCAGGGCGCAAGACAGCACTGCCGTGCTTGACCGTTTTAGTCGGCCCGCTTGCGGCCCTCGCGGGTCAACCACATTGCCAGGGCCGTCAGACCCGGCATGATTCTCGCTAGCGTCGGCGAAACCATCACATTGTTGAGCAAAGCCAGCGCAACCGTCAGCACCATGCTCAGTTCCAGCATTATTATTCCGGATAGTGATTTGAATCGCTGTCCCGCCCGCTCGGTTAGTGTGTTGCCACCCAGGGTGCGGACGAAAGCGAACACGATCAGCGCCAGCGATACCACATAAATCAGGTTGTAGAAGGCCAAATAAGCATAGCGGCCACCGGGCCAGCGTGCTGAGGCGAGGCCGAGCACCGCAAAGCGTTCTTCCACCCCGGGCCAGGGCAGATGGATTCTCCACGACGGCCAACAAGCTTCCTAGCCGGGTCTGCAACTGCGGATGACGTTACTGCGCTGCCAGGATTATCGGGACGGTCCGTTCACCTCAGCGTTTTTGGGCTATCGCGACGAATCTGATCACACCGTCATTGAGTTGACTTACAATTTGGGCGTGGAACGCTGCCCGACCGGAACTGGCTACGGCTATGTCACGGCCATATCGTAGTTGAAATCAATGATATGGCGTTGGCTGCGCTGGAAGCTAGACGGTGTTGACGTTCACAAGGATTTTTTTGATACGCAAAATACTTTACCTGGATTTTGAAGGGTTGACTTTTCTGCTTCCAAGAGAATCCGTCTTTTAAAGACGCCCTTTCCAAGGAGGGTAGTTCCGGGCCAAGCGGCTGATGTGGCACAAATCCCTCTCTTGTTTGATCAATTTTCTCCAAGTATTATCATTTTGGATAAAGCCTACGACGGGAATGTTGTATTGGAGTTTTTCGAGACGCAAAGCACGATCCCTGTCATTCCCCCTAAAACCAATCGCGTAGTACAGACCGTGAGATTTATAGAGAGCGCAATTGAGTCGAATGCCGCATTAAAAAACTTGAACAATTCCGCCATGTTTTTCGCGTTTCGATAAATCCGCATTCCTCAAGCACATGGTTATCTGGCGATTGGGCGTACTGAACGCGACACCTGGTTGCAGTGTATGCAGGAAGCTCTGAATACCCGGCTTTATGCAGCCGGGTTTAAGAAGTATCTGCTGGGGCAATTTTATATACCCGCAGAATGCAGTAGGAACAAAGATTAAATCGCGGGTTTTTTGATTAGGTCAACGTCTTGGCGACCTAATTTTCCCCGTCCTTTCCCCGTCCCTGACCACTAGAAGGATTGTCTCTTGGCTAAGCCTAACTATCAGTATGAAAAACGCCAGAAAGACTTGGCAAAACGCCAGAAAGACTTGGCAAAGAATAAAAAGCAGGAAGAAAAGCGCCAAAAGAAGGCGAACAAGAATAGTGCGCCGTCGGCAGATACGACAGATGTCGTAGACACTGCGGACCCGATGGATGAAGCACAGCCGCCGCATCCGTAATCAGCTTCGGAGTAAAACGCTTGACCTCGCGGGGCAAGGCCAAATGATGGTTGTTGTTATTCGAAAGAGAAAAAGCGCGGACCCTTAGCCTTGATGCGTAGTGACGTGCTAAACAACCTGCCGACTTGATCCGGTAGGGGTTTTATCAGCACCTCTTTGAATCTCGGTTCTCGTTCCCACGCTCCAGCGTGGGAACGCCGTCTTGGCCGCTCCAGCGGCGTATGGCACTCGACGCTGGAGCGTCTGGACTGGCTCCCACGCTGGAGCATGGGAGCCAGACAGGGGGTGGCTGAGTAGTTACCATTTTGAAAGAATTTAGGCGCCTGACGTTTGGCACTTGACGAGTCGGATCGCTCGCAAACTCCTAGTGCACACCTTGGGTATTTTTATGAACCGGCAACTTAGCGGCTCAGTCTTTCAGTTGGGGGACTGCGCGCCTGAAAAGTTGAACATCGTGTAGTTGATTGATTGATTAGGCTATTGAACCATCAACACAGATCAGGCGGAGAACCGAGATGACCCATCATGATAACGAGCGACAACCAGAATCTGCCACCGACGAACCCTTCGCTCAAGAACGGCGTGATTTTTTGCGTAGTCTGGGTAAATGGTCGCAGGCCGTGATTAGCGGTGTCGTGATCGGCGGTGCGTTGATGACCGCT
>JFJP01038531.1_pt1 | contig 17061 bp, 14 predicted proteins | sample 431651 | NCBI WGS metagenome assembly JFJP01 (sample SAMN02602958, study PRJNA72255) | Microbial mat metagenome, whole genome shotgun sequencing project. | biome: fresh water; feature: sink hole; material: water; isolation source: purple microbial (photo- and chemosynthetic) mats found in... | reverse complement strand
TTTAGCTAATCCCTTATACAGCGCACAGAAAAACCACACTTCTCATTGCTGTTGCCTCTCATTGCATTGCCATAGAATATGCATTTAGTTAATATTCTTTCACAAACTTATCTATTACAACGTTTCTAGAATTCCTAATTTTAATAATATAAACACCTGTAGATATTGAGTTCACATCAATCTGAATCAAATTATTTTCAGCAATTTTTTGTAATTGAAGATTTCCTTGTAAATCATAAATTGAAATAACTGAACCAACTTCTATACCTGCAATATTTAAAATATGAATCACCGGATTGGGATATATATTTAATACTTCTTCACTTACTTGCAATGATGTGGTAATAGTAGTTGCAATTAAATTATTACTTACATCTGAAACATTTCCTGCTGCATCTTTTGCACGCACTGTCATAGAATAACTGGTATTTGCTAACAAAAATGGTACGGGAAGATAATTATCTGCTGTATTTCCATAAGCTTTTCCATCCATAAATATTTCGTAAAGTGTTACTGCTACATTATCGGTTGCCTCATCCCAATGCAGAATGAATGAATTTTCAGTGATGCCTGTAACTGATAAATTTGTTGGTACTGTTGGATTATGTAAATCAGGAATTTTTACTTCAAGCACATTGCTGGCTTCCGATATTGTTCCTAAATTATCTGTTGCTTTCACAGTCATGTTGTATATTGAATTTATAGTTACACTATTTATAGCCATAGATAATGATGCTGATGTTCCTACTGATACCCCATCTTTAAAAACTTCGTATAAAACCGCATTCTTAGCTGCTTTCCAATTCAGCGTAAATCCCGATTCAGTGAGATTTGTTGCGGTTAATCCGGTAGGAAATGATGGTAGCGCATCACTCTTTACTGAACCGGATAGTAACAAATCAGCAGTGGTAGTTCCGGCATCACCGTTACCCAAGCCTGCCGCACTCCAAGTATCATTATAACCCCATATGTATATTCTCAATTCGGTTGTTGTTGTTATATTGTCATGATCGTTTATATTGATTGTTTGCAAACTTGTGTTGGCTTGAGAGGTTTCTGTTATTGTTTGTATCTCATTGCCCGCATTGAATCCTTTCACGCTCGACATTATTGTATAATTAAGCGGATGATTTTGGGTATAGGGTCTAACCTGCAGCGATGCAAGAGAAATTGAATTTCCTGCTTGAGGGGAAATAGAAAAACTTATGTATTTATTTTCTGCTATTGCGTTAGCCAAGGTTGTTGAAGAGACACTGAAAATACTATAAGCGTTTGAACCGAAAGAACCGGGAATTAATCCAGCGCCTGCTTTTAGAACCCCACTTGGATTGCTTGCTGATATACCAGTCATATACTGATTAGCCGCAACAGTAGCATCATTGCCTGCACCTGTTAGGTTCCAGCTGAGTAAAATTCCTGATGTATCCACCGATGCTGAAGCCGGCGTAGTTACATTTAAAACTGAACTGTAACTCGATTGATTGCCTTCCGAATCAAAAGCAATTACTTTCATCGCATAGCTTGTAGATGGCGTTAATCCTCCTACGGCAAGTTTCGGAATAGACGTTGTATTTAACAATACATTATTCATATAAACATGATACCCTAAAACACCTATGTTATCAGTAGATGCGGTCCATGTTAGATTGTAACTATCCGATAGTAAGTTTGTTGTTGCTAAATTTGTTGGCGTTGTTGGGGCTTCTGTATCGGTAAATCCACAGCCATTGGCAGCAAGTATCGACTTGCCTGTATTGTAGCCAACTTGAGCCAGTTCATTATACAAGTCGGGTCGTGACATTACAGTTATTGGCTTTAAAGTAAAACCCGAACGTTGAGTAAAGATGGTGTAAAAAGTAAGTGCGTCTAGCATCATTCCATTTACGCTCTGATGACCGCAATCGGCGTACATAAAATCGGCATAACTGCCAGGGGTATTATTATAGCAACTGGAATCGGTAGTAGGATATCGTTGTCGAATGATATCCCATGCATTTATTATTGGTGCATAAAATGATGAAACATGGTACTGAAGTTTAGCATATGTATCATGCGATTTAGCCATATTGCTGCCAAATGCGGGTTTGTCAACATGAGGCTCATACAGGATCGTAACTGCTCCCACCTTTTTAATTTCAGCATCCAGTACTCTCAGATATTTAAGCATCGTATCCTGACATTCAGGATAACCCAAATAATCAGTATTAATAACTCCATCTTCAGTAACACCGCCATCTTTTAAACCAATCGCATCACCCCAGCCTTGTAAAACAACATATTTCCAACCACCTTTTTGAATTTCAGCTATCATTCCTAATGAATTCCAGGTAGCAAATTCTTTAAAAATTCCCATTCCTTTTACTTTATAGGTAAAACTCACATTTAACCCAGAACCAGATGCTTTGATCAATGATTGAATAACTTCGGGAAGTGGACCATTCCACTCGGTAAAACTATTTCCAATGAACAACACCTTATCCCCATTTTGTAAGGGAGTTACACATTGCTTAATTGCCTGGCTATATAAGTTAAAACTTAAAGCGATAAAAAATAGAAATATGAAACTTCTTTTTTTAAGTATGTAATTTGTCTTCATCGTGAGTTAGATTAATTTTTAATCTTTCAAAATTAAGGACTATCTCCGGAAGGTACTATGTTAAATCTTTCAAAAAGCAGGTCATTTTTAACAAACTCAAAGCACTGAAATTATGATCTTTAAGTTAATAAAAGGCGTTTTTCGACTATTTTTTTCGCTTTTGAAGGAGGTATTGTTTCGGAGGGATTTGAAAAATTTCTTTAAAAGATTTTGAAAAATGGGATGGATCATTGAACCCTACCCGAAGGGCAATTTCAGTTATATTTAGCTCCGTTTTTTCAATTAATTGCAAAGCCATTTTTAGTCGAATTGATTTAATAAAAAGCAAAGGCGTTTGACCGGTAATTGATTCCATTTTTCTATATAATTGCATATAGCTTAGACCCATTTGTTCACTGAAACTATCAACAGTAAAATTTAAATTATCAATATTTTTTTCAACTATTTCTAAGGCCGTGCTTAGAAATTTGGTTTCGCTACCTGAAATTGGAATTCCTGAAGGTTGTAATATAAATTCTTTGCTAAACTTGTCACGCAGCAGTGCACGTTGCGTAATCAGATTTCTAATTCTTGCGATGAGGATATTTGGAACAAATGGCTTGGTTAAAAAATCGTCGGCTCCACTTATAATGCCGGTAAGCTGACTTCTTTCTTCTGTTCTGGCTGTTAGCATTATAACCGGAATATGGCTTGTTCTGATGTCTGATTTAAGTAGTTTACATAATTCGTAACCATCTAAGCCCGGCATCATAACATCGCTAATAATTAAATCGGGAATGGTTTCAAAGGCTTTTTCTAACCCTTTTTCGCCATCAATAGCATATTCAGTTTTAAAGTATTTATTTAGTTGGGTTAAAATTGACATGCGAATGTCTCTATTATCTTCAATCAGTAAAATAACCCGGTCTTCTTTTTGGATTGATTTTAGAAATTCAGCATTTTGCTTTTCTTCTTCAATGCTCAATAAATCATCCTTATCTGTTATACATTCTTCAATCTCATTTATTGGATCTTTTTGCACTGATGTTCCAACGTCTTCATAATTTTCAATAGGTAATGAGATGGTAAATTTTGAGCCTTTTCCTAATTCACTTTCAATTAATAGCTGGCCATTTATTTTTTCTATAAAATCTTTGCAAATCAGTAATCCCAAGCCTGTTCCTTTTTCTCCATCGGTTCCAATTTCAGATGGATATTCGCTAAATGATAAAATCTTTTCTATTTGTTGCTGGTTCATGCCAATTCCATTGTCTGTAATGGACAATTTTAGGGTACTATTGTTAACTTCAGCATTGATTTCAATTGAACCATTAAAATCGGTATATTTAATAGCATTTCCTATTATGTTTCTAATAATAGTTAGCAGCATGTTTTTATCAGTGATTAAACAAATTTGATTAGGGATATTTGTTACGATACTAATATTTTTCTTTTGTAAATTCAGTTTAAAGAATTCAATTACATTAGTTATTAACGGATGCAAATTGATTTTATCATTTGAAGGTGTAATCAAGCGCAACTGTGTTCTTGCCCAGTTAAGTATATTCTCTAGTATATCAGCTGTATTTTTAACTGTGTATCCAATAGATTTTACAATTCCTTTAGCCTTTTCAATACTTGCTGTTTCTTCGAGTTGGTATGTCAATCCAATGATAGCCTGAAAAGGGTTTTTTAAATCATGTCCAATAATAGCAAATAATTTATCTTTAGTTGCATTTAGTTTTATTAAAACACTGGCTTGCACGGTTAATTCAGAAGTACGTTTTTTAACCAGTTTTTCTAATTCATTTTTTTGATTTTGTAACATTCTAACACGACCAACAAAAGCTAGTACAATAAGTGAAATAATTATTAAAATCATTACAGTTAAAAACCAATAGGTTTTATAAAAGGGAGGTAACACTTTAATAAGTAATTCAGCACCTTCCATATTCCAAATGCCATCATTATTGGATCCTCTGATTTTAAAAATGTACTCACCATGCTCTAGTTTATTAAAATTTACTCTATTGGCTGTTCCCAATTGAATCCATTTGCAACTATCATTTTTACCTTGTTTCAAGCAATATGAATATTGATTTTTCTCTGGATTTATATAATTCAAAGAGGCAAATTCTAAAGTTATATTAGTTTGATTGTATTTTAGTTTTATTTCTTTTGTGTATAAAATGTCATTTTGTAGAATAGAATTGTTATTTATTTTTATTATTTCATTATTTATTAAAAATCGTGTAATGTATATTTTAGGAATAGTTCTATTTAAGTTAATTGATAATGGATCAAAAACAAGCATTCCGCGTTCAGAGCATATTGATATTTTTCCATTTTGCGTAAGAGTACCTGTACTAAAAATGTTCTCAGGTAAGCCATTGTTTTTATCAAATATCTTTAATTCTTCAGTAATAGGATTAAAACTTACAATACCCAAGGAAGTTAGCAGCCATAAATTATCATTTGGGTCTTGAATGATATGTAGGATATTATTATCCGGCAAACCATTATCCGTATTAAACGTAACAAACGAATCATTTTTATAATTGTATTTATCTAGTCCATATAGTGTAGCAAACCAAACATTTCCAAGTTTATCGGCAACACAATTAATAAACACGGGACTTGATAATCCATTCATTAAAGAAGGAAATTTTTTAATCTGTTTGGTAGAGATATTGTACTTAAATAGAACGTTCCAGAATGAACTCCATACATTATTATTATTGTCAACAATCAAGTTATTTGCAGGCCATTTGTTCTCACCTAACGAATTAATTTTGTCATATGTTTCATGCAATACTAAATTTTTGTCTGGATTTAAAACAGAGTAATACAGTATGCTATCATATTGAATCCAATAATTTCCGAATGTGTCATTTGATATATTTAGTATTTTATTAGATAATATTGATTTATCATTATTTGCAATGAGATATTTTTTGTAAATGGCGTTTATTTGATTGGGCAAAGTTATAATCAATTGGTGATTCGATAATTTCCAAAAGCGTTTTTTCATATCGTGATGAATTAATTTTTCATCACGAAAAACACGTACTGAATGATTTGAAATATTCCATTCAAAAAATCCAGTACTGTGGCTTAAATAGTATTTTTCATTATTAGCATGATAGAGTTTTGAAATTTTATTTTGTGAATTAAAAATAGTTTCATTTTGATAGAATTTTAAATTACTATTGGCTTGATTATAGTATATTATTCCGTCATTTCCCGAGAACCATAAATTCCCTTGCAAGTCATTAGTTATTGAGCTAATCACTTTTTCTTGTTTGGTATTGTCAATGGAATTATTATTGTAGAAAGGTTTAAACTGATATAGTTTTCTGTCAAATAAATAGATTCCGTTATCTGTTCCAATCCAGAATTTGTCTTCTTTATCTATAAATAATGCGTTTACATTATTGGCATTGTATTCAAGTTTATGATCATATTGCTTATATTGGGTAAAGTCATCGCTTTGCTTATTATACCGATTCAATCCGCCACCCCAAGTAGCTAGCCAAATGTTTCCTTTTTCATCCAACAAAATATCCTTAATATTGTTATTGCCAATGCTGTGTTCTGTATTATTTGATCGATAATTAACAATAGTATTTTTATTGGAATTTAGTTTATACAGTCCTTGATGAAATGATCCTATCCAAATGTTACCATCTGTGTCTTCTGCTAACGAATGCACGAAGGATGCGGGGATATTGTAATTTTTGAACGTTCTTTTCTTTATATCAAACATTGATACCCCATTATAATGCCCAAGCCAAATATTTCCATTTTTGTCTTCAATAATATCTTTTACCAAATCGTTCCCGAGGCTATTAGTATCATTTGGGTTGTTTCGAAAAGACTCAAATGTTTTTGTATTTCTATTAAGAAGATTAAGACCATGATTGCCAACCCATATATTATTGTGTGAATCACAAAATACCGTTTTGATTTCGCGATACTGAATATTTTTATGATATACACTATCAATGATATAACGTTCGAAATTTTCACCATCAAATTTTACCAACCCCCCAAAAGTTGCGAGCCAGATAAAGCCATCATGATCCTGAATAGTTTTATAAACCAGACGAGAAGGAAGGCCATCTTCGAGACGGTAATGTTTTATGCTTGCTTCAATATTTTGAGAAGATAGGGACATGCTTATAGTTTGCATAAGCATCAATAAAACTATTGTTAATCTTCTTATTGTTGTTAAAAACATAATTTGCAAATCATTGAATTATCAATTCATTATGGCTATTTATTGTTTTACTATTATAAAAGGAGTTGTAAATTATTAATGGCATTGCTTGAAATTTTAACTTCTTGGTTTTGTAAAAGTGTATTTTCAGTTTTATATCCCCACATATCAGGAAAATGCTTATAAGGCAATTTATAATTATCCCGCACCCTTTTATTGCAAGAGATATTAGTTAAAAATAGTAAAAATAGTAATATATAACGTTGGTAAACCTTCATTAAATAAAAAGTTTTTTCCCTGTTTGATTGTAAAAAGTTTTTTCGCCAAATTCAGCTTTAAATAAGGCATATTTTTCTATGCCTGTACAATGGCAAACACCTATATAATTGGGATTTACTTCTTTAAAAAATGGAAATAAGCTGGTAGCAGCAATATCGTCTGCCTTATCAATATGAAAACCGCCCAATATTAAATGTACAGGTAAATTGAATTTGTTTATAGCCGCTTTAACAATATTGCTTATGCCCCTATGTGAACAACTGCTGATGATTGAAATTTGATTATTATTTTTCAAAACCAAAAATAATTCATCTTCAAAAGTATCTGGTTCAAGCTTTCCATCCTTCAAATAAGTAAAGGATGTAAAGTGGGTATCTTGTTCATTTATAATTGGAATATTTGATATTACATGGATCTCTTCATCAATTTGGAAGTCATCGTCAATAAAACGTATGGGATTTTTTATATCTTCAAGTTTTAAGCTTGTACCTACAAAGCGATTGTTTTTTGAATATTTTGGCAGAAATAGAGACTTTTTGCAAATAATGCAGAGCTTTGGGTTCAGTTCGAGCAGGTATTTAAGTCCACCGGTGTGATCGTAATGACCATGGCTAAGCACTAAGTAATCAAGGTCTTCGAGAGGGATTTCCATTATTTTGGCATTGTGAATGAATGCGCCTGATTGCCCGGTATCAAATAAAATTTTAGTATGCTTGCTTTCAATATAAATAGCCAAGCCATGCTCGGCTTTCATATCTACTTGATTTACTGAATTTTCAATAATGGTAGCTATTTTCATGGTCAAATATATAAATAGAATTCTTTACTCGATGACAACAAATGTATGAAAAATTAAACAATGATTTAATCGAATTGGCTTCAATCCAATAACTAAATTGAAACTCAATCATTATTAAGTAGATATAATATTTTAAACCTTTGTAATTAACTGAAATAGCTATTTATTTAATAAATTTAGAATCAATACACAGAAAATGATTCCAATTTATTTAAATTGACAGGTTAAAAGAATTAACATTTTTTTAAAAACTTTTTAATATTAATATAATTGGCTATTTAATAATGTTTAATTTTGCAGCCTGTTAATTCCAAAAACATTAAAAATTAATATTTGTAATCGCAATTATTTATGAGAAAGCACAATTTTAATGCAGGGCCTTCAGTTTTACCTGTCGAAGCTTTAGAAAGTACATCAAAAGCGGTATTGGATTTCAATGGGTCGGGTATGTCGATCATGGAAATTTCGCACCGCAGTAAAGATTTTGAGGCAGTTATGAACGAAACGGTGAGTCTATTTAAGGAATTACTGTCTATTCCAGAAGGTTATTCTGTATTATTTTTGGGTGGTGGCGCTAGTATGCAGTTTTGTATGGTTCCTTTCAACCTTCTTGAGAAAAAGGCGGCCTATCTTAATACAGGTACTTGGGCCGGCAAAGCATTAAAAGAAGCAAAAACAATTGGCGATGCAATAGAGGTGGCAAGTTCTAAAGATGCTAATTTTAATTATATTCCTAAGAACTACAGCATTCCTGCTGATGCCGATTATTTTCATATTACCACCAATAACACCATATTCGGAACGGAGATTAAAACGGATATTAACTCTCCAGTGCCTCTTATAGCTGATATGTCGTCTGATATAATGAGCAGACCGATGGATGTTTCTAAGTATGGATTGATTTATGGCGGAGCACAGAAAAATGTGGGTCCAGCAGGGGTAGCCTTTGTTATTGTTAAAAACGACTTATTGGGTAAGGTGAGCAGAAAAATCCCATCAATCCTAGATTACAAGGTGCAAATTGAAAATGATTCCATGTACAATACCCCACCTGTTGTTTCTATTTACACTATGTGTCAGACATTGAAATGGTTAAAGAATTTGGGTGGATTGTCTGCTATCAATAAGAAAAATGTTGAAAAGGCCAGCCTTCTGTATAATGAAATTGACCGTAATCGCTTATTTAAAGGAACAGCGGTAGTTGAAGACCGTTCTATCATGAACGCATGTTTTATCATGAATGATGAGTATAAAGATTTGGAAGATGAATTCATGAATTTCACCAAGACTAAAGGTATTGTGGGAATTAAAGGTCATCGTTCCGTAGGAGGTTTCAGGGCTTCAATATATAATGCTTTGCCTCGCGAGAGTGTGGTAGCTTTGGTAGATGCCATGAAAGATTTTGAAAAGTCTAAATAAAAGTAATATCTTTATCCCTCTGTAAAAAGAGGGATTTTTGTTTTATAAAATTGTATTGAGATGAAGAAAGTACTAGTAGCTACTGAAAAACCGTTTGCAAAAGCTGCGGTTGAAAGTATGAAGCAAATTATTACCGCTGCCGGTTTTGAATTTGTAACTTTGGAAAAATATAAAACCAAAGAGGAATTATTGTCGGCTGTTGCCCTAGTTGATGGGATAATAATTAGAAGTGATATTATAGACCGTGATGTAATGGATGCGGCTAAAAATCTAAAAATTGTTATCAGAGCCGGAGCTGGTTATGATAATATAGATTTGAATGCGGCTACAGAAAAAGGTATCGTTGCCATGAATACTCCGGGTCAAAATGCCAATGCGGTGGCAGAATTAATCTTTGGAATGCTTATTTATCTTATACGTAATAAGTATGATGCCTCAGTGGGTAGCGAGTTGCGTAACAAAAAGATCGGTATACATGCTTACGGCTATATTGGTCGAATTGTAGCCCTTATTGCCAAAGGTTTTGGTATGAAAGTATATGCTCACGATCCTTTTGTTGACAGGGTATTGGTAGAAAATGACGGGGTACAATATGAAGCCAATGTAGAAGATTTGTATAAAAAATGTCAATACATCTCTGTACATTTACCTGCCAACGAAAAAACCAAGAAACTGTTGAATTACGATTTGTTGAGTAAAATGCCTGAAGGCGCAACTTTGGTAAATACTGCCAGAAAAGAGATCATTGATGAAGCAGGATTGGTTAAAATGTTTGAAACGCGTCCCGATTTTCGTTATGCTTCCGATATTACCCCCGATAACAATGCTGAAATTTTAGAAAAGTACAGTCAAAGGTATTATTGTTCTTCTAAGAAAATGGGAGCTCAAACCCATGAAGCTAATAATAATGCGGGTTTGGCAGCAGCCAATCAAATTGTTAATTTCTTTGTAAAAGGAGATAAATCATTTCAGGTAAATAAATAGATTATGGCGATAGTAAAACCATTTAGGGCATTCAGACCAAAAAGAAATCTGGCCGAAAAAGTGGCTTCAAGGCCGTATGATGTTATGAATACCCGCGAAGCTCGTGAAGAAGCCAAAGGAAACCCGCATTCATTTTTGCATATTACACGTGCTGAAATTGATTTTCCTGAGGGAATTGATGAGCACGATGCTGTTGTATACCAAAAGGGTAAAGAGAATATGCTCTCCTTTATTAAAGAAGGTATTTTGTTTCAAGATAAAGCGGCTTGTTACTATGTTTATGCGCAAACCATGTGGGGAAAGACCCAGTATGGCATTGTTGGATGCGCTTCGTATGAAGATTATTTAAATAATATAATTAAGAAACATGAATTAACTCGTCCCGATAAAGAGGACGACCGCATGGTACACATTAGGGTTACAAATTTTAATGCCGAACCTGTATTTTTTGCTTTCCCCGATCATGAGCGTTTGAATACAATTATTAAGGATACCATACAGTCAGCACCTGAATATGATTTTACTTTGAGTGATGATGTAGGACATCATTTATGGGTGATAAATAATCCTGCTTTGGTTTCAGAAATAGAAGGTATTTTTAAAAATGAAATACCCTATACTTATGTAGCTGATGGACATCACCGCACGGCAGCGGCAGCAAGAATAGCCTTAGAGAGAAAAGCTAAAAATCCGAGCCATACCGGTAATGAAGAGTATAATTTTTTTATGGCGGTACATTTTCCTGCTAGTCAGCTTAGAATTATCGATTACAACAGAGTTTGTAAAGATTTAAACGGTTTAAGCAAAGACGCATTTTTATCAGCTTTGGAAAAAGGGTTTGGCATAGTTAAAAAGGGAAAAGAAATTTATAAGCCTGCTCAATTGCATAATTTTTCTATGTATTTAGAAGGCGAATGGTATTCGCTTACACCTAAAGAGGGTAATTATAATGACAATGATCCTATTGGCTGTTTAGATGTTACCATACTATCTGAATTAGTGTTAACACCAGTTTTAAACATTACCGATTTAAGAAAATCAACCCGCATCGATTTTGTTGGTGGCATTAGAGGACTTGGTGAATTACAAAAACGTGTTGATTCAGGTGAAATGAAAGTGGCATTTGCTTTGTTTCCCGTTTCAATGAAACAGTTGATTGACATAGCCGACACCAATAATATTATGCCTCCTAAAACAACATGGTTTGAACCTAAGTTGAGAAGCGGATTGTTTATTCACGATTTGGAATAATATGAAAGAGGGTTGTGTTGAGGCTTGTATAGGCTGCCGACACAGAAATAAGAGCTTAATAGAAAGTATTGGCCAAAAGAAGGAATACTTACAACGAGTATTAAACAATTGGCATGATAAAATAACCAATGTTGAAAGTGTTGAAAGCTCACAGCATTGGTTTTATCGTAAAAAGACATCACTTAATTTACAATACATTGATGGGCAATGGCTTGCGGGCATGATGCGCCGTGATGTTTTGATTCCTATTCCCGATTGTCCGGTGCATCATCCCATAATTACCAAAAATTTGCAATTGGTTCTGCAGTATCTTCCTCCCTATTCTGATTTTCCCGCATCGTATTATTATCAATCGGGATCTATATTGGTAATTGTTATTAAATCGAATAAAAGAGACTTATTAAGTAAATTTGAAGAATCTTTTCTCATGCAATTAAAGCAAAATGGAATAGAATCTTTTTGGTTACATTTTAACGCTAGTGCGGGAAAACGTATGTTCGAAAAAAATGGCTGGCAATCTGTTTATGGCAATGAGCATTTAAAAGACGAGAATGGGTTTTTTTATGGTCGTACTTCGTTTCAGCAATTGGTTCCCAAATTATATCTTCATGCATTGGAAGAAGCTGCAGCATATCTTATGATGCAGTCGCATGACTTGATGGTTGATTTATACTGTGGTGCTGGACATAGTCTTAGATACTGGAAAGGAAATAAAATTGCCATAGAGTTAAGTGGTGATGGAGTAGCCTGTGCCAAGCTAAATTCTTCTGAAAGTATAGTATTGCGGGGTAAATGTGCTGAACGCATTCCTCAGCTTGATGCATGGTTTGATCAGGAAATGGAAATGAAAAAAATGAAATATGCATTTGTAAATCCACCACGAAGTGGATTAGAACCTGAGGTTTTGAAATGGCTTGTATCGAGCTATCAGCCGAATAAGATAGTCTATTTGTCTTGTAGTGCGGGAACTTTAAAAAGAGATTTGGAACAAATGGAAGGAAGCAATTATAGGGTAGAAAAAATCATTCCATACGATTTTTTCCCACAAACCCATCATGTTGAAACTTTGGTTTTTGTAAGAAGGAATAAATTTTTAACATTTTAAATCATTAACAGCTAATTTATTGAATAAATCTAAAAATATTGTAACTTTGCACCTAGAACTCATAATTTATTGCATTTATCCGAGAAATCTGAAATTGATTTAGATGAGGATACTTCTATATTTATTGGTATTTTAATGAAATATCAATTGGAGGGGCGTTATCCTGATTACCAACCTTTTATTCCGGAGAGTGCAAAGGTGGAAGAATATCTTGATAAAACTAAAAAACTTTTATTATGCTTAAAGTTGAAATTATAAAGTTATTGCATTCATATATTACTCTTCTAAGGAAGGAAGGTGTAGCAGTAAATAAAGCCTATTTATTTGGCAGTGGGCTTTCTGATTCAATATCTGCAGATAGTGATATTGATTTATTGATTGTAACTGACATTGAAAATGATGACGAGCAAACTGGAAAAATATGGTATCTTACAAAAAAAATAAGTACGAGGATAGAACCTTATTTAGTTGGAAAAAACAGATTTTATAGTGATAATGAATCTCCATTAATTGATTTAGTAAAACAATCAGGAATTGAAATTTTAGCCTAGCAATCTTATTTCATCTTTGTAAGAGTATCGAAAAAATCACTTTCTCTTATCAGCCAACAACAGTTTCTATTTTTTTTTATTGTATTTTTCTATATATTCTTTTAATTTCATAGAAGTATACATGATGGTAATCTTTGTTGGGATAAGCTGATTGAATGAGGGTTTTATCAAAGAAATCGTCCTCTAGAAATTGTGTTTTATATAGTTTTTTACATTCAAAAGTAAGGATGCTTTGTTGAAAATGAATATTTCCTTTATCTGTTTCTAGAGGGAGCAAGCCCGTTTCTTTAATCTTATCATTATCTTTACCCGAAAATTTTCCACAATAATTCATAATATCCCGATGTTCTTTTGCCAAAACTGAAAGCGTACAATAGCTATTTTTATCAAGAAATTGTCGGGTATGGCGTTGAGGTCTTACAACAGTAATTAAAGTAGGACGGCCCCACATAATACCCATCATGCCCCAGCTGATTGTCATGGTATTAAATGATTGTATATTGCCCGCCGTAAGTAGCATCCAGTCTTTATCAAAAAGATCAAATACATTGCCACTAAAAGAGCGAGGTTCAATTATTTCTAAGTTTAGCATGATATAATGTTTATTAAGCAATAACAATGATACAATAAAAATAGTACATTTGCAATAAAAAATAATGGATACATTTGATCTAGAAGGCAGTGAGTATATTGAGCTGAACAAATTATTAAAGATTTGCCATTTGGTTGGAAGTGGGGGCGAAGCCAATATGCTTATATCAAGTGGGCTTATAAGAGTTAATAAGCAAACTGAAACACGCAAACGAATGAAGCTGAGGGCAGGAGATGTAATTGAGTATGAAGAAAAGCAGATTCATATAAAATAAATGGCTGTAAATTTGGAAATTGCCAATACATTTATTACCTTTGCACCTCTTTAAAACAGACGTTCATATAAACAAAGATACATTGCGGGATGGAGCAGTTGGTAGCTCGTCGGGCTCATAACCCGAAGGCCGTAGGTTCGAGTCCTGCTCCCGCTACTAAGAAAAGCTTGTGGAAACACAGGCTTTTTTTATTATCACTAATAAGGTGTTGATTTATAATGAATTACATTAAGTGTTATTTTTATTTTTTAAACATGCGCTTAAGACAAAATAGATTTTTCTTAAGTAAATAAAATTCCTATTTTTAAACCTTCAAACTTCCTATATTTTTTTACCACTGCACACGCTTCGCTGATAGATTTGGTTTTAACGAGATAAGTTTACCTAAAACAAAATCCTTTTTTACTATATTTGAAGTCAAAATAAATAGCTGATGATTATTATTCACAAGATTGATGATATAGCATTTGAGCTTTTTCCTGAACTCAAAATGGGGGGGGGGTGAAAATCAGGCACTTAACAATAAGTTAGTTGAATATTTTTCTTTTGGAAATATTAAACCTCAAGTAACTATTGATAAAGGGTTTGTTTCTATTGAGATTGATATTCCTACAATTGCTGAACAGCAAACAGAATTTAACAAAGCAACAAGTTATTGCGAAAAAAACCAATTTGATCAGGCAATTCCTGTTTTACATGCGCTGATTTCAAAGAATCCTTCTAACTCTGAATTTCATCGAGTCTTAGGTCAAGCATATTCTGTTGTTGGCGATAATGAAAAAGCAATTGATTGCTTAATTGATGCTTTGAAATGGAATCCCAAAAACAACTATGCGCTTTTAATGATTGGCAATGTATTTGCTCGATCAAAAAACGATCTTCAAACAGCTAAAAAATATTACGATAAAGTTATAGAGAATGATCCTACGGATCATATTGCAATCAATAATCTAGGTACAAATTTTCTACAAGCTGGGAAAATTGAGGATGGCTTAGCATATCTCGAAAAGGCATATAGTGTAAATAATGAGTATACCAATACTATTTATGGTATTGCTTTAGCAAACGAAATCCTCGGAAATAATTTTATTGCATTTGAATTTGGTACAGAGTGCCTAAAAAAATGTAAGGCAAACGATGTTAATTTTAAGAAACTCTCAACTGAATTAATTATAAAGAATGCCAAAGAATACTTAAAAAAATATTCGGGTGAAAAGTCATTTCTTTTATATAAGAATATAGTAGAGAGTCTGTGTAAAAGACCAATCAAAGCCATTGAAGATAATACTATTGATACTGCTGCTAAAATTGAATATGCGGAGAATTACAAGAGAGATTATCATTTAATAAAATACAAATCTAATTATATTGGTGTGTATCATTTAATGATGCATGAGATTGCTCATTTACAATTGGCAACAGAGGCTCGCAGCGAAAAAGCAAACATGCAATTTGTTACAAATAAAGAGCAGCTTGCACGATTTAAATCTGATTTTTCCAAGCAAATAGATAATTTAAGGAAATCAGGCATACCTAACGAATCGGTTGAAAAGTTTTTTAATGCAATTTTTCATGGTCTAAATCTTCAATTATTCAATACGCCAATTGATTTATTTATTGAGGACAGGCTTTATGAACAACAACAGGAAATTAGACCTATTCAATTTCTGTCTTTACTACAAATGTTGCACGAAAGTGCAAAATCTGTTACCGATAATACAGTAATAAAGTATAGTTCAGCAACTATTCTAAGTGGAACAAAGATTTTAAATATAGTTAATGCCTTATTATTTAAAGATCTATTCGGTCTTGATCTTATTTCCGAATTTAATCCTACCCAAAGCGAGTTAAAACAAGCAAAAGATTTTTTCCAAGAGTTTTATGAGTATCGCGACAATAAAGCGGCCGCTGAGGAGTATGAGCTAATTACTCATTGGGGCGAAGATTTAAAACTCTCAAATTATTTTAGTTTAATAAAAGAACCTAATTTCGATAAACCAATTACAATTGAAGATGCAATTAGTAAATTTGAGTCAGATCCATTAGGTATAAATTCCGATTTGGAGTTTAAAGAAGATGAGATGCAAAAGTTCCAACAATCTCAAAAAGAATTAGGGACTAACATGGCTGTGGTTATGTTTATGGTTGATGCGTTGCAGTATTTTAGTAAACTTTCTATAAGTCAAATAAAAGAAATAGCATTGCAGATAGCATTAATAGGTACGCAGGGAATAAGCCCTGAAAAATCGAATTATATAATACCTTCGATTAAAGACAAACAATTTTCCGGATACAATTTATTAGCATATTATTATGTAAGTTGGAAATTAGCTATTCCCGAAATGCTCGAAAGCCTTCATTTGCCTTACGACGGCGAATATCAATTAGCCAAACAAATGTTTAAATCTTGATATATGAGCGAACTTGATAAACTCATTGATGAATTGATTCAATTCCGAAATGAAAGAGATTGGGCACAGTTTCACAACTCTAAAGATCTAGCCTTAGGTATATCAATTGAAGCCGCTGAATTAAACGAACTTTTTTTATGGAAATCGAAAGACCAAGTTGAATCGATCAATAAAGAAAGAATAAAAGAAGAGCTAGCAGATATTTTAAACTATTGCTTTTTACTTGCTCAAAAACATAATTTTTCGCCTATTGATATTGTTAGAGAAAAACTTGAGAAAAACCGTCAGAAATATCCTATCGACAAAGCTAAAGGTTCAGCAAAGAAATATAATGAATTATGATAGTATATCAGTCAACTAAAGATGGATTTTTGAAAGATGTATTAACAAACGACATTAGCAATATCATTCATAATGCTTATTTTGAAAGATTAGGCAGATATACATCCCGAAATGAAGTACTCGCTTGGAGCAATTCAATGATGTATATGAATACAATTTTGTCAGAGCCTTCAATCCCTGAGAAGGCCGGTATATCAATTGAGTTTCAAATACCATTAACCTCGAAACGTATTGATTTTATTATAACCGGATTAAACGAA
>JFJP01021668.1_pt1 | contig 17065 bp, 14 predicted proteins | sample 431651 | NCBI WGS metagenome assembly JFJP01 (sample SAMN02602958, study PRJNA72255) | Microbial mat metagenome, whole genome shotgun sequencing project. | biome: fresh water; feature: sink hole; material: water; isolation source: purple microbial (photo- and chemosynthetic) mats found in... | reverse complement strand
AACCCACAACGTATTGCACAATATTTTAAGCACCCGAAAATTCTGTATGCGGCTTAAGAATAGAACCATATTTGCCGGTCGGAGTAATAGCAGAGAGTTGAGAAATGAAATGTTTTGGAACATCTCGTTTGGGTAATGCTTTTCTCGAGAAAAAGCTAAAGTTTTCCCGGATTTCGCCGATATGATTATTGGGGATGTTGCAGGGAGGTAGATATGAACATAGCAAGACTTGGCGGATTAGGGGTGACCGCCGCGCAGAATCGCAGTAAATCTGCGGTTGAGTCAACGAATAAACGACTGAACGAAGCTCTAGAAAAACTCGCCACCGGTTCTCGAATAAATCGGGCTAGTGACGATGCCGCGGGGCTGTCGCTCTCTGAACAACTTAATACGCAAATTCGCGGATTTAAAATGGCTGACAAAAATATTCATAATGCTATGGCTGCGCTTGATATTGCCGATGGTGCATCGGGAGAAGTAACATCGCTCGTGCAACGTCAGCGCGATTTGGCCAATCAAGCTCGCAATGGAACGGTTAACGATGAACAGCGCGCAATACTCAATAAAGAGTTTCAGCAGCTTTCCAAAGAGATTTCCCGGATCGCTGAAGGTACTGAGTACAACAAACAGAAACTGGCTAACGGCTCTGATTTGGGAAGCGGTACGGCGAAGGTGCATTCAAGTAGCGACGATTCTGAAGGAACAGGCCTTCCCCGTATAGATCTTCGGACTGAAACACTAGGGATTGCCGGTGCCGATATCAGTTCTATAAAGGGCGCAGAAGCAGCGATGAAAACCATGGATGTAGCGCTTGAGTCGATCGGTTTACAGCGAAGTGGTATTGGATCTGTTAGCAATCGCTTGACGAGTACGTCGAACAATCTGAATACCGCCACTGTCAATTCTGAAGCGGCTGAATCGATGATCCGCGATCAGGACATGGCACTTGGTATTGCCGAACTCACGCGCCTTCAGATTTTAGAACGCGGCGGAACACAGGCTTTCAGTATGTTTAATAAGATTAGCGGAGACCACGTATCGGGTCTGCTGAAATAAGCTTTTTGAAATATACTTTTTTAAAGGCTCTCTCCCTGTTGGGAGAGAGCCTTTTTTCTAGGCGGAACAAATATTTTCACCTAGATATAAGTATTCCCCTCATTCACCGAGAATTTGTTCGACATAATCTTTTCTAATGGTCGTTTTAGGCACAGGAATAGAAAACCATTTGCGAATTGGTTTGTCAAAAGCTAGACCGTACATAAAATTGTAAAGGGATGCTTTGAGCCCGTGTCCGAGAGAATCAAAATCGGTTTTCGGGTCGAGTTCTACGAACGGGACATCATTGCGCACAAAGCTTGATTCGACGCGTTGTAGTTCAATTCCAAATTTCTCGGGGTTCATGCCGATCGGGCTGTGTTCTGTTGCTGAAAAACGGTGCCAATAGGCAGAATGAAGCACGCCTATTTCAAAGAGTTGACGAACTATTTCACAGGCATCGACAATATCTTGCGCCGTTTGCCCCGGAATTCCATACATGAGATAACTGTGTACCATGATCCCCGAATCTGCAAAGGCGGCCAGAGATCGAATGGCATCGGGCAGGGTGATTCCTTTATCAAGCACCGTGAGCATTCGCGGGGTGACGCCTTCGAGCCCGCCAGTGACGCTAATACAACCAGATTCGGCGAGAAGTGTGGTCAGGCTTGGTGTGAAAATCTTTTCGAAACGAATATTCCCCCACCATGTGACACCGAGTTTTCGCCGATTGAGCTCTTCGGCTAGTTTCCCGAGCATTGCCGGAGGCGCTGCTTCATCGACGAAGTGGAAGCCGCTTTGGCCCGTTTCTGCGATGGTCTGTTCCATGATATCGACAATACGCGAGGCTTCGCCAGGGTGGAATTTCGCCACGTAATCCAGTGACGTGTCGCAAAATCGACATTTATGCCAGTAGCAACCGTGAGCGAGCATCAATTTGTTCCATCGGTAGGAACTCCAGAGTCGGTGCATGGGATTGGCCATTTCTGTCAATCCAAAATAGAGATGATTCGGCAGATCTTCAAAGGTGGGATTTGGCCACTGCTTAAAGGGAAGATCGACGAGTGAACTATCACTTTTGTAAGCAACTGCTCCGTTTTCAAGAAGGAAGGTGCGCAGTAGCGGTTGATCAGGGTTTGAAATATGCTTAATCATAGAATCTATCGGTGTATGGCCGTCATCGAGCATGAGATAGTCGCAATAGTCAAAAATGCGTGGCTCGGAAAGTTCGCGCAGTTCCGTTGAAATATAACCGCCCCCCAGAGCAATTTTTGTGCTTGGATTGATCGATTTAATCATTTTACCCACGCGAAGAGCGCCGTAGAATGCGCCAGGGAACGGAACGGTAATCAGGACCAGTTCGGGCGAAAATTGCGCCATTTTTGCAGTGGACATGGCATCGATCATCAAGTCGATCATAGTTGGAGCCTGTTCGAGTCGATTGATCATGGTGGAGAAATCAACTAACGCCATGCCGAGCTTTTCTGCGTAGCGCGCCAGTCCAAAGTCAGGATCGATTGAATCGGCGATGAGATCGAGCAGGTCGTCGACGAAGAGACTTGCCAAGAATGCCGCTTTGTCAGCTACACCGAGCAAGCCAAAGAGTGATTCGAAGCCGCCTTCGTAGGAGGATTCGATCTCTTCGATGACGCGAAAACGATTTCCCTGAGGAAGAAAATCGGTACTCACGATGCGGTAGGCAAGCGACGGGTCGCGATTTTGAAGAAAGCGAATCACCGGATCGACGGCGCGAAGGTATGCATCTTTTTGCTGAAGAAAATCGAGTGCCAATTCTGAGCACGAGGTGCGCGATTCTAGTTCGGCGATGATCGTTTCTAGGGTGGTGCGAGAAAATATTTGGCAGAGCAGTTCAATGGACATATCAATCTGATGTGCGTCATCTCCGCGATGGCGGAGAAATCCCGTTAGGTATGCCGTGGCGGGATAGGGTGAATTTGACTGCACAAGAGGCGGTGTTATTAGTAAACATTTCATGGAGTTGCTCCGTTTATTCAAATGGTACGGACTAACGAACTATTCGTTGTTCCTCGTGGTTGTGGGGGGAGGTGAACTGAACAGCATTGCCAGCAATACCGAGAAAAGAATTCCCGGTGTGATCACGAGGCCAATTGCTTGAAGCGCTGGTGTGGTGGAAAGAAAAAGTACGCCAAAGGCGAGAATTGTAGAGAGCGCCGAGAGAAGGACTGCCATGGTTGTTTCATTTCGGTCGTCGGAACCTTCGGCAAAGAAAATCGAATAGTCTATACCGATGCCTAAGACGAGAAGTAGCGACATGATGTGCATAAAATTAATCGATTCTCCAGCGAGGATCAGCCCGCCAATAACGGCTGTTCCAGCGAGAACCGGCGCGGAAAAACAGCGGATTCCCTGAAATATTCCATAGCGGAACATCAGCAAAATCAAAATAAGTCCATAGGAGATGAACACCAATTTTGTGGCGTCGTGGCGATAGATTCCGAGAGTAGATGCAATTGATTCGATCCGGTCGAGGAAGATAGCGTGAGGTTGAGTAAACGACATTTTAAGTGATTGTGGTTTAACAATTTCTCGCAGAAGAATGATTGCTGATTCTGATGAATCATTGCGATGAACAAAAAGGTTTCTCCACGGTTTAGAAATTGGCGATGCGAGGAATTGTTCGCTCTGGATTTTTGTAGGAAGATTGAGCAGTGAATCCATGCGAGCGGGAACGGCGGGATCAAACCCGAGGTTGATCAGTTCGTCGGCGATACTTCCGCTGAGAGCAGCACCTTTGAACAATTGGCGATTTTCCTCGGCTCGTTTGGCGCTGGGAATCACCTGTGACACAGAAATATAGCCCGCGAGAACAGAATCGGCGATCAGTGAGTCGAGCGTGAGCGTGGCCTGTTCACACCGTTGAAGAAGCAGTTCTCTCGAAGGAGCAGAGACTACGATAAATCGGCTACTTTCAATCCCTTTGGCAACTTTTCGGATGGCGACTTCCTCGCGATCGAGTTCGCCCATGGGTGTGCGCAGTGCTTCGAGAGAGTCATCGGTGCGAAATTGGCTGATTCCGGCGATAGAGATAAGGGTCAGGATAATTACAAGTACAATCGCCGCGGGCCGTTTAAAGCGGGTATGTGACGGAAGTTTAGGCAAGGCAATCTTTTTGTGAGTCGAAAGGATCAGCGGGAAACCCAAGACCACGGTAATCCACGAACCGATCAGGCCGGCACCGGTGAACAGTGCAATCTGTTGCAGTCCCGGAAATCCTCCAAAAGCGAGCGCACCGTAACCGATGAGTGTGGTTAGTGCGCCGAGAGTAATCCCGGGGAATACTTTTTTCAGGACTTCCGTGGGCGAACTGCCGGACCAGCGAATGTGGGCTAAATAATGCAGTGAATAGTCGATGGCGATACCTGTGAGCGAACCTCCCATAGAGAGTGCGATCACGTGAAGGTCCGGGAAAAGGAGCGCCGTGGCGACAAATCCAGTGAGTATACCCAGCAGAATGGGGAGTGAACCGACGACCACGAGCCGCAACGATCGGAATGCCGCGAGCAAAATTACGAGTACTGCCAACAGTGAAAGTGTGCCGATAAGGGACATCTCTTTTTTCGCCTGCTGAAACGCTTCGGCGGCGAATCGGACAATTCCCGTGGAATTGCAGTTTCCACCGTCGGAGATCGCCGTTGCCTTTAATGTTGTAATGAGCTGTTCTGCTTGAATCTGAACCGCTTGGTCGAAAGGCGAACCGGTCAGCGTTGCTGTGAACACCACCGCTGACAGTGAGTCGTAGGGAATCACGGGAAAGCCGTTGATCAGATCGCCATCGAGGTCAAAAAGATTTTGAAGAAACGTAGGAAAGAGTTGAAATGGATCGTGTTCGAGAGCAGTTCCGTAGAAATCGGGAATCGGTGCATAGAGCGATCTGTAGAGCGTTCGTTTCAGTGATTCGCCTGGTGTGGGGCCGGAAAGTTCCGCGCGAAGTTCCTTCGTCAGCAGAGTGAATCGGGCGGGGAAGTAGCAGTTGTACCATGCCTGCTGATCTTCTTGACGGATGGCTCCATTGATCGATGAGAAAAGGTTGCTTGCGGTGAGTTGATCTTGTGCTTTTTGAGCTATTTTCGCGGCGATTGAATCGGAAGGAGCGGTAAAGAGAAAGACCATTTCACCGGTTTGGTTGCGTGAAAACTGATCGACAATACCGGATAGTTCTGTTGTTTCCGACTGAGGCATGAGCTTGAGAATATCCGTCTCTACGCGGACACCGCGGAGTATAACTGCGATCAATCCCGTGAGTAAGGTAATGATATACAATACAAAGAGAACGAGTCTTCTTTTATGGTTGAGCAAGGATTACCTCTTCGGAAGCGGTTGGCTTTTGCGATGGCGTCGGTTCGAAGGCAATTGATGTTGTGCCCCCGGGACCCACCATGGTAATCGCTTTCATGATTCCGTTGTGACCGCAGGTGAGTTCCATTTTTTCAATTCCCTTTTTCATGGCTGCTTTTTTGGGAATGAGGCCGAGGTGCCATTCGCTTTTTCCCGCGATAAAGAAGAGGGAGAAGAGCCGTTGCAATTCGGCAATATTTCCTTCGAAAAGGGTGGTCATCATGGCGTTGATTCGGTCAGTTCCCGCTTTCTGAACACTCTCTTTTCCCGATGGATCGCGGAATCGAATCGTTCCGTCTGGGCGAAGGATTATCAGTTCGTCGTAGGGGTATTTTTGATGCCAAAGAATTGCGCGGCCTTGTGAAAAGAGAAGTGTACCTTCGGCGATAAGCGGTTTTTTCAAGGCGGCCATCGACTTGGTCTGCACAAAAGAGACCTTTACTGTTTTTTGCGATGCCATCGCTTTTCCCATCCGGGATATCTCAGCTTGTGACACCGATGTAAGTGGTGATTTAAACAGCTGTTCCGGAGCGCTGAAAAGAGTTGTTAGTGCGAGAAGTATGAAAGAAATAGTTTTCATTATCGATCCCTTCGGCAAAGAATGAGCGGGAAAATAGTACCCGCTGAACTTAAAATGCCGAATAGATCGCATGATTTTCAGAATCCTTTAACTTAGATCGCCTTTTGAGCATTCCACATGGCGGCAATAGACTGAAGAACTTCAGCGCTTTTGCGCTCCCGTTCATCTTTTGATTTGCATTCGAATCGTCCTGCCGCTGCGCCGGGATGCCCACTTCCGATATTCAACGTGCGCATCATTTCACCGATGTTGATTTTCGATTTCAATTCATCGCTTACAAAACCGAGCGACATTGAGAGGCTGATATTATTGGTTTTTACGCCTCGTTCCATCATGGAGCGAATCGTGAGTACTGATTTTCCTTCGGGGAAATGGTAGTAGGCGAGATTCTTTTCAAAGTTTGGCGGATTTTTCAGTTCGCGCAGGTCGAGAAGAATTATCTCTTCGGCCCCGGGAAGTGGTTTTGCCACTTTTCCAATGAGCGGAATCTGCTCTGCTTGAGCCGCTCGGAACTGTTCTGCTTTTTTAACGACATCGGGAAGTGCTGCAACGTCAGTGAAATCGTTGTCGCGAAGTTCTGTCACCAGTCGGCGCATAAATGTGAAATCGTTGTAGTCGAGTTTTATTGCGTGGTCGATCGTTTTGGCTGGAGTGATCTCCATCCAGTGATTGAAATCGCGGAACAGAAACCCGTCTATCAGATCGAGTTCATCCACAAACGGCTTCCATTCATCCAGTTCATACTCTTTTGAAAAGTAGTCGTGGACAACGCGAATACAGCTCGGTTTTTCTTCAATAATGCCGGTCAGTGTCGTGTGATCCACTCCAATTGCTTGTAATTCACCAATGTTGGCCATGTGGTGATCAAACCAGAACCCACACTCGCGAGGATAGGGATGAGGCAGGTCGGTTACCACCGTTTCGAGGTCATACGAGAGGCGATGCATATTGGATGGGCCAGCGAAAGAGATTCGTTCAAAGTCCCAAAACAGGGAACAGAGGGCCGCACAGGCGACACCGTCAAGGTCAAAGTGAGTCACCAGTGATTTATATTCGATTGATTCTGACACTTTTGTATCCTTTCTATCCCGAATTTGTCCCGGGAACGACTAAAATTATGCAAAAAAACGTAGTCAAAGATATTTTATGGAACAGGATAATCCGCTCTTTCGTGTGAAATCAAACTCAAGGAGAACTCGATGAATCGTATTGTGGTGCTGGTATTGGTGAGCCTCTGTTCGGCCTTTGCAGCCAAATCGGTCAATATTGAAAAAGAGATGGCTTTGTTGGCGGGGAAGGTAACGGCGAGTATTGGCGAAGATGTTCAGGGGAAAAGCGTGCTTTTGTTGCCGATTAATGATTCGCGCGCACCCGGTTTTGGCCCGCTAATCGAACAGTTTCTCACGGAACCACTCGTCAATCAAGGAAAAATTTCCCTCGTTGATCGATCGAATCTCGCAACAATTATCGCCGAGTCTGAGCTGAGCGCTCTTGTGGGAAATCCAATTCAAGCGGGAAAGCTTTCTTCGGCAAACTTTATGATTTCTGGAACCATTGCCACTGGATTTGATAAAACCTACCTTGTCACTGTGCGGTTGATTTCCACCGAAACAAGCAAAGTAATCGGCGTAGCCTCGTTGGAAATACCGCAGGCAGAATTGGATAAGCGGGTTCAACGGAACTGATCGCTCATGAAGCCACAAAAAAAGGGCGGTGATTCTTGTGAATCACCGCCCTCATGTTATTCTAGCTCTCTATGTGACCCTTATTTCGCGCCTTTACCGGTAAAGACCACCATCACGGTCTGGATGATTATTTTCAAATCCAGCAGAAGTGACATGTTTTCAAAGTAATAGAGATCGTACATCACCTTGGTTTTTACATCTTCGATCGTCTCATCGTATTTGTGTTTCACCTGCGCCCAGCCAGTGATCCCCGGTTTCATTTTCAGGCGTTTGATATACCAAGGAATCTCTTTCGTGAGCTTTTCTATAAAGTACTGACGTTCTGGACGAGGCCCGACAAAAGACATTTCGCCTTTGAGCACATTGATCAACTGAGGGATTTCATCGAGACGAGCTTTGCGCATAAAGCGACCGAACGGCGTTACGCGTGGATCATTCGTCGTCGCCCACGCCGGTCCAGATTTTGTTTCAGCATCGACAGTCATGGAACGGAATTTCATCATAATGAATGGTTTTCCGTTGAGCCCGATTCGTTCTTGGCTGTAGACTGCCGGTCCTTTTGAAGTTGCTTTCACCAGAGCTGCCACAAGAAGCCATACGGGGGCACCAACTATAAGCATTGTGGCGGAAATGAAAATGTCAAAGAGACGTTTCACCTGAGCTTCCCAACGTGGCATGTGATCCTGTAAGAGCACTACCAGTGGCACACCACAGACATTATGCGTTTTCAAGTGCCCTGCAATAACATCGACCAAGGATGGTTCGAGGTAGATGGTCAGTTTTTCGTCCCAACAATATTTGAGAATATCGAGAATATCTTTAGCTGAATTGGTATAGTGAGAAATGATTAGCCCGTCAATTCCTTTCTCTTTAGTGAGACGAGGGATGTCGCTGTAGGAACCGATCACCGAGTAGCCGAGAATATCCTCTTTTCGCTCCTGATCGATAAAACCAATACAGCGATAGCCCAATTGTGGGTGGCTTTCTATTTCGCGGATCAGGCGATCTGCAGAATCGTGAGCGCCGACAATGGCGAGGTTGCGAATGCCAATCCCTTTTTTGTAGAAAGAAGTATAGAGTGTATGAAGGATAAATCGATTTAATGTTGTTGCAATTAAAAGAATTACACCATAGAGTATGACAATAATCACCTGGTTGTGGCTGAACAGATCTGGCAACTCTCCTGTTTTTGCAAAGGAGATCAGTTCATCGCTGCTGGCAATGACAAAAAGGGTAAAAACACCGAAAAAAACGGTTCGACTGACTACGAAAAACTCATCCAACCTCGACTCTTTGAACCAATCCCGGTAGAGTCCGGTGAGGAAAAAGAGGACCAGCCAAAGTCCGGAGAGGATCATTGACGGGATCAGGTAGGATCCTTCTATAGCATCGGGATTATAGGTGCCCAAAAAGAGTCCACTTTGATAGCGAACCCAGAAGGCAATCCAGAAAGATGCGGTGATTACCACCGCATCGAGAAGGAGAGTGAACAGTTTTTCGGCCAGTCGATTACCCATTAATTGAAATTCCCGCGGATAAAGGTTTCAAACAGCTTTTCGCCATCAGGTATAGCGACAGTCGATTTTGCCGCGTCGATTTCGCTGTAGGTGAGCGAATCATCCGCCGTGATGCCTTCACCGGATACGCAGAACGGAACCGGGCCCGAAGCGTGCGTTTTGGTGCGAACATAGGTCGGATGGTCCGGCATAACGAGAATTCTCATGCCTGGATAGATTTCGCGCATCTTGATAATTTCACCAACCACATTTGAATCAAACTCTTCGATAGCCTGCAGTTTTTTCGGCAGAGAACCTTCGTGAGAAGTCTCGTCAGGTGCTTCGATGTGAACCAAAACGATGTCATGTTGTTTCAAGGCTTCGCGGCACGCATCGACTTTGCCTTTGTAGTTAGTTCCGAGATAGCCGGTTGCACCTTCGACGTTGATAACTTCCATGCCTGCAAGAACGCCAAGCCCTTTTACGAGATCTACCGCAGAAATAACTGCCCCAGTCATGTTGTAGCGTTCGTTCAGTGTAGGATATTTCGGCGCCGTGCCTTCGCCCCACGGCCAGATGTCAGTCACGGGAAGTTTTCCTGTAGCGATACGTTTTTTGTTGATTTCCGCATCGGCGAGGATCACTTTTGCCTTGGCTGCAATTTCGTTGATCAAATCGGAACCAAATCCAGAAGGAATAAATCCTGCAGTTTCCTGGCCGGAAATGTCATGTGGCGGCACACATTTGATCTCTTTGGTTGAAAGTTTCACCACGAGAAGGTGACGATAGCTGATCCCAGTGTGGAAACGGTACTGATCGCAGTTGAGCTTTTTCAACTCTTCGATAACTTCCGAAGCATCAGCATTTTCAATGTGTCCCGCTGAATAGCTGTTCATGATCCCATCTTTGATATTGACGAGATTACAGCGAAACGCCATTTCATCAGGAGCCAAGGTCACGCCGAGACTTGCCGCTTCGATCGGTGCCCGTCCGGTGTGGTAGACCAGCGGATTGTAACCGAGAATCGACATGTTTGCCACGTCTGAACCGGGAGCCATTGAATCCGGCACGGTGAGAGCAAATCGACAAATGCCTTCAGCGGCGATTGAATCGATATTTGGGGTTTTTGCATACTGAATCGGGGTAAGATTTCCCAAGTCTTCACGAACTTCGTCGGCCATTCCATCGCCCACAGCAATAACATATTTCATACAAATCTCCATATACTAAACAACTATTAAAAAATCCAGCGCAAAAATAGTTTCAGTGGCTGAATTTTTCCACTCAATTCTCACTCCTCAGTGGCGGCCGGTGTGACCAAAACCGCCTTCGCCCCGATCCGTTTCAGACAACTCGTTCACTTCGATGTATTCAACGCGAGGAACTTCGGCGATAACTGCCTGAGCGATACGCATGCCGCGCGTTATTTCAAAAGGTTCTGCGCCGAGATTGATCAGAATAACTTTTACTTCGCCGCGATAATCCGCATCGACGGTTCCCGGTGTGTTGAGCACGGAGACGCCATTTTTGGCGGCAAGACCTGAACGGGGGCGTACCTGCATTTCGTAGCCTAGGGGAATTTCTACAATCAGGCCGGTGGGCACGAGGGCAAACTTGCCCGGTTCGAGAATGAGAGGCGTGTCGATGGCGGCGGCGAGATCGGCGCCACTTGATCCGGGAGTCATCTGTTTGGGAAGTTCAAGTCCCATTGCGTGGGGAAGTCGTTTTACCTGTATCGTTATCATTGCCGTTCCTCTTCTGAATAATTATGACAAAAATAGTGTATGATTGCTCATTTATACAGAACTGTGGCATTTTTCAGAATGAATGACCCGAAAAATGTGACTCTGTTCGGTGGAAAGAAAACCCGTTCCCCCTGAAATGTCAAGCGTGCACACCTGTTGTTTTCTCTTTCAATGAGCCCTTGCGGTACTGACATCTTACCGTTTCACCCGAATCGCAGCATAGAAATTTCTTCCCATCCCGGGAATGTCTGATCGAAATGATCGGTAGGCGAGATCGCCGATATTTTCTATCCCTGCATCGATGGTCAAAAACGGAAAAACAGTCACGGATCCCTTAAGATTAAAGGTCACCCATCCCGGAAGATGCGGCGTGCCGGATTCGTCCAACGGAAGATTTGGCCGTTCCGGATCATCGGCGGTCATGTCGGCGGGACCGGTTCCTAGATCTTTGCGGAAATTGTAGTTGGCGTAGGCATCGGCGGTGATCTTTTTGCCTTCGAACAACAGATGCGTCGATCCAAATATCGGTGGAACCGTTGTCTGAGGAAGATCTGTTTCGCCACCCTGCGTCAACCCTTGAATTGCAGTGATCGAACTTTTAAACGTCAGCGGTGAAACGAAATTCCACTCCACTGATCCGGTTCCTCCCCAGATTCGCGCGCCGTCGTAGTTCTGCATGGCGTACACCGAAAGGGTGTCGCTCCCGGTGATCACGGTCGATTCTCCGTTGGCGAGCGTTGCCGGAGCCACGGCGAGAAAATCAACCGCCCGAGTAATAAATCCCGTGGTTTCGAAGGTCAGCGTTTTAATTGGTTTCAAATCAATCCCGAGATCGGCGTTAAAACTTTTTTCTGGTGAAATATCCGCTGATGACGGCACGCGAAGAACATCTCCTTCCTGATCGAAAAATTTCCCCGCATCATCCACGTTGGGAGCGCGATACCCCGAAGAGAAATTGGTGCGGAGTGTGATTTTTTCGGACGGATGGTAGGAAACGCCCGCCGTTCCGGTCACCGTGCCGCTCTTGAATTTCAGATTTTCCGGAAGTGGACTATCGAACAGTTCTCGCGTTTTGCCAAATTCTGAGTTGAGATAGGAGTAGCTGAACCGCGCACCGCCCACGGTGGTGATCTTGTCGCTCCAGTTGCTCTTGACCTGAACGTACACGCCGCCCGCGCCGTACAAATTGTCACCCATGGGGTAGCGGGCGCGAGTGACTGCGGTGTCGCCGGTGAAAATGTTCTCGTTCCACGCGGTAGATTCCAGCGTATTGCCGAGCAGTTCGATTCCGTAGAACAGGGTCTGTTTGTCAGAAAAATGGCGGTCGAGATCGAGATTCAGTGCAAAGACGTTCACCTTTTCAACTTGATGCCGCAGTTCGCTCTTGCCCATTTTTCGGTCGTGGCGACTTTCGGTGTAGTTCTGATACGAACCGGTAATATTCATGGCCGTAAACAGAGAGTTGTCGCTGACGATATTCGCGGAAAGAGCATTCATGAACCACTGTTGCGGCCCGTAGTACCACTCGGCGTTGGCCAGTGTTGAATCGTGTTTGTATGCAAAGAGCCGATCCGAACGGGGAGCATCGGAAGTTGTTGAAAAGATAGTGCTGTTTTTCAGTGTCACCGTTGGCGTTGGTTTGAACAGAAAAACGTTGTTCAGATTGAGCTGATTATAGGCGGTTCCAATCAACTGCGAAGGATCGGGATTGACTAGCGTGGTGTCAAATTTCGTTCCGTCCGGTCGGGTTTGCATCTCTTGGAAGTGGTCGCGATTGTAGAACTGGTAGAAATCACCGTTTTTCCCCATGGTCAGTTCGCCGAACTGAGACGCGGATACACCGAACCGATTGCCGATCCGTTTCCCGCTGATCTCCGCGGAACCGGAGACGGTTTTTTCGCTGTTTGCCGTTGAATAGCGGAACATCCCCGATGGTGCAAACCGCACTGAATCGCCCAGTTGTGGTGACTTGGACGTAAAACTCATAACGCCGCCCATGGCATCGGAACCGTAGATCACTGAAGATGGCCCGTAGATTACCTGCGCGGTTTCCAGCATGTTCGGATCAACCGAGAGCACATTTTGAAGATTCCCCGCGCGGTAGATCAGGTTGTTCATTCTCACGCCGTCCACGGTGATCAAGATCCGGTTGGCATTGAACCCGCGAATCATCGGCGATCCGCCCGCCTGTTGACTCTTTTGATTGTAAACGCCGTCGTTGATCGTCAAGAGATCGCCGCTGTTTTGAGGATTGAAAAACTCAATCTCCTTTTTGGTAACTGTTTTCACTGTCGAAGGAACTTCCGCCCGAACCTCTTCGCGCTTGGACGCGGTTACAGTAAGAGTGTCGAGATCTACCGGGGTGTTTGCGTAACATGCCACGGCAATTGCAATCAGTATGGCGGATGATTTTTTATGAACGTATACCATTGAAATCCTCCTGCAGGAATTGATTCTAATCTAAAAAATGAGAACGGGAAATGCTGAAAAAACAGTTTGATTCAGTAACTTAGCAAAAGTGCCGTTTTGATTTGCTCCAAATATCTTCGCAAAATGAGATCGCATTGAATCGATGTGTATGTGCGAAAGATCTGCCTACTGTCGATCTGATCAAATCTATTTTACGGGGAGTTGCGCATAAAAGCTTGTAAAACAGTGTTAAAAAGAGGTTAGTATGTTGAAAATTTTATTTGCCGCTGGAGTTTGCATGAGTCTCTCAATCGCTTCCGAACCGACCCGCCCCTTTCCTCAAAACAGCCGTTTTGAAAACGTCATTCGCCCGTCGGGGAAAACCGATGCGGAACTGAATCGCGCCGTCTCCGATTTCTATGCGGGGTGGAAAAAAGAGTATCTGCGCGAAACCGTCACCGTTCCCGGCGGCTACATTATCGCCACTGGCGGCGGAACCAATGCCGAAGATGATGCGATCACCGTTTCCGAAGGGCACGGTTACGGCATGATTATCACCGCACTTATGGCGGGGTTTGATCCGCAAGCGCAGGCGATTTTCGATGGCTTTTACAAAGTGTTTCGCGCATGGCCTTCGGAAATCGATCCCGATCTCATGACCTGGCAGATCGAAGGGAAACTGGGCAAGAGCGAAAACCCCAAGCGAGCTGCTTCGGCCAGCGATGGCGACATGGATATTGCATACGCTCTGATTTTGGCGGATCGCCAGTGGGGATCGGCGGGGGAAATCAACTATTTGGCGGAGTCAAAAAAGGTGATTGACGCGATCGGCCGCAAAGATATTCACCCCGAACTCTATCGAACACTTCTCGGTGATTGGGTCGAACCGGGCAACGAATACAGCATCGGCACGCGCAGTTCCGACTGGATGACATCTCACTTTAGACTATTCGGGAAAGTTTCAGGCAACGAATCGTTTTGGAACAACGTCACTGACACTTGTTACTCAATTTTGGATCAAGTTCAGAACAAATCTACCGGACTGATGCCTGACTTTATCGATGGCATTCCCGCAGTTCCGGCAAAACCGGAGTTTCTGGAAACCCCGCGCGATGGTCATTTCAGTTCCAACGCCTGTCGCACCCCGTGGCGAATTGCCATGGATTTTCTTCACTACGGCGAACCGAAAAGTCGCCAATCGCTGAACACTCTGCTCGTTTGGATCGATCAGAAATCGGGAAGTGACCTTTCCAAAATGGACAACGGCTACACGCTGGAAGGAAAAGCGAACTGGCCCGTGGACGATTGGGGTACCTGGGGAGCCTATTCGGCGCCGATCATGGTGGCGGCCACCACGGACAGTGCGTTTCAAAAATTGGTCGATACGGGATGGAATCACAATGCGACATTCCACAAAAAAGTGGGCTACTACGGCAACGCGATCCGCATGCTATCGCTGTTGGCGGTGAGTGGAAACTGGTGGAATCCGGAAAAGTAAGGGCGATTCTCCCGCATTTCCACAGTGAAAACTGCTGAATCAAAGTGTTGCGTCGATGGCTCCGTTGTTTCTGGGCGTGCCGGTGCCCCGAAGACAGACGGTATTCCGTCGTTGTCGAGGAAATGCAGCGCGTCGGTTGAACCTCACCGTCCTGTGCTTCCAGGGCTTCGGTCGCTTCGCGACAGCCTTCGGCTCCCTTCCGCCCAGTCACGCGAACACGCCGAAAGGGAGTGTTTCGCCTGTCCGCCGAAATGTGTGATTTACCCATCGGTGGTATTGAAATTTGAATAACTACGAACTGAGCAATTTGGTTCGCGGGATATATTTTGGAATAAATTAACAACGGAGGATCAATGTTCGAGTTACTGAAACAATTCTTTGCTAAATCAACCGAAGCAGAATCATTTACTCAGCAAGAAAAAGAAGCTTTGATTGAGCTTTTGCTCATGATAAAATTTGCAGATAAAACTTTGACAGCAGAAGAAAATGATTTTCTTGTTTCACTTCTGCCTCAGATAGGTTGGGATAGCCCTGTTCAGTATGATAACTTTATTGGTGTGGTTATTGCAAAATTAAGAGATCTTACGAGTGATGCACTTATCAGTGAGCGCGTTGAGCACCTCGTTTCCAAAATTGACAAACCATCTCTTCTACTTACTCTTAAATTTAGTGAAAATTTAGCACTCTCGGATGGCAATTTCTCTGAAGAAGAAAAGAAGATTATTTCTAAGATAGCTGAGGCTGCCTCAAAACGCTAAGTGATTCTCACTTCAGAAACGGTAGATATTTAAAAGAGATGTGATTATTTGCATCTCTTATATTTTTTTATCAATCACGAAGTTTTGTTGCTTGAAGGATCGCAGCACAACATCATTTCAAAATTCATACATGATAAAATTACAGTTTCCTGCCATTAGAAATCCTAAATCTGAGCACAACCCTCTGAGAGAGATCAATTATTTCTGTTGTAGGCAAAAGAACTCCCGAGTAAGGCAAAAGACATCCCGAGTAAGACAAAAAAACTCCCGAGTAAGACAAAAAAACTCCTGAGTATGGAAAAAAACTCCCGAGTAAGGCAAAAAACTCCCGAGTAAGGTAAAAGAACTCCCGAGTAAGGTAAAAGAACTCCTTTAAACGGCGTTGACAGCGATGAAATGATATTTTATACTTCGTCAGAAAGTCTCTACAAACGATTAGAAAAGGAAACGGCTATGCGCCCTGCAAACACACCGGTCACGACGAGAAATCATCTTGAGTTTTATCGCCGACTGCGCGGTCTTAATTACCATACGGCGTCGCAACAGTTCGGCGTGAAATGGGAAACCTATAAGCGGATCGAGCTAAACGAAAAGTCACCATCGCTGGAACAGGCCTACGCCATGGCTGATTTCTTTGGACTAGCGTTGAACGAACTCTTTTTCCGCGAAGGGGAAAACCCGCCGCTTCGGTTGGTGGAACACCACCCCTGAAATTCTCGCGCTTCTCGTACCTGGAAATTCAAATAATTAATGAAAGGAGTTCTCTATGAAACACGTAGTTGCAATTCTCTGCTGTGCCGCGACTTTTATAATTTCACAAGAGCCGCAAATGATTATTCATCGCACAAGCGGGGTTCCTCTGAACGTCGCTATTACACAGATCGACAGTATCACATTTAGCGACACTGTTTCTGTGCGAACTCTAGTGTCGACGATCTACGATCCGTACATGCAGTTCAAGGCTGCTCAGTATGTGTACGAAGCTGAAATGGGTGTTTTCGCCAACTCTTTCGATCAACTCGGTCTGTCTGATTTATTCGTGGATTCGTCCTATTTCACCTTTTCTGCAGTTGGTTCAGGCGCTATTGAAGCGACCTTGAAAAAGAGCGTTCAAGGTTTCGATGCCGGTTCTAAAATTGGAATGAAACTGAGTTCCTTTGCGGATAGTGTCACCTATTACGGAGTCGGCAGTTTTGATTCTACCACAGTCGATTCCGCCTTTCGGCAAAGGTAATCGCCTCGGCGCAGGTAGCGTTTTTCCCTTTCCGGCAAGATTTCGCGAATGGAAATGATTTTCTCTACACCACAACAGGAGCGATCTGTTGCGCAACGGTGTGTTGCAACACTCTCTCTGCAGTTATGGTACTTATTACTCTGCCGATTATCTGGTTGAGCCATTGGCACGCTCTCTGCGTTCTTCTTTGTGAAATAGTATAAACGCCGAAACGGCACAATCCCGAGGGGGAAAAAATGGCAACAAAA
>JFJP01041373.1_pt1 | contig 17066 bp, 16 predicted proteins | sample 431651 | NCBI WGS metagenome assembly JFJP01 (sample SAMN02602958, study PRJNA72255) | Microbial mat metagenome, whole genome shotgun sequencing project. | biome: fresh water; feature: sink hole; material: water; isolation source: purple microbial (photo- and chemosynthetic) mats found in... | reverse complement strand
GATCAGCAATAACTCAAAGGTATAATAATTCTGCGTGGTCTATTGCTATAGCAATAAATCAGTCTTTGTGTAACAAATCTTTAGCAATTTCTAATCTATTTTTCATAAATGTTAATCGTGTAGAGTGATTGAAAGTATTGTTATATGCAAATGTATTTGCATCTCACTCAGTATTATAGGGAGGATCTATATATATTAAATTTATACCTCCAGAAAACTGTTTATTAATACTATGTAACGTAATTAAATTATTACCCTTTATAATCAAATTATCCTTAATAAGATTATTTTCATCTCTTGTAAAACCTTCTACTTTTTGTTCTCCATCAACAGTATATCTTTTGAAGTTTGTAAAAACCTTAGTATCTAATAATCTATCAATCTGATCGGATCATAAGACTTCATTATAAAATATCTCATCTCTCTTTGCATCTTCTTTATCCTGCCCACCTGCAAGTACACAATCCTTATATGGTCGATCTAATACTACATCATTGCTTTCACTGACAAATTGATCACGACTATCTGTCAAACCAATTTTATTTTTGAAAGCTGTATAACTATCTGGTAAGAATTGCTTATTATTGATAAATTGTACAAATTTCTTTTGATCAAATACTACTATATCTTTGATCGACACAAAAAATTTCTCTTTCATAGTAGGATGAGAGAGTAGCATCTCTATAAGCTTTTCATCTAATTTATATGCAAGTTCTTGGATCTTGTTTTTAAGAAGATCTCATTCAGTAGAAAGCAATCTTTCATCTGATTTGAGAAGATCATACGCTTGTGATAGAAGATTTTGCATAATAAAAAAAGAATGGTATAAAGCCATCCGTTTATCGAATCATGCACTCTAAAGAGAGGGACGACTTACGACTCACGGTTGCTAGACCATCAACAAAAGTTCCCATAAAAGAGCAAGTTTGCGTGTGAACCGCAAATCGCCCTTCTATTTTTATGAGAGGTTATAATATTGATAATCTAGCATTTTCTTTATATACATTGATCCTCCCTATTACAATAGAAAATGATTTATAAAAAAAACCATAGCATCTGCTATGATGAGATAGTAATAATTTTTGGAGATGATGGGATTCGAACCCATGTCTAGAAGTCATACTAAGGACAGTGTACCACTATAGCATTATTTTAGAGACTCTTGGGATTGTTTTTGGTCGTACTATGACGAGCACTTACACGGACATAATGTCAGACCAGCAAGTTTTGTCATAGTCAGAACTTTGGGTATCTCCAGCGTCACGACCCTGCGATTATAGAGAGATCACGCAAGACGGGTTATGCCCCCGAAGAGGACTTAAACTAGGCTGCTAAACGGAATGCGTTTTGTGCAACACCAATTCTTAAGTTAGAGTTTGCATTTTAGTGCGTGAACGATTGTTTAACCTCGGTACGCTCATCGAGTGGTGGCCATCGTATAATATGGGATACTCCTATCAAAACCAACACATCCCCGTTGGAAATTCTAAATTTTGAATTTTAAGTTGTAAATGAACAAGGCTATATAGATAATACGATTATTTAGCTCTTATGTGACACAAGTATAGAGAATAGAATATAAGAACGCAAGGCAAATTATTTCACCATATCTTTAAGTTGAAAAATTTCTTTTTCTAGATCAGTAATAGCTTCACGTATAATATTCTTATCACTTTCATCTTGTATATTAAGCAATATTTCTAACATATCTTGAATCTTCTGATCAATATATTCTTGTATTCTCTCTCTTTTTTCTACGCTAATATTTTTAATTCAATCTATAGTTTTGAAAAGATTGTTTTTCACAATATCATTTTGTATCTTTTCTTTAAATGTTTTTTCATCAAAATTTTCTGGACACGTGATAGTTATATAATCATAATTCTCTGTGATTGTTTGATCTTCATCTATTTGTATTCACTGATGATTTAAATAACCTTCTAATAGTGTATATAACTCTCATCATTTATAAAATCTCTTATCATGAGGAAGATAAAAATAGTATTCTTTTAGATTTGTATCTATAATCATAGTATTTGATTTTTTCATATTTAACGAACATAACTCATAAAACTTTTAGCTACTCGTATATCCTCCATCAGCAGTAACCAAACTACCCGTCATAAAAGATGATTTTTCTGACAAAAGAAAAAGTACGACATTGGCGATCTCATCTGGTGTGCCTCGACGTTCTATCATCTGTCATTTACTGAGCTCCTTTTTTGCTAATGCTATATCACCAGCAAACGAGATATCAGCTAAGGCTCTTGCATTCATCAGTGCTTGTGGAGTCTCTATCGTACCAGGACAGATAGCATTGACGCGAATACCATACTGAGCGTAATCCAGTGCAGTCGACTTCGTAAGCTGTCAGATAGCTGCTTTTGTCGCTCCGTAAATACTAGATTGATGTTTTGCTATAAATGTCTGATCAGATCACATCAGGACAATACTTCCTTGTTGTTGTTCTATCATCATCGGGAGGACACATTTCATCGTCATCACCATATGCATGACATTGAGATTCCGCAAACTATTCCATTCTTCCAATGTAGAAGTTAAGAGATCACCAGGAATATATGTCCCAGCACAACAAAAGAGATGAGTTATCAAACCAAAATCTTTCCTGACCTGTTTCACGATCTGTTCGAGTTGATTAAAGTCAGTCACATCTCACTGATAGTATTTTATTTTTCCCCCCTTTTCAAAGGGGGTATCAGCCAAAGAACAGACAGCTTGTCCTTCTTCTGCTCTACGTGCCACAAACGCGACATTATATCAAGCTTGTGCTGCTTGGAGGACAGTAGCTTTTGCTATACCTGAGGTTCATCCGGTGATGAATAAAGTTGGAAAGTTCATAAGGTTTATAAAGTTTTAAAAAGATAGTATAAGTATAATCAAAACTATTATTCTGTCAAATAATAATTTCTTTTCTATTTTCTATTGACTTTATATTAATAAAATATATATACTAAATATATTTTATATTTATAATTATTATTTGCCTCATGGAGTGAATGAATAAAATATGAAAAACCGCAATCAAAAAGCTATCAAAAGCATTACCTTTATCTATAGCTATGTTATTGACATCACAGGCAAATGCAAAAGATATCGAACAATATAACAACACATCTCACAATACACTACAACTAGATAAAGAACTTTTTTTCAATCTAGATTCATCAAACATACCAAAAAATGAGATTAATCATCCAATCGATACCGTTCTCAATCCATCTGATCATATTATTATCCAACAACATGATGACATCATAACAATCACTATTGATGCTCTTTATACTCAGCAATTAGGTCTTATAGGTGAATATATATGCAATCTCATTCAAGACAAAGATGATAAGAATTACTATATATTTCATTCAAATATTAATACATTATGAGTAGAGAGAGAGACAGTGAAAGAATATTGTAAAAACAATGGATTCAATGATATTATAGATAAAGTAGATGATTTACCAGAAAATATTATAGAAGCAATCTTGCTAATACTTACGAAAGATATCAAACAAGATAAACTTTTTCAACAAGTATATAACTATCGTTCTCGTCTTCTTTTCGATTCTTGTGGAGAACAAGATATACATGCTAAGAAAATTATCATCTCTGATATATTTAAAGAATACAACAATCTTTCAAATTGAGATCTTTATGAAAAATTAAATGAGAAATTAGATAAAGAGGATCTTACACCTCTTGAGAAAGAAATCATTACAAATAAACTCAACAAGATTCCATATATTTTTGACTAATCCAAAAGATCATGTAGCACTTGCAATGCTCTTTGCTGATGAATATACGTCGGAGAAGTCGCTATAGTGATACAACCCACGTCAGGCAAAGCGATCAGCTGTCTGACTTTTTTTATCGTCTGATAATAATACTCTATTCCCATCTCTGGTGCTCGAAAATCAAGATCAATATCAACAATAAGAGAAGAAAACTGGAGAGAAACTGGCTTGAAACTGACTTGAAACTGGAGTAAAGAATACTCTGTTAAAATCATTTCATAGTCGCTAATCAATCAAATTTCTTTTGCGGGTTTGATAAATGATGCAATATCGAGGACTTCGTTGGTATAGATTGCAATATCGTCTAATTGGCTATAAGCTGCAAGTTGTAAGCTGCAAGTCTTTTTTCCTTCTATCGCTTGTTGCTTATTGCTTGTCGCTATAGGTACGTTGAGATCACTATGCTGATCTATATGTATCAAATGACTTCATCGCTGTGTTTTTCACTCAAGATAACTCTTCCATCGACAGTAAAAAGCATGATTATGATTATCGATGATATACATATCTTTGTCTCATTGGTTCATCTGTACCAGTGACTCTAATCAAAACGAAGAAATAAGTTTTCATTTTTCAGAAATATATTCATAATGGATTGCTTCGTCCCTCGCAATGACTACATCTTCGAGCGATCCATGAATCAATGGTGGTACACGCAAAATACAGTCAGACCCTTTTTCTTTTCTTTTTCAAAAAGTGATGGTATTATTACCAATAGGTGTTGTAAGGAAAGTTTCTTGTATATAATAATTCATAGCCTTGTCATTGCGAGCGGAATGAAATGAAGCGTGGCAATCCATATAGATTGCTTCGTGCCTCGCAATGACATTATAACGATTGAAAGTCTTTTTGCAACTGAACCAGTTGAGCTGGAACTTCTCAACCAAGCAAATCATTATATTGAGTAATGAGATTTTGATTTGTATTGATGAAAGTAATATATTTTTGAGTTTTTTCTATCTCAGATTGAAGATTGAGTAGTACTCCGTTAAGGCTTTTTACAGTCACTCCAGCCGTAGAGATACAAGTACTCGATTGTTGAGCTTGTAGTGTTGCTTGCTCTATCGTAGTAGCATCATTAGCAGCAAGTCATTGACGATACATCTCATCTGCTTGAGTTTTTTGTGCTGTACATCCATCCACTTGTGATTGTGATTCTGCGATAGATCATTGGAGGAGCGAGACTATCGCTTGTGACTGATACAATGTAGTCTGTCATTGTTGTGAGATCGTGGACAATCCATCTACTCCAGACTGAGAATTTTTCATCTGCAAGACATTTGTAGATCTTATCGTTTGTAAATTTTTTATAGAAAGAAGGGCTTTACTGACCGTATCACCGTTGAGATCCTCCAATCACGCCATGCTCGATGTTCATCATTCGTGTCAGAGTGTAATATTTGCATACGTTAATAATACTGCATTATCTGCTATCTTTTGTTGTGCAACATAGACGAGATCTCCTTGTTTCATAGAAGTAGATACCGATAACGATGGCAACCAGCGAAATGACAATACATCTGTCTTCGAAAACCACAACATCAAGAAAATCATACAGACGATACCTGCATAAAATCGAATATTGGTGATGAGACGGAAGAGTTTGAGCATTATAAGATAGTATTATAAAGTTATGCAACATTTTTGTACTCGTCATTCATCTTTTTAGCGAGAGCTAAACGATCTTCTTTAGTTGATTTCATATCTACAAAAAGCTTATGGTCAAAATGTCGATCCTCACTTTCAATAGGAGAAAAATTATATTGTTTTGCCATATCTCTCAGTCATTGTACTCATCACAATTGTTTAGAATATCTATCTCCTGCATGGATATCTATCGAAAGTCAGAGATTGTGACCACTCTTTCATGGCTCTGCTGCTAAATTTAATTTTCATTTTTTATATTTTTTATGAAGATCTTCTTGATGATCTAGATCTCTATAAGAACTATTGATAGTCAAAGCATCTCAAGTCTTTTTATGAAATGCTAATGCAAATCAAATCAGATCGGGTAAGGCATCTTTATTGATATAAGGACTTTCTCAAGTAGCAGCAAGTATGATTTTATCTTCATATTTTACTTCTTTAATAGTAGCAAATGGTCAATTTATAGAGATATTTTTCATAATATTTTGCACCTCAGGAGAATAACTTTCTGGTTTTTCAATTTTAGGAGTTTCTATTGTTATTTTTATACTTCAGTTCGCAAATCAATACTTTTGCATAAGATTTGTGAATCACTGTTCTTTTTTTATAGCATCTGTTTCAGACATTACCATTTTTAGACTTGAAAGATAAGCATTGAGTGTCTGATTTAATAATGGACTTCATAAAGTAAGCACTCTAGCAAGAGACAGAATATTTCAAGAAACTTCATCATCTTTTTTTGCACTATTTACAAATTTTTTGATAGCTTCTGTAAGAGTCGAAACGGAATACATATCAAGCAGTTTTTTCTTCTCTTCTGATGGTAGACACTTCTCACAATAGTCAGCAAACTGCTTATTACAATTTTGTATTTGAACATCTTCTCCAAGTTGTTCTGTTTCTCATCAAAACGATTCTAAAACATCATCAATTGTATCTTTAATAGTAAAGACTTGTTTTGCTACTTCTTTCAAATCATCTAATGCCATATGTATATATAATAATAAGATAAATTATGAATTTAAATATTCTAATACCCTTTTCTCTCTCCACTTCTCCGAGAAAGAAGTAGAGAAGTACTTTTCAATAGTATCACCAGTAAGTAACTGTGTATCATGACTCCAAAATCATGTATTATTATCAAACAATCATGATCTTAATGTCAGTGTTGTGACAGGAGTGATTGGTACAATTCAAGGAATCATCGATGGTAATCATAATGGTACTGGTATATTCATACTCCCATATTGCAGTTCTGGTTTTTTATGCTGTTTTTTATATTTTCCATCAAATCGATTCTTTAGCATCGCCATATGGATTGCTTCATCTGCAGTTTTATATTTCATCTGTAAAGCTCCATCATCAAGTATATACCATCCGTTTTTTATAGATATTTTTGTAGTAGTATCATAAGAAGATAACTGTTCTGAGACAGGATCATAGGATACTTCTCCTCTCCCAACCCATGAAAGCGATGTCTTTGTAATAGCGATTTCATGAAGTATTTTTTGAAGAGATCTAGTGATGGCTAATTTCTCTGGAGTCAAACTTATAGGGTGTAAAGCATCAAACTCTTCTTGTGACAATTGTCATTTATCTTTTGCTCCATCTTTATCGATGATATATTCTACTTCAATACCAGGAAGACCACCACCTGCAGTCAAACGATCATTTACCGTTAGAGCCTTTCGTTTTCATCACTTATATGAAAAGTAATATTCTGACAGATCACCTAGTCCTGCTTGTTGTGCTTGTAAGATCAAATATCATGGCAATTTAATATTTTTTTTATCTTCTGGTTTGGTCATCGCAAGATAGTCCATGATTCTTGTTGTGGTTTGTGTTTTGTATTCTGGAGAAAAATATTGTTTCTCTTCTGTGAGAATAGTTCTGAGAGTAGCAACAAATTCTTGATTTAACTGCGCATCTGGAGTCTCTGTCTTTGTGTCAATCATATCTTTTGTGGTTTTAACATCCAGACCGGTAAATTTCTGAACAGCAAGTAATCATAATCAGATTCAAGGATTCATGTTCATCATAGCATATGTCCAATTGGGCATACTAGTTGTTCGATCCTTGATAATTTCATCGACTGATTTTGTATCAATTCATTCAAAATTGAGTGGTTGATCTTTTGCATAATCATCATTGATCATCCACTGTTCTTTCGATCAATCATAATAGATACCCTTTTTGTTTGCATCATCTTCTTTCTTTTCAGAGAAAAATCCTATAAGCTCTATCATAGTATTGCCACCAGTATATCCATGAAATGATTTTGCAAGACGATAGATAACATTTTGTCTAAGATCAGATGATCTATTAAAATTTTCAACTTGATCCGATTGATTACGATCTAACAGCACTGATTTTACAAAATCTTCTGATTGTCCTTGTGAGTAGGTTTGTAATGGTTTACCATCTGCAAGATCTACAAGCATCTGTTCAGTACTCAGGTATTTGTTATCTACCATAGGCACATCAGGAAGCGTCGATGTTAAAGATTTTGCTTGTACATAACGGTGTATAAAATCAATCATTGTTTTTACTTTTTGAGTTTTTTCTCATGTCTCTTCAGACTGTATTGATGATTCACTTTCATTATTTTGTGTAGAATTATTCTGCATACTCAATCAAGAAAATCCATCTTCTTCTTGGTTATTATATACATCTGGAGAAATTACAGGTGGTAGTGGAGTATCCTCTCAATCGACATCATCAGTGGATTGATAGTCTTTGGTCAATGCAGGAGCACAAGCAGACACTTGATGAATAAATTCTGATGCTTGTAGTGGGTCAGTTTTGAGAAATGTTTCAAGTTGAGTAAAGACGGCAGGATTTTCATGTTCAAGCTGTCAGAGTTGTTCCTTTTTGTATTCTGTAATATCTTTTGCTTGTGTGTTTTTATCAAATCTCATATCTGCATAGACTATACTATTGGATACTATCATATCAATCATTCCCATCGCTTTTGATCCACGTAATGCTTGCGACAATTGTGCAGCATTTCTACCTCCAGGCAGATATGATTGTATAAAATGTAATCTCTGAGCGATACGAGGGTTTTTAGATGGATCAGTATCATTTCATAAATGAGATTCTGACTGTTCTATTAATACACTGATAATATCTGCTATGGTTTTCACTTTCCCATCATCCTCACCTCTTCGTCTACAGATCGTATCATACATAGCTTCGTTTGATGATTTTGATAACGCATGACCTGCTACAGATTCAATCAATAGCTGTTTCAACGATACAATGTCTTGATCAGCAAGATCTTTTTTAGATTGATGAAATTCATCTTTAATATCATAATATCAGACATCTACTGCATGACTCAGTCCGACATCTACTGCAATTGCAGTACCTACTATAGCCCATCCTACTGGTCCAGTACAAAAAATTGGTCAAAGTGCACCTGCCAAATTAGCAAATGTAGTAATCCCAAGATGTACTTTATCTTTTTCAGTTTTTTTAGAATTATTATAATTATAGATATCATAACCAATAATAGCAGCATCAAGGATAGGAATTTTACCTACTATTTTTGCAAATTTTGATAAATGAGCAGATTCTGATAATATATGTACAATATCATCTACATGAGCTACTGTTTTACCTTTTGCTAACATCTCAACTACTTCATCAGAAAGATTCGTAATATTTTTTGATACCAAGATAGTTTTAATCTCTGAGATCGATTTTCCTGCAAATTCTGAAGTTAATTTCTGAGTTTTTATCAATTCTAACGACTCTTTCATCGCGGATGATATTTTTACCTTTTTGAGTAAATCGACAGGAAGCACTTTTGCATCGACAAGATTTTTCCATTTTGACAAAGTTTCTGTTGAACCAATATAATTTTTTGTAGATTTTACATCCTGAATCATCTGTTGTAATTCTTTCTTCATAGGTGCAGTCAATTCTGCTGATTTTGACCTCTGTTCTAATATTTTGACCATATCATCTACTGAAGATTCTATCGCTTTAACATCTACTTTGGTATTTCTTCGTTTTTCAAATGTTTTATGTTTTAAATAATCTGCTCATCATCATCATACCATCACTCATCACATTTCCTTTAGACTTGGATCCGATGGAGTTGCTGTAATACTCTTTTTGAGTTCATTTAAAGATTTTTCAGTATTTGTATTCGCTAATATTTTTCTTTTCTCTTGTAAAAATAATTTTACTCTCGTTTTCATCGATTCAACCAATACTCCATCAAACTGTTTCATCACATCTTCAAAAGATCTATCCTGACTAACAAGCGCATGTTTGAGTTTCTCTTCGATATCTTGAGTCAGCAAGTGCCACTGATTCCTTGGTAGCAAGGATATCTTTATTATCTCATCAGTTTTTTATAGTCATCAGTATATAATATTGGTAAATCTTACACAGCTTTCTTTAATAGTTTAAGAATAATTTCTACGCCTTCATCAATATGAGACAATACTGTTTTTGATGCATGTAATTCTGAAAGTTCTTTGATTATTTGTTTATTCAATTCATTTTCTTGTGCAAACAATTTTGCTGCTTTATGTTCTCCTGCGGCGGCAAGTTTTGCAGCGATCTCTGGTGCATCAATTTTTGTAGAATTTTTTAATAAATCATCTAATATTGATCATAATTTTTTTGTATCATTGAGATTATATGCAAGTTTTGATAAGGTACGAAGAGACAGCTTCTCCGTAGCTTTTAGAAGTTGTGATGCTTCTGTTCATCAGAGAGTAGATATTTTTTTAGTAAGATTCTCAAGAGCTATTATTTCTTTTTTTATTCTTAATTTGTTGTTTATCTGTAGTATTCATTTTGCACCTTCTGCTTCTCTTTTTAAAGCAGATATCTCATCAGTTGCTTTTATGAAGAGTGATTTAGAATCTCCAGTGAGAGTTTTTCCGATTTCGTCGAGCGAAGAGAGAGGTTTAGTAGATCATCATAATTCCTTTTCAATTTCTGCATATGTTTTGTTGTGATAATTACTTTCCATATACGATTCAAAAGACTTCGTTGATTCTCATTGCATTCATTTTAATTTTTCATCCCAAATCACTTTTGCATCTTCTAATGATAATTTTTTATTTTTTATATCATTTATGAAACGATTTTTGTAAAAAGAAATGGACTCTGCACTAGCACCTTTTCATCGAATATATTTTCTTGATCTTAACCAATTTCCTGTCGGAAGTTTATTATACAATCAACGCATATATGATATCCTTGTTGGAAGTTTATAGAGTGCATAGACTGGTGCTAAATGAAATTTCAACAGTATTTTTGAAAGCGTAGGTTGTTTGGCAAGATATAATCATAACGCTCATATCCCAACTACAGGAGTTGCCCATAACCATGCTCCAATCATATTATGATAAGTTGACAGCTCTGTTATATCTACTTTTCCAAGTTTCTTCATCGATGTTGCGGTAGCATCAAAAAGATCACCTCCTGCTGCTTTTATCGTCTGCAATGCTCTTTCTGGTCATGATAAATTATCAGATTTCATACTTTGGAGTGATTTTGATCATATCATGATCTCTTTTTTGAAAGAAAAATAACTATTTACCAATCTATGATACTCTTTAGCTTCTTCTACTGTAATAGTGCCATTTGCAAATTTCTTTTTATAATCTTGCAATGATGTTTTAAGATGTTCTTTAAATTGTAATAGTCATGATTCTTTTAAAAATTCTTGTACATTATTATCCTCTGTATTGAGAGCGACATGTAAACTTGTGGCAGCACCATATGTAAAAGTTGCATCTAATTCTTCATTGATATTATCAGTAACGTTATCAATAGTTTCTTGAGATTCTTTTTTACTTTCAGGAGAGATAGTATTCTTTTTGATATCAGTATATAATCTTCCTAAAGAATCTATTCAATTTTCATCTTCATTCAATACATCTCATCTCACTCCATCACAAGATGCAATTATTCCAGACAGCAATGAAGAAGGTTTTGAATCAAATAATCCTTTTTTTGTAAGAATATCTGTGCCATTTTTAAGAGATCATTTATAGAATGTATTATATTCACTATCATTAAGCACATTTTTTTGCATCCATTCTTCATCTTCCATGGCATCTTCTAAAGATGAAAATGCTCAAGGATTACTTTTAAATTTTTCTTCTGCAATATTTTCTTTAAAAGCTGTATGTTTATCTTGCATATAAGTAACGATCTTGGTATATTGCCTAAAAAATAACTGTAATTCTTCTTCTCTTTGCTTAGAGTCACCAGAATTAAACCAGTTTTTAATTCATTCTTCTGTACTTTGTCATACAAATGGTACAAAAGAAGACAAACTACTTAAAAACGGTAACAGTGAACTCTTTGTATTGGATTTTACAAATCAAATCACAGTGTCTAAAAGTTCTGTACCACTTTTTTCTCTGATATATCCATAATATCATCATTCTGATAGTAATTTTTCTACTGATCAAAATTCTTGATCCACTGCAAATGGAACAATTGCCTTAAATGTATCTTTATCTTTTGTTTCTTGATTAGCATATTTTTCATATCATTCATCTAGAGTAACACCATCATTTCGTCATGATAATCTTTCTTTTTTGTTAAAATCAGAATACATCTGATCTACATTACCTCACAATGCTATATATTTCTTTGCTTCTTCTGGATTTTCTTTGAGATAGTCATTTCGTGCTTGTACTTGCTCTTTTGGTGTGTCTGTTGCATCAGATTGTTTATCTTTATTAAAATAATCTAACAACCATTTGATACCAAAAAATCATGCAACCCCAACTCCAGCATATTTCAATCATTTGCCGATTCCATGATCCCAAAATCATTTTTTCTTTTTCTTTTTTGAAGACTCATCATCAGTTTCATCAGATTCTTCATCATCACTACCTCAAAATAGTCATCGTAATGATAATGCTCATGCTGCGATTACAGCTACTTTTCATCATGTCGTTCATCGTATATCTGATGCAACCTGTTTTGTTTTATCCCAAAATGTCGATCACGTATTGAGTTCATTCAATTCCTTTTCATATCATATCAATTTCAATTTATTTTGATCATATCATTGTATATCTTTCTTGAGTTCATTCAGTGCCATGACATTTTTTATTAATTCTTCTGTTTCCTTCTTTTTTTTCTCTGTTTCATTTTTTTTATTTTCCAATTCTTGAGTCTTGGCATCGATAGTTGCTTTATCGAGTACATTTTTTGTTGTATCAAACGTATCAGTCTCTTTTTTGAGATCGTCTAACGATTTTTTAATTGCTTTGATGTTAACTTCAATCTCTTGAAGTTTTTTTCCCACATCCAAATTTTCAACGATCTTATTTTCAATCGCAATAGCTTGAGGAGTTTCAACTACTGGAGTACTCGTCTTTTGCTCAATTTTCTTTCAATCTGACATAATACAACATAACAAATATAAAAATTAACTCACTCCAATTATACACAAACTTTTTTTCTGTACAAAAAACTCGGCTGTAGCCGAGCAGAATGTCTTTACTTTTTCTTAAATTCAGTCATAGTTCATGTATTCAATCCAATGAGTTGTGAGATACCTGCATTGAGCTCCAAAACATACAATCAGGATCAGGATGGAGTGTAACTTGGACAAGGATCTTCACGACACGGTTGTGCTGTCTTTATATCTACTACTTTTCAATTTTTATCTATCCAAATCATATCTAATGGTATCAATGTATTTTTCATCCAAAAAGGATATATCGCCTCTTCATCAAATACAAACAACATACCACTCTGACTCGGTAGCGAGCTACGATTCATCAATCATTGTCTCCTCTCCTGTTCCTCGTCCACAATCTCTACATCGATACAACGATCAGAGACACAGACCTGATTGACTCATGATGTATACATACTCTCTTGTGATGGAGACGAATCAGTTCCTTTCGTAAACACGAGATATCATAAGATAGAAAAACCGATCAGATAGATCACTGATTTGATGACAAAAAATTTTGATAAGAGTTGTTGCATAGGAAACAGTAACAAAGTATAAAAGTAGAAGCGTAAAAGAGTAAGTACATACACTATGTATTAGAATTTCATATTTACAGAAAATGAGTGAATACCAGCAGATAAATCTAAGCATATATCTAATAATATATTATATTGTTCTAAAGTGAAATATTTGAGTTTCAATCATACATGTAACATACTTCTCACTTCTCCTACTGATCACTTTGCAATAATAAAAAATCTTTGTTTATCTTTAAGTGTTCATCTTTCAAATCATTCAGCGATATTATTCATTACTGAGACACTTGCTCTTTGTATCTGATCTTTAAAACCATAATCTTTACAAGAAACAAATTGCTCATATATGATTATAACAAGCTGTTCACTCATCTGCCATATTTTCAAATCTTCAAATTTCATTATATATCAAAAAAGAAAATTAAAGACATCTTTTTTACTCTTCTACTCTTCTACTCTTTTACTCTTCTACTCTTCTACTTTCTCCTCTCTTCCACTCCTCTATCTTCTTGTGATGACCACTCAGCAATACTTCTGGAACTGACATATCCTCTACGATTTCAGGTCTTGTATATTGAGGATGCTCAAGATTTTCCATATTCATATCGACGCTATAACTTTCATCAATCCATGACATCTCTGTGTTGATCACTCACGGGATCAGTCTCACGACAGCTTCGGTCATCGTCATAGCAGGAAGTTCTCAGCCAAGCGTGACAAATTGCCCAAGCGAAACCCTCACTACATGGTCAGGAAAGTTTTTTTGCAGCCATAACCAGACCCTCTCATCGATGCCTTCATATCTCCCACAGACAAACAAAAGATGAGAATATTCTGACCGATCGTGCGCATGAGATTGATTGAAGACGTCCTGCGACGGATGAGGGAGGATGATGAGAAATTTTTTAGACCTCACCCTCGGCCCTTCATGCAAACCTCACCCCAACCCCTCTTCATAACTGGAAGAGGGGCTCTTGTCCTTGTGGTCATCCCTCTCTGCTAGGAGAGGGAACGAGGGTGAGGTTTTGAGGTTTCGCTTCTCCATCCAATGTCTCACCGCAGCTATGATCGGTGGTGCTTTCATGAGTAATCCATGTCCTCATCCGTAGATCTCATCATCCACGATACGATGTTTATCCTCACAAAAGTGTCTGGGATTGATCGTTTCAAATTTCAACTTCTTGTTTTTCACTGCTCTAGAAATGAGCGTCGTCTCTCTAAACGAATCAAACAATTCTGGAAAGATAGATAAGTAAGTAATATGCATAAGTTTTATTTACTAGCTACAATATATTTTGCTTGATGTGATGTATAATCTGCAGTACACGTATTACCTACACGGGACAATACACCATCTTCCATACTAATACATAAGAATTTATTGATCATATCCACGGTATCCGCTGATGTTATCAATCCAGGTGATGATCATGTCATACTCGTACTAGTAACATCTGATATCCAGTTTGCATTTCTACCTCCTCACTCACTCACTGAGATCAATACATATGATTTGTTGGATTCCAATGAAATATACAGATAGTCTCATATCGCTGATTGTGATCAGTTTGTAGTCGTGACACTAGTTCATGATGGATCTTTGGGTAACGATCTCAAATAGAGAGGAGCTAAAAGATTCAATGATTGAGATACTGCTCCAGATCATGATGGATAACTGGTATTTGTCAGCTGATAAGAAGTCAGACCAGCAGTAAGCTGTTGTATATTACCTTTGCGTGTCACATCTCTTGCTCTTCCCTGAAGAGTATTCATCTTTGAGATAAGTACTACAGACAGTATACCAATAATAATGATTATTATTAATATCTCTATAGTAGTCAATCCTTTTTGGGTATGACTTTTCATGGATATGATAACAGATAAAACAAACTTAGTACGAGTATAGAGATATTTTCTGTCTTTTGCAACACAAAAAAATCCCACCTCCTGACTGATCAAGAGAGTGAGATTATAGCTTTGTAAATTCTTTATTTGACAATCATGTCTGTGTGATAGCTGTCTTTATTACTCATTTAGAAAGAGTTTTTGAACCATGATTTGGTAGTATAATATTTTTATCATGATCATCATGAGACCATAACACATGTGATCATTTTCATTCCCTTGTCTTCTTATATCACAGTTTTGATATTTTTTTTATGATATCGTCATAGGTATAATTCATCATGCCCATTAGAGTGTAATCGTCAATGATTTAAAATCTACAATAGTTGTAAAGATTTTTTTTCGATCATGGACAAGATTCCAACGAGAAGTAGATATATCTTTCTGTTGTTGTATACGATGTTCTATTGCAAGATCATATGCATATCAGAGATTAATAATTGCTTCTTCTGGTGTAACTCCTTCAGAACATATAGCATTATCATCTATAAGCTGTGCAAAGTAAAGATTTTTCTTTTCTTTGGTAAGTTTAATATTCATTACAATCATAGAGTAATAATATAAAATCTATCTCTACTATACCAAATCACCCTTCTCTTTGACTCCCCCTCTTGATAAAGAGGGGGACGGGGGGAGATTTGCTTTGCAACACAAAAAAATCTCACCTCCTGACTGATCAGGAGAATGAGATTCATCTCATATTTATTTTTGTAAAGATTCTAACTCTGTAATAATTGTTGGTATTTTATTCATTACTATATCTCGTAGTCTCTCATATGTAATACCCGTATATTCATGAGATATAAAATGTCTCAATCATATAATTCTCTTTTGATCGGTCAATATTATTTTTTTGTGATTTTTTGATAATCAATATGCACATTCTCAAAGATGTTGTAATTGCATGAGACATGCATCTCTTGTTCTCTGATCCGCAAAAAATCTTTCATAATCATATCATTGTATATACATAGTGATAGTTTTACAAGCCTGCAACATATAGGCAATATATACTTCTTCTGTATGATAGAGATTTACCATAATTGTTTCATAGAACGTAAAACTTTTCCACTGATAAGTGGATGTAATCATTCTTTTTCTGTCAGATCTATCCTTTTTTTTAGCTTTCTTTTAAGATAATTGTGCGCATCTACAAATCATAATGGATCATATCATAGTTTACTTTTATCTTCTTGAAAGATAAGGTCTATATCACTCTTATCGTTCTGTTCACCCCTTGCATATGATCAAAATATTCGTAAATGTTGAAAACCATAACGATTTTTGAGCGTATGTATAGTACTAGGTGTTATCAATAGATCAACCATATAGAAAATAATACATATAAAATCTATCTCTACTATACCAAATCACCCTTCTCTTTGCACTCCCCCTCTTGATAAAGAGGGGGACGGGGGGAGATTTGCTTTGCAACACAAAAAAATCTCACCTCCTGACTGATCAGGAGAATGAGATTTATATATAAAATGCATTTATTGTGCAAGAATATATCTCGCTTTTTTCGCATTCGTGTCTGTCGCATTCACACCAGTCATAAGCAATGGCGATAATGTACTAGGAGTTGTCGCTGCAGCAGGGATAGTTACATAACCAGTAGTAGTAGTACCACTCCAGTTTGCATTTGCTAATCCTCATTCACTATATACTCATACGATCGCTATACTACTTCCTGTAGTATAATAACTATATTGTGCG
>JFJP01038615.1_pt1 | contig 17067 bp, 33 predicted proteins | sample 431651 | NCBI WGS metagenome assembly JFJP01 (sample SAMN02602958, study PRJNA72255) | Microbial mat metagenome, whole genome shotgun sequencing project. | biome: fresh water; feature: sink hole; material: water; isolation source: purple microbial (photo- and chemosynthetic) mats found in... | reverse complement strand
CCTCTGTAATAACAAGAGTCTTCTTTCTTTTAATAGCCGGTAAGTACTTATCTGATTTAATTCGTTTTTGTGTCTTATTTAATGAGCTAAGTTCTTGTCTTCGTTTAAATTCTTCCTTAATTTTATAAACTTCTGTAATTGGGTCTATAATTGCTGGTAGTTTTAAAAGTTTATTGATAATCTTTTCGTAATCTATATTACCGTAGTACTCATTAATCTCTTTGATTGAATTGGTGATTTTCTCTTTAGTTTGTGAATTAAACTTTGGATTGGGTAGGTCTTTTAGAAATGCTATTACCATAAGCTTATTTCTAATATCACCTGGTTTGATGGTTTTATATTTTTTAACTAGTTTATCTCGTAACCCATTTACAATACCGTATAGTAGATTATCAATATGGGTACCACCATCAGGTATCTTTAACCCGTTAACGTAACTAAATTGTCGGAAGTCATCATCGTCATTTGGTAAAATCGCTATTTTATACTTATCTGTTTCAATAATCTCAGAATACTCAGAAAATAATGATACATATTTTTTGAATGTATTAACATTAATTTTCTTACCATTAAATTTAAATGTAATCAATGGAAAATTCAAGCTAAGATTAATAAGTCTTTGTTTAATAATAAGTTGATGAGTTTCATTAATAGTATCGAGTTTAAACATTTTAAGATCTGGTGTAAATGTTACTTTAGTTCCCTTTGATGAACTCTTACCAACAGTTTCAGTAAAACTTTCAGCTCCATTCTTGATTATAATCTTGTAACTATTTAACCCATCATCAGTTTCACCTACAAATTTAGTACTAAAACAAGCAGTGGCATAGCTACCGACACCATTCATCCCAATTTGGGTTCTATTAGTATCATCAAAGTTACTTCCAGCTCTAGCATGGTTCCAACAAAGCTCAGGTAAGTAATGATTATCAGAGTTTTTTACAACAGGTATACCAGTACCATTATCTTCTACTGAACATGTATCTTCTGTTATTTTAACACTGATAACGTTTGAAGATTCAAAATTAGTTTTAATAGCAACGTCTACAGAGTTATCAATGATTTCGTTTATAATTTTAATTAGACCAGGAACGTATTCTAATTCTTTGTATGTTATTTTATCATCCTCAGAAACATATTCAAAGGTTTTTGTAAGATCAACAGCTCCAATATACATAGCTGGTCTCGTACGGATATGATCCCGTTCAGATAATTTTTTAATCTCGTGTTTCATATGACTCCTTCTTATTCAATATTATATAGTAATATACCTTAAAGTATCTTTATGTATAAATACACAAAAAGGATTTATTTAATGCTAATCCACAACACTATAAGAAAGTACACGTTAGCAATGCTCGAGACTTTTAACGGCTTAAAGGTTGAATACCCTGTTAATGTTAATGGTACTACTGAATATCATCTAAGAAACATACCTATCAAATATAGCTCACGTGAAAAACTTAATTTATTAGATGAAATCAGTGAACAAAATTTACTTAGCGGTAACTATAATGTACTACCAAGAACAAGTATTACCATGAGTACAATTGTTAGAAACCTAGAACGTCAAAGTAATAAATTTACCAAATTAGCAACTACTGATTTTGGTGATTTCTTATTTAACGCTGTTGCATATGATTTTACATTTGATATGACTATTATGTGTCGGGGTATGAACGAAGCTAGTTCAATTACTGAACAAATAACCAGTCGATTTAATCCCAACTATACATTACTCATTAATGAAATTCCAAACCAAAAAATACCAACCAGCGTACCTATATCGTTATTAGATGTTGGTATTACAACGCAAGAATATGAAGAGATTAGTACTAATATCATAACATTAACAGTTGGTTTTTTATTGAAAGGTAACTTCTATAGTCCTATAATGACAACTGGTAAAATTAAGAATGTTGATATGTTTATAAACCTATGGCATACAAGTTCAAAAAATGAATACAATAGAGCAAAGTTGTACGAGTACGATGTTGTCGATAACATTGTACAACCTGACTTTGATGAATATACCCTTACAGTTGAAGGTCAGTTTGGAAAAATAATCCCAGAGATTACTGATATCTTGTGTAATGATTCTGTTAGCGTTGGTAGTTTATTAAAAGCCCAGTGTATCTATAATGACTATGATAATAAACTAGCAGAGCTTGAATTTACATGGTCTTGTTCTGGTAGCACAGAAATTATTGGTGAAGGCCATATAATTGAACTTATCGGTAGATCAACTGAGATAGTTGAATTAAAGTGTATTATAATGGACCCTCACGGTAATACATCAAATATGTTTATAAAACAGATAACAATCCTATAAATCAATTCCAGTAGTAGCAGATACGTATTGTGTTTCTACTGCTGGGAAGTCTTTTAGATTTTTTAACCATAACATATTATACGGTTGAAATGATATATGTGTCATAGGTTCTAGGAGTCTATCTAATTCATATGGTAAAACACAGGGTCCCTGACCGAAGTCTTTAATTGTATATGGTTTATCTATAACCACAGTTCCTTCATCACTCCTTGAAGCATCCCCCATAATTAAATCACCATTAACTAGTTTTATAATCTTTAAATCCATTTATATCCTTTATTTTACTATTTGCCATTTTTTAACGATATTTATTGGTGTATCTTTATTTTGAATTGTTTTTTTAATTTTTTCATATACTGCTTCAACCATAGTCTTAGAAAACCAGGTATAATCTGTTATGATATCTATCTGCTTTAGGTACTTTAGACTTAAATCATTTAGAATACCTTCTTCTCTTTCATCGTTGTATTTGTTATCTTTTGCTTCTATACCTATAGTATTCAGTTAATCCCTTTCTAAAATAAATTACCGTGCATTTTACCATTAGTTATTTGCATAAAAATATTTTTCATATCATTACCCTTTAACCCTATTCTCTCTACTTTTCTAATAGCGTCGGTATCTATACTAAACGTACCATCTAATCTAAATAATTCAAAACTTGTTACTACTATGGTTGCAACAGTACTCAATTGTCTATTCTTTTGTACACCATGTTCTTTAATAGCTTTTAAAATTACATTAAAGTTTTTAGGGAGATTCCATATTTCAAATAAACGCCCCAAGGCATCTAATGAATTATAACCAAGTGATATTTTTTCATAGTTATATACATCTTGGAAATCTATAAATTGTCTAAATCGTTTAGCTTCCCCGTTATGAATTACAGCTTGATTTGTTAGTATCTGCCCAACTGGTAATAAATTAACCAATGTTACAACTTCTTCTTTTTTAGCTGGTTCCATATCTATGTATTTTAACCATGCTTGAACAAACTGAGTTCTTGTACTTGACGAGTCTATTAAGTTTTCAACTGTAATACCATAAGCGTCTAAATCTGGTTCTGAGAATAAGTCTTTTGACATCTCAACTAACACAATAGCCCCAACCCGACCCTTACCAAGTAATTGTACAGCTACATTAACATTTGATATTTTATTAGGTAATCCCATATAAGGAGTATTCATAGTTCGTAGTAAAATAGCTGAAAACATAGGGTCTCTATGAATGGCTTTAGCTACTTCTTTAGGGTCTGAGTCATCAAAACATATTCTTGATAATTCAATCATTGTAGTTTTTAGTGGTTTTATTAATTTCGATAATTCAACCAGTGTTATTTTATTATCTGGTATTTTAACAAGGTTATGATCATCCCCTAGTTTGCTGAGGATACTATCTTTAATATCTGATAGTTTTTGATGTTTTAGATTAAATATATTTGGAACCCCAAGCTTGTCTTTAATCTTTACAACATCTGACGTAACTTCAAAATTACTAGCTATATATAAATTATTCAAGTTAAAATCAATTAAATTTAATTGTTGTACTAATGATACAACATTAGAATTAGCATATTTGAGGGAGCTGATAATAAAGCTATCAGACGATTTTACTATATCCATAACACTATTAATATCTTCTACTTTTGTAATATACTTAAACTTAGTTTTAAGAACATCATACATTAAATTAGATACTGCTTCCTCGCGGAAAATTAACACAATCTGTACATTTTCAATTATTTTAGTGGTTCTATGATGTTTACATTTTACAGATGGCATGATATCAAAGAACTCTGAGAAAAATTCAGGAGTCTTACCATGACGTATTTGTAGGATCCATTTTTTAACTTGGACTGATAACTCATTTAACCATGGAAATATACAGTCTATACCACAGTCATAGTTTTTAATAAAGTACAGGATTGTTTCTGTTTTTTCTAATAGAATTGAAATTTCATCATATTTGTGATAGTAGGTGATAGCTTTAAGAGAATGTATTTCCCGGAATAGAGAATCGGGGTCTTTTTCATTTGTGCAGGTATTGGCTAATTTAGCCATTTTGTCTATGTATTCTTGAATTTCTTCAGTCATGTGGTTTCTTCATATTTAATCCGTTCTAGGAGTTTACTTTGTTTAACAACAAGACAATTATTCTTATCATTTATTTTTATATATTCCACAGCATCTTCCTTATCATAAAACACGATGCAGCCAAATGTTCTATAGTCTTCAACCACATATATAACACTATCCTTATACATAGTACAAATACCCCCAAAGAGCTCTTTAGAGGTATTTATACTTATTCATAGATTCTTTTCAGTAATGCATGGATATGGGAATCAGGTACAGTATCTTGAATTTTAGAATCTTCAATTTTTTGAAGCATATTATCAACTTTCGCACCAAGCTCTTCAAGCAAATCCTCATACTGTTCTTGAGGCATTTTATTGTACTTAATTTCTTTAATTACATTAGCATTAGCTAACGGAAATAGGATTTTACCTGTTCTGATTAATTCTTCTAATTCCGTGATAATCCTAAAAGCGTGGCTAAGGGCTTTGTAATCAATTCCCTCAGATGCTTTTTTACTCCTATCACCATATTGTTTTTTGATATCATTTAACCTAGTATATACGTATTTAATACCATTGGTTAATAGAAATTTTCTACCAAGAACTTCTAAGTACGTTGCTAATGTATCTTTTGACCCATTGTATTCTTCAACGAATCTAACAAATTTAAGATTCTTTGATTTAATAATATCAGCGAAATCTTGTTTAATATCTTCGAGTTTACCATCAAAAGACCAATCAAGAACAGTTAAAACATAATCCAATTCATTAAGTCTTTCACCTTTGATCCCGTATTTCTTTGTTTGACCAAGACAGTAACCAGTAAAAGAATTAAGTTTCTTTGAGATTAAGAATTTATACTTATCTCGCATTAATTCTGCGAACCCATTATCATATACTATAGTATCATTTCTAAATACGCTGAATAATAAGTCGATAGCACCTGCTTCACCTTTTTGTAATAACCCTAGGTATTTATGGATGCTATAGAACTCGATATCAATATCTGTGTTGCTATTCTTTGATTCGTCATTACCACTTGAATATGAATAATGGTCTAAGTCGTTTTTAACAAATAATGATTCTTTGGTAGCCTTGTAAATAACCTTGATATCAATATCCGATGCTTCAGAGTTAGTACCGTATAATTTAGAACCGTAGTGTGTAATATAGATAATTTCATATCCTGGATTCTTAACCAAGAATTCTGAAACGGTAGGTTGAATCTCTGCTGGCAATTTTAAAAATGTTTCAATACTTGTTGTGTTAGTCATTTTAATCTCCTTATATGATATTATAACTTCTTTGAACTTAAAAGGAGATTAAACTTTTATAAAGTAGGTTTATTAATGAATCCTTTGAATAAGAGCAGGACGTTAATCCGTACTCTGATTCAAAATAAAAATGTAACATATGACCACTATCTAAGACCTTTACCGGTTCTTTACTAAATAAAAATTTAGTATAAACAGGGATATCAATCTGCTTCATAAACGACCTTAATAGAATCAAACTCATCATACATAGGAAAAGCAAACCCAGACATCATATTATGCATAACATAATCAGGTATAAACTTACCAGTCATCTTAAAACGTTCTGTGTTTCTTTGAAATAATACATCATAATCAACAGCAAACACAATTGCTTGTTTGAAGTAACTACAATCATTCTTAAGAAGTAAAGGATTCTTCAACCATCTAAGCCTTGACTTTCTAGACATATTTGTCATATTAATAACTATGTTTTTTCTAGCTTTGATTGAATCATTGTACTGTTTCAAAATGATTTGGTCAATTGCTTTTTGATAATCATCTGTTAGGTTCTTCCAAATTTCACTGTATTCAGTCCCAAGACCCATTCTTTGACCAAATTCCATAAGAACTGCGTCTCTTGAAATAACAAATTCTTCTTCATACACCATTTTGTTTAAATAGTAATCTTTACCAGAACATGGTGGACCGATTAAGATAGTTAATTTAGCTTGACAATCATCGAGTGTTTTGTATTCTTTTGGTTCAGCTTCTAATTTAGATTTAATAAGACTAATTTCATAGTTATTAGAACTAAAGTTTGCTCTTCTATTATCAGGGTCAATACAAAATCTACCATTACTATCAGCTTCTGACATTCTTGTAACAAGGTCAAATAGTTCTTTGTTTTTAGTGTACTTAATCTTAAGTGATCCTGTGTTCATTTTACCATCAGTAATAGCCTCAAAAATAGAACTATGCAATGATACTACTTTAAGAACAGTTTCTTTTGTTCTTTGGTCAATCATATTATCTTGAACCATCCTATCAAGAACTTTAATTGACTTGAAGAATGAAATACCTTCATGACCTTTGAATCTAATTTTCTTAGCTTCAGTACCTATGCTTCTTGCAGCTGGTTTACCAAGATCATGACAAAGAGCTGATAATATTAATACATTATGATGGAAAGGAAATGCAATATTAAAATTTTTATATGAATCTTGAACTTGTTTTAATACCATCATAGTATGTGACCAACAATCGCCTTCCAGATGCCACGGGTTAAGGTTATCTGAATCATAATGATGTGTGCAATTCATAAGGTCATTAGATAAGTCTTTAAAATTTAACTGGAAGTATTTGATAAGTTCATTTGGGTTTAATAACATGTAATCTCTTTTTTATTTTATTATAGTAAAGGATATCTTAAAAAGAGATTAAATTAACTTCATAACCTCTGATTTAGGTATTACTCTATATCTTGAAGGTACTGAGCTTGAATCTCTTTCATATATTATACAGGAGACCCCTGGATTTGCAACATTATATTTTTTCTGGTAAGCTTTATATACCTGCTCTAAGTTAGGATAGTAAAAATTATCAATATCATAATTTTTAATAGATACAACTTCATTGAATCTTTTAAGAATATCTTCACCTTCTTTAAGTACTAGGAAATATAAAGCATATGATTTCATATAATTCCTTCAAATAAGTATTTGTGGTCTTCTGGTAATTGGTTATGTACTTCTAGTGCAAGGTTTCTAATTTCCCAAAGAGCTGATTTTGATGTTCTTAGGCTTAGGAAATTTTGAAGACTTCTAGCATTAATAGTCCAACTCAATTCAGTCTTGTAACTCTCCGGCAAAGCGTACTTAATAATATCATTACTGATATTTTCATTCAGTAAGTCTCTAAGGTTATCAAGAGCAAGGATACTCATCCTATTAACCCGTTCATCTTCAGTCATAACAAGATATTTTTCAGCTCTTTCTCTACCATCATTTAAGTAATCTTGGTGATTCAAGTCTGTGTATTCAGTAAATGGTAGTTCGTCTTTTAATTCTTTCAGAGTGTATCTTGTACTCTTAACAGAATAGCTTGCTATTCTATGTCTTGCTAGTTCCTGAAGACATGCTCGACTAATATTTGAAATGTCAAAGTTATAAACGAGGTGTTCTAAAGTACTTGAGTGTCGGTTTTTGTTACCAACCCTATCAATCAAATCGCGGTCTTTAGGACCAATTGAATCTGGTTTTCCATTAGCATCAATAGGATTAGTGTAATATCCCTCAAATCCTTTAGTACATGATACTGTAAAATCCCCATCACTGAGGATAGTAGTATCTGACTTATCCCCCGAACCCCAGCATTTTCTAATTGAGTTTGAGCATACCCATAGTGGTGTATAGTTGATTAATTGTACTTTAGGTTTAGTCATTGTTTATCCCTTTATTATCAAGTTCTTTTAATTTATATTGGAGCTCTTTATAATCGTACTCGTAAATATTACCGATAATTTCAGCAGTTCTAAGTACCTCTACACTGTCACCATCATGATAGTAGTAATCACAGAAGTCACTCCCGAAAGTATCATCATCTAAGCATCTCACGTCTGTTAATTTTCCACTTTGAACATAATAGTATTCATCTTCGTTATCTCTATGAGTTTTAACAATATCACCATCAAAAACAGTCAAATCAAAATTAACCCAATAATCGTACATTATAATAGTATTAGTCAACCATTGTTGTGCGTCATACGTCCCCTCTGAAATTTCTTTCATTGTGAAAACAAATTTACCATTTTCATATAATAAACATGGGTTTAAATCCATTTTCTTAGCAATAGTATTGAATGCTCTTATTTTCATGACTCTATCCATTCTTTAGATTTTGACAAGGAACATAAAATCCTAGTACTAATAAACAAACGTACTTCATTTTTTGCTACTTCATTTACGTCTCTGAATGATGTGTTTATTGTTTTCATAACATATCCAAATAACGGATGGCTTGAATGCGCAATAGCAAATTCTTTTCTATTCTCGTTATACTCATTATAATACAAACGTCTAAGTTCTTTAAAGTTCAATATTAATTGATTAATTTTACGTACAGCTACTTCTTCTACTCTGTTCACAAATTCAAGTTTTTCACCAGTAGCTACTTCTTTAACATCGTCTAATTTTTCATCAAGAACCAATACAATAATAGAATCTTCTCTTAGGTCTGTAATAACGGAATGCAAGAGTAAATATGAGTTCAGCTTAATCTTAACCATAGTACTATTTTCAAAAGTAACAACGAATCCTTCATAACCTTCGTCATATTCTTTCTTTCCCATAAGTTCTTCAAGAGTACCATCGTGTTGTACTACTGTTGGTATTCCAAAAGCGAGACTCAATTTATATAATGCTTCTGCGTTAAAGTATCTTCCTTGGTTATCTCTTAATTGTAGTAAAGTTAATGCTGTTTCGTTATATTGGATGACAATCTGATTTTTGTGTGATGTTATCTCGAAAATTGGACTGTGACCCTGATTAAAACACCATTCTATAAAACTTACATACGTTGGGTTATTCTTAATGAATTCATTAGCCATTTGTGCTTGTTCAGATTCAAAAGACATTTTTGATTTTGCTACAATATCACCATTCGGAAGTTGAGCTACAGTTATTAGTGAACCGTCCAATTTTTCTTGAATCATTGCAATATCGTAATCTTTGATATTTTCAAATCGTGTAGCTTCAGTTTGATTCACATTGAAAAATTTAGTCAAAGCTAAGAATCTTTTCCAATTACCAATACCATCTTGAACAAAAGTAATACCTCTGATTTCAAAAGAATTATGCAGTACAAAATCATTATCAGTAGCAAATCTATATCCGTAAATTTCAGTTAAGAATCCATTAACAATAGTAGTATTACAGTAATATAAATCTGGATGAAGTGCAGCTAATTCTTGACATCTTTCTCTAGTTATCATTTTTATTTCCTATGATACGATTGTTATTTTTTTACACATATAAATGTATATTTTTTACTTGTTTTAAGATTCAATAGAGCGGTTTCTTGTTGTTGACCAGCATTTATACATGATTGTTCTGTTGGGAAATTATCAAGTGTAGAGACGCTATAAGTTACTATGTTATCAAAAGAAACAAACGCTACTGTCATAATTAAAGCCCACATTAAATTTCCTTTGGTATATATTCATCATCAAGTGTCCTAGCACAATATTCACAAGGTGCTCTATATCTACCCTGACCTTCGTACTTACATCCTTCACAACTTTTAGGTTTCATGAACTCTTCAAGTTCAGCAGCAGCTTCACCAATCTGTTCTCTAGTAGCAAATAAAATAACTGCATTGTAATGTAGGTTAAGGTCACTTTCTGATCCAATTTCTACGATAGGTGATTTTAAAACCGATAATGCTTTCATTTATTTTCCTTCAAAATCCACTCACATGCTTCAAATATAGCATCTGGTTCATAATCACCGTTAATTATCACTAGTGGGCTTTCTGTGTATCTTTCTTCCCAAACATAGACTCTATATCCGTATTTGCATGTTTTTATTTCTATGAATCGACCGTTTCTTTTAGCCCATTCTTTACATTTGTAAGCAAGTTCAAAAATATTAATTTCATCATACCAACCATAATCAGATAGAGTCCAAGACCCATAAATAACCATGTTATTCTCGATGTATTTCACTTTATCAATTTCAGTACCCAAATTGAGTACTGAATTTAATAATTCTGGACTAATCATAACATACCAAACAATTTATTGATTAAATTGATATCATAAACTGTTTTACCAGTTTCACCAACGAACCAAACACATTGACCTGGGTGTAAGTAATAAGTTACATTATCTAAAGTTACTTTTGACATCTTAAGCTCCTCATTTTTTATACTATATTATATCCTAAAAGAGTTTAAAAGAACCTAAAATTATTCAACTATTTGTTGTACTTTGATACCAGCTTTTCTTAGGAATTCAACACCGGGATCACCCTTATACGATTCCTTATAATAGACCTCTTTAATTTTAGCTTGTAGTATCATTTTCGAGCATTCTATACATGGACTTAATGTAACATATAATGCGCTATTTTCAGATGACATAGTACTTCTAGATAGTTTTAAAATAGCATTTGCTTCTGCGTGGATAACCTCATCTTTTGTTTTTAGAGTACCGTCAACTTCGTATTCACAGTTATTATCAAACCCAGAAGGTGTCCCATTCCAACCTATAGAAATAATGTTACCATCTTTTACTATAATAGAACCCACTTTCTTTCTTACGGCGTGTGATAAAGAAGCGAATTCTTGAGCTACGTTCATGTAAACTTCGTTGTATACTTGTTCTTTTCTTTTGGTACCTGTCCTACAGTAATAACAAGATTTTTCACCTTCTGATAAAAAATCATGACCACATTGCGAACATTTCATAACTCTATCTACCATTTATTTTCCTTGCTGTTCTTTTGAATTATTTTATTTTGGATATTGTACAATTATGAAAAAAACATTTTTTATCCGTGAGACAAAATTTATACAATTTAGAATACATAAGCCACCGATTACCAATGGGTATAATTAACCATCCCTATGCTTTCGTTACATCGTGAATATAGTCTGTAGGTAAATTAATATTTCTCATTTTCCAATCCATTAAGCCTTTACCATGAAGTTATCAACGATGTACTTTGCTTTGTTTAGGTTTTGTCTAACTGTTTCTTTATCTACGTTAGGTGAATCAACAATTTCTTGAACATCTGAAAGCATACCCATAACAAACATTTTAATGTTTCTAACATCTGAAATATCTTCACAAATTTGAGTTGTTGTACAACCAAACATTTTAATTTGTTTCTTTTGAGTTTCTGATAAAGTTTCCATTTAGATCTCCTTTTATTTCTTATATAATATTATAGTCTAGGAAACCTTAAAAGAAGATTAATTTTACTTAAACAACTCAATCATAAATGGGGTTTCTTCAGTAAGAACTTCATATATACTTTGAATATGAATTTTCATAACATTTGATTCCATCCTAAGACAATCATTATGGTAGTACTCAATAAAATCTTTGAATTCCTGGGCTTTAGTAATCTTAAACTCAGCGATAAAATCATCTAGGAATTTGTTATAAATTCCTTCTACCTTAGAATAGATATCGTTTTTATTATCTATTCTTTCTTCAATAACACAATCAAAGTATTTGAATCCTGGATCTGATTTTTCAATTTTTCTTAAGCTAAAATCACCGGAGTATCCAAATGTTACATTGTATTCATTTCTTAGGTGATCAAATGCTTCTCTATCAATTGATTGGGTATAAATTAGGTTTTTACCTTCTATTTTATAACAATCGTATTTGTAAACATAATTTTTAGTATTCTGAAGCGTTTCTAATTCATCAGAGTATTTTGATAAATCTAGCATTTGATTGTTCCAGGACCATCAGGAATAGTAGGCATTGGAATCGGTGCACTGTACATATAATCTGATCCTCTAGGAATTGGCCAAGTAGGGACAATTTTTTCATCTTCTTTCTTAGACTTAATTAACATATCAAATGCATACTCTATTTCAGATCTTTGTTTATCATCTAAGACCACAGCAGAATATATTTCATGTTTTAAATCAATAATTTCGTTCAATGTGAATGTCATTTATATTCCTTCAAAAATACTGATTTTGGATCTAGAAATGTATCACAGTTTTCTTTTGTTAAGTTATCTGCTACATCAGACATATAAAGATTCCATAATGTACAATCAAATGAATCACCATTAGGCATTGTCATATGGAAGTCTTCTCTGGTACACCAGCTTGTCTCATAGATAATGTAATATAACGTTTCAGTGTATCTATCCAAATAATCATTTGTTACTTCATTATGTTTATATAATGAAATTTCACTAGCAATATCGAGAACCATTTGGTCTTCAATCTTATTAAACCCATCTGCATAGATTTTATTATATTGGATATCATCACTGAATGCAAGTGTAAGTTTATCACTAACATCATCAAGTTTATCCTTGAGCATCTTAATTGTAACTAATCTATCTTTGAATGTACTAAAGTTCATCTGAATCCTTTTTATCGTTTTTTGTGGTTTTTGTATCTGTTTTATTACATTTGAATCCAACTAAAATAATTAACAAACACCAAGGAGAAATCATTATAGCCATAACCCCAATAAAAATAAGCCATACTGTTAAAACAAATAAACAAACAACGCTTTCAGAACTTTTCACCTGACATCCTTTAGATTATATTTTTCAATGTACTCATCAGATTCTTTTTCAAGAAGACCCAACATATTATAATTCACAGAATGTAAATCAATTAACATTTTTAAAAGTTTTAAAATACCAGAGAATGGTAGCAGTTGTTTAATAATTGATTCTCTGGTAATTTTTCTCTTTATATCTTCTGGTACTTGATTCATTACTTTCTGATGTCTAAGAGTAACCATTTGCATACTTGCAAGGTCAGTTGCTTTTCCGAACATTGATATAATTGATACTGAAATGATACCAATCAACAATGTAATGATAAAACAAGCAGTGTTTACAAGCCATCCAAGTATCAAAATATCAATTAATTGCATCTCCACTCCTGTACTCTAGTATCTAGTAACTCACCAATCTTACGAGGTGTAAAATCAAGAACCTCACAACTTGTATTGATGTAACGAATTGGCTCTGTTGCATCAACTTTATTACTGTGTAAATGACCATGAAAATAAAAATCAATAAAAAATGAATTTGATACATATTCTAAGTTTTTTAGTCTCTGAATAGTGTTTTGATTTCTTGCATATTCATCAACTGCTCCGACTGGATAGTGACAAAACATAATTTCATAATCATCAATGTTAACAATAACCGCTGATGTTAGCTTATCATCGAACTCGGTTACAAAATCCATATCATTAATGTTTAAGTGGATTCCATGAAATACATTTTCAAAATCTTGAACGTATGCTTGGTGAGCTGGTCTATCATGATTACCAAGGATTAAATGTTTTCTACCATTCAATTTAGATGCCCAATTACTAGGAGAATTAAAAGCAAAGTCGCCAAGGAAAAGAACATTATCTTCTGGTCTTACAATAGCATTATGCCTTTTAATAAGCATATCTTCAAATGTATCTACACCGTCATCGTTTCTTGCTTTGATTCTACAAGGCTCAAAGTCTTCAACTTTGCCGTGACCGAAGTGGTGGTCTGAGATGATGTACGTATCTCTATTAATAATTTCGTTTAGGTTCATTATTGATTCCTTATTTTCTATTCAATATTATATGGTAAATAAACTTAAACTAACCTAATTTACACATTTTTTCTAATTCAACTCTAATTCTCTCAGGGTGTGTAATATCAAGAGCTTCAGTAAAATATTCTCTTAGTGCTCTTAGAGTATTTGGTTCTGGTTTCCAACCTTGACTGATGAATCTATACCCCCTGAATACTCTTAATCCATCTTCTCTGATTCTAAAACCTGGTTGACCATTGAATCTAAGTGTTCTTGTGTTGATGTCACTAATAGCATCTCCTGTTGGGTCTATGACTGCACCTTGGCTGATGCTATAGTACAGCGAGTTACAAGAAAAATCACGACGCGAAGAATCGTCATAAATGTTACCGATACTTACTGAGTCAGGGCGTCTTCCATCGGTGTATGTCCCATCTTTCCTGAAGTTGGTAATCTCAAATGAATCATCACCTTTAGTCACCCTAAGAACCAAAAAGCTTTTACCAGTATCATCAATCTTAAACCCAGCCATTCTAAATAATTTTTCTAGTGTATCATATGTAAGAGAAGTAACAAAATCAATATCTTTAACATCTTTATCTATCAATATATCCCTTACTGCACCACCAACAATACATGCATATTCGTCATTAATCCCCAAGATACTCATAACTTGTTGAAATACTTTAAACTCAGACAGAGTATTCTTAAAATATCGTCTACAAGTAATTGCAGCAATAAACATATCATTACCAAGTTCAATACCAAGAGAACTTTTGAATGGTTCAGTATTATCTTTAGAAGTATAGTTCATAATATCAACAACCATAGTTTCTGTTTCTTCTTTGATTTTCTTCAGGTTTTCTGAAACGTCAAGTAAATGTAATATAGTTAAAAATCTAACATTCATTAATTTCTGGCTTAATGGTAAGTACTCTTTTAAGTCATTCTGAAAATGAGTAAAACAATTTTTGTTGATTTCTTTTAATAGGTTTTTGATAATATACATTTAGAATCCTTTTTTAATAGGTATCATAAAATCAACATAATCCACATGATGTGCTAATGCGCAAAGTCTTTCATTAACTTCATCAATACATCCTGATGAACTGTACATTTTAACTAGATTTTTACCATAGTTAATAACTACGCGAACAGTATCACAATCTCTTTCTGTGATTATATGTTTATTAGTAGCAAACTCATACATCTTGTTAAATTTTTTTAATGCTGTATTTAAGTTTTTCATTAGAATCCTTTTTTCAAGATAGTTCTAAGTGCAACTATTCTTTTATTGAGAGTATATAGAACATAAGGATTACCAACATTTTGAATTTCTTTAATCCATTCGTCTCTAAGGACTCTTAAAGTTATTTCATAGCTCTGACGAATACCGGGATCACCACTAGAGAAAAATACTCTTGATGATATATCGTTTATTCTTTTTCTAGAATACTCGTTATCATGTTCTTCAAGTGAAAATTCACCTTTGATAATTTTTTGAATTTCTTCTTGTGTGTAAATTGGTTGCATTTAATCTCCCTTTTTCTTACTATATTATAGTCTATGTAATCTTAAAAGGAGATTAAATAATCTTTATTATCAGGGTCTAGGTGAATAATAGTTTCAAATTCACATTGATCGACAACAACATCAAAAGCAAATGAGTGTTTATACTCTTCTAAAAATGCTAACTTACCTTCAAGGCTAAGTTCTTCAAGGGCAGGAATAACCTCATTTATTGTAAGTGTCATTTTATATCCTGGATAAATTTTATTTCTTCAGGTGTAAACATTTTGATAATTTCATCATATGGTATTTTACAAATAACTCTTTTAAATGCTAATTCTAAAGGTAACCCATTCATATCACATCTATCATCATTATGTGACCAATATGTATCCACCCATAATGGGCTCCAATTGTTAGCTTTTAGAAAAGATTTCATTCTTTCTTTAGTAATCATTTTAAAGACTTCTGGTATGCATCAGCTTGAATTTTAAGTTCATTATCAACTTCTTGTTCAGTCATTTTTACACAACTAGATTTACCAAATGTCTTAGATACCCATTCAGTGATACTCTTAGTGCTTTTAAATGAATTCTTTGTTTGGACTGGAATCATCAACGAAGCTGGATTATCAATAAGATTATCCCATTCATCTATCCATAGAGCCTGACCTAACCCCTCATTATCTGTAACTGAAATCAAATATACTTGATTCGGTGTTTTACAAACATGTAATGACTGAATAGTATCAGCACCCATAGCAAACATTGATACAGCTGTTAATCCGATTAAAAGTATTTTTTTCATTTTGTTTCCTTTAGATTGATTCTGAATAAACTTCAACGAAATTAATATCATCATTAAATTCTGGTATTAACTCAAAAAGCTCTCTAATTTGTTTATCTTTTACTTGGTTTGGATAAACTTGAAATGAAGCATAACCATCAACATATTCTGGTTCAAAGTTTATCACTGTATACTTTAAGAATAGTTGCTTTTCTGACGACCATTAGAACTCCTTTATCATTTCAATAGTATAATCAAAGTCACGGACTAAACATAAAATTTCACATAAATCTTTTTGCGTTCTATAGATAGACTTCCCATCTTCAATATCAAATCTGTATGAATTATCAGAATTACCCTTAACGAGAGTACAATTTCTTTCTTCGATTTTGATTCCATACACTGGATAGTTATCTAAGATGTCAAAAATTTCATTGATGTTAGCTTTCATAGTACATCCTTTTCTGGGTTATATGAAAACATCGTATCAACGATATATTTTGCCTTGTTTAACCAAAGGCTTCTTTGTTCTTCATCTTGACACTCTTGAATATCTGATAGAATCCCGATAAGATAAATCTTAGGGTTTCTATAGTATGATACTTCCTCTTTAATTGACTCTGTTGTTTGACCGAACATTTTAATTTGTTTTAATTCTTTTGATTCTTGAGCCTCTAACATCTTAATCTCCTTTTTTCTTATATAATATTATATAGTTAGAAACCTTAAAAGAAGATTAAAATTTAGAGTGCTTTAATGTATGATATCATTTCTTCTATTTTCTTTTGAACAGTGGTTCCAAAAGATTCCCAGCCCCAACCAGT
>JFJP01038530.1_pt1 | contig 17069 bp, 3 predicted proteins | sample 431651 | NCBI WGS metagenome assembly JFJP01 (sample SAMN02602958, study PRJNA72255) | Microbial mat metagenome, whole genome shotgun sequencing project. | biome: fresh water; feature: sink hole; material: water; isolation source: purple microbial (photo- and chemosynthetic) mats found in... | reverse complement strand
GCTGATGCATGCATTGACATACTAATTATCATCTTTGCTTATGTAGCAATGTACTGTTCGTTTTTCAAATACTCGTCAGATTATATATACATCTACATTTCTTATTCATTTTCTTGATAATTGCAAACCATTTACTAGGTGCTGAGGGTGGTTTGTTGGTTCTCCTATTTTTAAGGAGTACATATTTAATTACAATTTAATTATATGAGTTAATTTATAAATGGTATAATATTATTCGAAATATATCTGGTTTAATACACCCTACATATCGTATATATAACATTGATTATTTACAGACACACTAACTTTAAAATTGGTATTATACATTTCATAATCAACAACTTTATTGTCTTTATTGGAATATCTATATACAAATAGAATTACTATTCCTTCACCAGTTTCCGTTCTATCGTTTCGGTGGCAGTGATAATTTTGACTATATACACTCCTTTTTTCAACTTATCTACCGCAATGTTTTCGTCGGCAGTTATTTGTTTCTTGAGTAAGGGTATGCAGTTAAAATCGCTAATTAAAATTGAAGCCGTCCCCTCAAAGCCAGCAATCTGTAAAAAATTAGTTACCGGGTTTGGTTGCAAACGAATCATTGATTTTAAGGTTGTTGGAGCGGTAGTAGAAGTCATTTTTTTTAGTTTAAAAATAGATGATTTGTTTAAACCATAAAACGCCAAAACCCATTTCGGATGTTGCCTTTTCATGAATTCAGATTTTTTATTGCTTCACTATTTTCCGTTCACTCACACCATCTTTGTTGATGATTTTCAATACGTATATCCCCTTGGGTAATGTATGTATCGAAACAGATTCGTGGTCGGAAACTTGTTTTAGAAGCAAGATTCTTCCACTTACATCGGTGAGCGAAAGGGTTGAAATGGCATTCAAACCATCAATGCGGAATGCATCTGTTATAGGGTTTGGATAAACCATTAGCTTATGTGCTTTTTCATTGTAGGTAGATGTAATCACACTATAAAAGCGAATAGCATACGGGTTTGCAGCTGTTCCATTTATGGTTTCGGGCATAAATCCTAATGAGCCATTGATTGCAGTATGTTCTTCATTGTTGGTAAGATTTAAACTTTTAAAAGTAATTGTTTTGTTCATGTCTTCCTTATTACCCCACACCATAATAAAAGCCATATATCGATTATAAGCTGCAACATACTGCAATTTTGCCGACCCTCTACATTCATCATCTATATAAACGGACATCTGAGTATTGGTTGTTGCAAGTTCATTGTCGTTAACTGTAACGACGGCTGTAACTGTCATATTCATTTGATATTTATTCTGTGCTGTTGGCGACGATTGAATAACGTTGATTTTTCTGTCAGAAATGCCTGCTGCTGAAATCGTTACCACTGCCAGTCTGGTTTCTGTTGTATTTGCGGCAGTGAACGTAAGCGTTGATTTATTGGAAGAATAAGAACTTACTGTTAACCAACTTTGGTTGGATGATGCTGCCCAAACAGTGTTGCTGCTGATATTCACTGAAGCTGTATTGTTGGCATTGGGGTCAATATTAACGGTATTTTTCGATACTGTTAAGGTTGGCAGACTTGCTTCTTGAATTACCGTAAAAACAATATCTGCTGTACCCAAAGCCTTCAATGTTACAATTGCACTTCTAGTGGTTAATGCCAGATTGCCGGAATTGGTAGTCATAACAAGTGAGTGGTTTCCGGTAATGCCCGATTCAACAGAAAGCCAATCTTCGGAAGTTGTAGCACTCCAAGTAGTATTTGATGCAACAGTCTTATTGGCAGTGCTATACTTGGCATTGGAAATATTTACAGAGGCATTTGAAGCCGATAAAACCGGATTGCCAACCTCCTGATTTACTGTAATTGTTTTGTTGGCTACTCCTTCTGCTTCTAAAGTTACAATTGCCGTGCGGATTGATGTGAGTGGATTTGCAGTGGCGGCTGTGAATGTAATTGTTGCATCCCCTGTAGCTCCTGGGCTTACCTTTAGCCAGCTTTGGTTGGATGTGGCAGTCCACACGGTATTGGATATAACATCAATACTTGCTATACTGTTGATATTTTTATTGACGGATGCAGTATTTGATGAAATGTCCAATGAGGCATCTCCTGCGGCTTGAACTACTGTAATGGTTTGGTCGGCTGCTCCAGTTGCTTTTAATGTTACTGTTGCCGTGCGGGTTAATAATGATGGATTGGCAGTAAGTGCAGTAACAGTAAGTGCCTGGTTTCCAGTTCCACTTAAAGTTACCGATAGCCAGCCTTGGTCTGATTTGGCTATCCATGTAGTGTTGGAAGTAACGTTAATGGGTGCGCTGCTGTTGGCTGTTTTTGCAAGGTCTGCCGTAATTGCCGATATTGATAATGTGGCATCTGCGCCTGTTTGTGTTACGGTAATGGTTTTGTCTGCCACCCCAGTTGCTTTGATTGTTACAATAGCTTGTCGGGCATTTACTCCAGGATTGTCAGACAAAGTGATGAAATTTAGAGTTGCGCTGCCATATCCATAAGATTTGAATTTTAACCAAGTTTGATTGGCTGTTGCAGTCCACGATACGTTGTTTGTGAATTCTATACTTCCACTACTATTTGCAATTTTATCGACAGAAACAGAGGCAGCTGATATTGACATCACTGGGTCGCCAGCCGCTTGGGTTACATTTATAATTTTGTCACTTACTCCATTGGCTCTAATTTTCACAGTGGCTATTCTGTCAAATATTGTTGGGTTAGCTGCTGTTGTGCAGGTTAATGTTCCATTTCCTGTCGTTCCTGCATTTATCGTCAGCCAACTTTGGTTAGTTGTTGCAGTCCAAGTGGTATTGGAAGTAATATCTATAACTACTAAATTATTCGCTGATTTTAAAAGACTTACCTTAGTGGTCGAAACGGTTAACGTTGGGTCACCAGCTGCTTGTGATACTTCAATTACTATATCATTTACTCCATTGGCTTTTAATGTAATGGTTGCCAATCGTGTTGTAATAGTTGGATTATCAGCTAAAGCAGTAATATTTATTTTGCCATTTTCTAATCCTGAGTTAAAAGATATCCAATTTACATTGGAGGTGGCTGTCCATGTCGAATTGGATGTTACATCTATGGTTGCAGTACTATTGGCTGTTTTTAATAAGTTTGCCGTGGTTGCCGAAACTGATAATGTGGCATCTCCAGGTGCTTGAGTTACGGTTACGGTTTTATCCGCTGCTCCTATGGCTTTTATGGTTACAACAGCCGTTCGTGTTGATATTGTATAGTTTTCAGAAAGAGTTGTGACTGTAATTGTTGCATTTCCTGTGGCTCCCGAATTCACCGTGAGCCAACTTTGGTCGGATGACACCGTCCAGGTTGTATTGGATGTAACATTAACTAAAGCAGTACTATTGGATGTTTTGGATACATCAGCTGTTGATGCCGATATTAACAATGTGGTATCACCAGCTGCTTGAGTAACTTCAATAACCTGGTTACTGGCACCTGATGCCGTAATATTTATGCTTGCAGTTCGTGCAGTGATTGTTGGATTGATCTTTAATACTGTGAAAGTGAGCTGTCCATTTCCAAAAGTTCCCGCATTTATTTTTAACCAATCTGCATTATACAATATAGTTGGCGTCCATGAGGTGTTGGAAAACACATCTATTGTAGCCGTACTGTTTATAGTTTTGGCTATGCTTACTTTTTTTGTCGATACTGACAATGTTGCATTGCCTGGGTATTGTGTCACCGTTATAGGAATATCGGTAAATCCTACTGCTGAAATTTTCACAATAGCCGAACGAGTCGTTATTGTTGGATTTGCAGGTGCATTAAAATTGAGTCTTGCATTTCCATTGCCACCACTGGCGCTTAGTGATACCCAGGTTTGATTAGAACTTGTTGTCCATGCAATGTTAGAGGTTATATCTATATAGTAACTTTCGGCAGCAGTACCTGCGAAATTTAAAGTAGTGCCTGATACAGACAAAGTATTATAAAATGGAGCTAATATGGTGTTTCCTGTTAAAGTAAAAGAATAGGGGTTGACTGTGGATGCTGTTCCAGTGCCACCTGTAACATAATCCCAGCGAACAAAACTCGAACTTGAGTTGGGGGTAGCAGTTAAAGAAATTGAAGTACCTGATGGATATATATCACCATAAATAGTTCCTCCAGTTACAGTTCCATTTACGTTATTCTGAACTTTAACCAGATACAAATTACTGCTAACACCTTCTATTGCTCCCACGTTGGGTGGATTTGTACGGGTAGTATTCACTTGGTCGGTACCAATGAGGTTGCCTACAGTACCAACTCCGGTAAGGTTAACCCATGTACTTGTTGTTTTGTTGTAATATGAAACTACAGGGCCTACATTGTTATTGTTCGCAAATCGGGTTTGTGTTCCTTTATTGCTTAATAAAAAATTGCTCGATTTTAAAATTGGTGCAACCTTTCCATTGTTATTGTACAAAAAGGGTCTGTAAACCATTGCCGTACCATATTCTATTCCTGAATTGTTAGTTAACTTTGTGAACAAACCACCTGAAAAGATTGTGTTGTCAGTTCCATCCATCAAACCAGTATATTGTACATTGCCTATAATATTATTTGTGCCGCTGGGAATAGCAGCATGATAAATGCAATAATACAGATATACTTTTTTTTGATTAGTAGTTGAGGATGTTTCAACATCATCCAACTCGAATGCTGTAGGAGCGGAGTAATCCGTAAGAACATGATAATTATATGCAAATAGAGTATTTACCGCATACACATTTCCGCCTTCGTTTGAAATTGCACCACCTTTAAAGCCAGGGTAGGTAGTTACATTACCAGTAACACTACTGTTCACAATGTAAATATTTTTACTGCCATTGTAAATCCCGCCACCATAGCTAAAACATTGATTGTTTGAAATACTGGAGTTGTTAATATATAAGTTCCCCATGTTTTTAATACCTCCGCCTCCGTAAGTTGTAGATAATTCAACTACACTATTTTCTAAGATAGAACTGTTTTCAATATACATTGTACCAGTAACACTATTATAAAAGCCACCACCACCTGCAGTTGACATATTCCGTCTGATAAGCGATTTGTCTAAATAAAGCACTCCATTATTTGCAATTGCACCTCCAACTCCATAATTCCCAGCACTTCTAGAATTTGTTATCACACAACTATTCAATTTTAATATACAGCCAGTGGCTACATCAATAGCGCCACCATTCCCAGAAATAGCACCTCCCTTGATGGTTAAATTGTTGATTGTTACAGATGCACTTGTAGTAATTGAGAATGCCCTGAAAGTTGATGCGTTAGTAACTAAAAGACCGTTATTATCAAGACCTGGTTTTAATACAGAAATAGTGTTGCTGTTTCCATTTATTGTGATGCTTTTAGCAATGGTTTTTGTCGATGTTATTACAATATTGGAAGTAATATTTATGATGTCGCCATTGCCACTTACTGAACTGGCATAAGCTGTGTTGAATTCGGCCTCGGTGGCAGCATTGTATGTTGTTGCTCCATTTGCCTTTTGTGTAGATGCTATAACACAAACTAATAGCACAAATATGGCCAATGTGAAATGTTTTTGTTTCAAATTGGTGAGTATATGTTTTAGTGTAGATCTTTTCATAATAGCTATTTTTTTTAAGCGTGGTTTTAATTTTGATGCTATCAGAAGATTGCCAAACTTTTGATTTTTACAAAATGGCCCGAATAGGAATATATAATAAATGAGATAAGATATATTGAAACTCCCATGACCAAAGTATCCCTCCCGATGGCTATCGAAAAGCTATCGAGATTTGGACACATAAGAACATGATTATTGATGAAACTAACACTCTTTATCCACCCTTTAGGGGGCTTATTTAATCAGGGAAGAAGCGGTTATTTTATTTACCAGCCTCTTCCTTCTGATTATTCTCAGCTGTTTACTTTCTTATAAATAAATGATTGGTCACATTTCCATTTTGTTTTATCCGAAGTGTATAAACCCCTGATGTCAAATGGCCAACATTGATGGAATTCTTAATCATTTGTTTGTCGCTTAACATTACACGACCCACATTGTCTATCACTTCCAGTTGCTGAATGCTGCTTGGATCATACTCGAAATGTAACATATCATTTACCGGATTAGGATAAATTTTCAAAGCATTCATATTTACTTCAGCATTGCTTGATGGGGCAAAACTGATTTGATATGGACTAACCGCCGTGCCAATAATATTGTCAGGAACAAAGGCTAGTGACTGATTATCACCAATTAACTCCAAAGTATTGGTTGTATTAAAGCTTTTGAAAGTGATTATTTTGTTCACATCTTCCATATTACCCCAAACCATCAAGAAGGCCATGTAGCGTTTATAGCTGTCCACGTATTTCAGTGTGGCTGTGCCGCGGCATTCGTTGCCAACAAACACTGCAACTTGCAAATCGCTATTGGCAACTTCATTGTTGTTGATAGAAACAGTACCGGTAACGGTCATGCTCATTTGATATTTATTCACATCCACTGCCCAACGCATACTTCCTACTTCCTCGCTTTGTTTTGCCACTTTCGATAAAGAAACATATTGCGATGGATAGCTAAAAAGGTCGCCTTCACTGTTTTTTGAATAATACATGTATCCTAATCCCGGTGTCATATATGCTAAACTACCATACCACTTGCCTCCCGAATAGCTTGCAAACCCAATCTGACCTTTAATTTGATCACCTTCTATTGCAGTAAGCCCGCTCAATGCATCTTTTAATGGCGACACAAACTGAGGTACATATCCTATCCAATTCCAATTTGGGTTAATAATTATTTGGTTTTCTGTAGATTTTGCAGTTGCACCAATCAATTTGAGCGTTTTGGGCTGATTTGTTTTGACCATATACATAGTCGTTTGATTCAAATCATTAAATTCAGTTCCTGCCCATACACCATTTGCATAATCAATATAATCACCACTTCGTGATTTTAACTGAATGCCAGATGTTTCCATTCCTGTTTTAAACTGATTTATCAACGTGTTTTCACTATTGGTTACATTGGTCGAAATCCAGTTCCATCCTTGTTTTAAGCCCAACTGTTGCTCTACTTTATCGCTTGCATTTAAAACTTGTGGAGCCTCGATATTTCCAATAATGGCAAGTGATATATAGCTAATTGTATTACCGTTAAGATCCATTTCAGGATAAATTCTACCAGTTCCAGCATCCCACAAACTAAATGTAAGTGCCTTACCATTATCACCAGTTACACCATCATTTCCATAAATATCCATGTATAAAATATAGCTATTCTTGATGTTGTCAAACTGAGGACTAGCCATACCAACACATTTTGTACCATTGAATGCAGCCACTATATCTTCGGAATCTTCTTGACTCACATTTTCAATTTTAATTTGACCAATCACGTTCATCGACGATGTAAAATCATAAGGATTTACACTCCAGTCGGGGCGAGGTCCGGTAACTTTCAGATTGACAGGTAAAATTTCGTCAATGAATTTACTTCCTGTCAATCGGATAGCACATTCGTAAGCACCTACATTGGCCGATTTGTCAACTGTAAATACTAGTGTTGCCTTGTTCAATGGGCTGAGCGTGCCTTGTGTTTTATTTACACTCAACCAACTTGGCAAACCAGAAACGACATAGTTTTCGTATTTACCAGAACTGTTAGAAATAACGGCTTCAAATGTCAATGGAGACAACACTTCCTTGGTCAAATTCACTGATTCTGTATCCCATTTCAAGCGATTCATGTTTACAAAAGCTGTCCATTTCAAAGGGGATGCCATTCGGTTTGAATTCACATCCATTACCCGCTCCATTTCAAATTCCAACACGCAATTTTCAATCCTATCGGCTGCTTCATCAATGTTAATCATAATTTTATTATCGGATGCAGTGATGTTTGATTTTACCAAAACTCTTGGTCGGCTAACTTTAATTGCCGAAGTGTTGTTTGTAAAATTCACATTCTTGCCAGTTGCCATTCCACCATTATGCAAGTTGGTATCTGAAAGTATTAAAGCATCTGTTAAGCTAGAAACAACGTCCATAGAGCTATTATAAGTTTCGAATGGATAATAGGCAATTAAGCCAGTTTCGTTTCCTGTCATTTTTGAACGCATATTCAAATTAATATTCTCCGATGTCAATGCGTTTTTCCAAATTCGAACTTCATCTATTGCTCCATCAAATCTGTTGGTAATGCTAGCTTTGGTTGCTCCTTCAGCAAAATACCTCAATGCTCCAAAAGCAATCGAATCACATGCCATGCCACCAATGTTGGTTGCCGAAGTTTGATTTTTTAAAGCACCATCAATGTAAATATTAGCATTTCCACCACGCATTACACTTAAAGCAAAATGATGCCAAACGCTGCCTAATGTACCTTCTGCTGCTATTTGATAGGTGTTTCCGTTGGTCTTCAAATCCAAGTTTCCATCTGCATTAAATGCCAACGAAAGGTTTTTGCTTGCTAAGGTATCACCTTCACATGAATAAATGTTAGCATTTTTCTGACCTGCTGCTCCTTTGAACCAAAATTCCAATCCAAAGTCATTTTCAGTGGTTAGTGGAATATGCCATGATTTAGCAACAATATGGTTCGTTCCGTTCAATTCTGCGGCAAAACCCATTGGTGTGATAAACCAAGAGCTACCAACGGTAAAATTACGTCCACGCGCTTTGTCCACTGCCAATTTTCCATAACCCTCATCCATAGCCCAATAGCCAGCCAGATTCATTTCCTTTCCGGTTTTTGACACCGACCTGCCTGCTGCTATGGTATTTGCGCTGCGAGCTTCGTTCCATACGCTCAACTGACGGAGTGAACCTTTGAAGTTTTCGCCAATAATAAGCCTTCCTACAGGCGCAATGCCATTTGTTAATGTTGCGGTGAAAAGTATATTCTTTGTTGTATTTTTATTACTCCATAACATTAATGCTAAAGCTTGTTTTACAACATCGTAACTTACAGCAAAGTATTGGAAACTGGTATCCATTGCCAAAGGGGTACGAGTGAAAAATGATTTACCAGCAAGTACATTCAAGTCATTATCAATCCTTTGTAATGTGATATTGTTATCGCCTTCGCCAAGGCTGAAAATAGTTCCTTCTGTATTTCCCATTTTTGGAAGAAATTTACCTTCAATGGTAAAGGAGCTGTTTTTCAAGTTCAACGGCAATTCGGTGTATGCTTTTTGTGTTCCGTCAAACGATAATCCAACATTGTCTTTTTCTGTGAAACCATTCAGAACGCCATACACCCTGATGTCTGTAGCAGCAATCTGTTCAACCTGAATATTTTCGTTGAATGTAACCGATATTTCCGACTCAGGAGTTAAAACACCATTGGAAGGAGATGGAAGTCCCATAGAAAGTGGCCTTTTCATATCCTTTACTACGTTAATTGTGGGTGTTTCATTGTAAATATCGCCGGCACACACTGTTCTTGCACGGAATTGATAGGTCTGATCCGGATCTGTTACCATAGGGAACGCATAGCTAATCTTAATTTTATCTTTCCCTATTATTTCATAGTCTTTTGAGTCTTTCATTATTTTGCTGTCAAACACAAAATCTTTAGCCAAACTCCAGTTCAAATCATTTATACCTTTGTATTGCAATCGGATACCACCAAAGTTTTTGTAATTTTTGTCGAAATCTTTTATAATAACATTAAGGGTACTTCCAGTTTCCGAATTGAGTGTCCTGTCATCTATCTGTAAAGTTAAATCGCTGCACGAAGGCACAAAACTTGCCGAAATAAGCGCACTGGCTTTAATAGTAGTATCGCAAATTGATTGAAATACAAGACGAATACCATCGAAATTCAAATTATCTAAACTAGATTGAGTGATTTGAATTGATTTGCGCAATGATGCTTTTGGTGAAATTAAAAACAAGCGTGGTTCCGTAAGCGGATTACCGTCAATATTTATTATTGCACCTTTAGGATTTGTCTTAGAATCGACATACAATTGAAACCATGAAGATGTGTTGGATTCTGATAAGTTTTTCAAATCAGCATCGTACGAAGCTTTCTTGCCACTTGCAATGCCCGAAACTGTAGGAATAAGCACTTCAATACCCGGTTTTTCAATCTGAACAGTAGCAGTACTCAAAGCCTCTGGCTGTTTCGATGCGTTTTTATAAAATAGGCTCATGTCGCTTTTTTCATAAGGGCATGAAGTGGCACCACCGCGTGTTACAAAAATAGGTCCACCTTCTTGTTCTACATTCGAAACCACATAACTTGTTATTTCTTTGTTGAAATTTGTTTTTGGCTTCACAATAACAGTTTGCGACTGAGGCGTAAATACATCCACCGAAAAATAGTTTCCAGCATCAGCATCTTCTAAAGTATATTTATAAGTTATTGAGTTCTCATTTTCGGTAGAAGTAGTTTTTTCCTCCCCACCACCAACTTTAGCACTGTTTTCTATAGTAAATCCAAATTCATTGACTGTCAGCCCCAATTCGGATGTGAAAACAGCTTGCATATCCCAAGCTACTTCGTTAGTTGTTACGCAATTGGAAGTTCTGGTAATTGACTTAGACAATACAGTTCCTGCATCATACGACAAATTAAGTTTGTCATATTTTATTGTACTATTGTTTCCAACAGGAGTTTTGCCGGTAGCCCAAATTTTTTCTTTTTCATTATTGAGAATTATGTTTTCCCATTGGTTTATTTCATTGCTGTAAAACAATACAGAATCTATCAATACGGTAGCAAAAGAAGTTGGTTTCACCCAATTATAAGTCCCTTTTTGTCCATAACTCAAATCTGTCGAGTCCAATTTTGTAAGATAAATAGATCTGTTGCCTTTGTTGTAAACAGTTGTGTCAGTTACAGTTTTCAATACCGATTTTCTCATAGCGCGAAGTGTTGGTAACAATTTGCTAACTATATGATTCTGTGTGTACCTGAATGAGGTAGAATCGCCCATTGGAATAAAAAAGTAGCTTGTACTTTGAGTAAACTCGAGTTTATCCACCACTGGTTTAAGCCCTAATTGATTACATTTTGCAAAACCTATATTGGATGAATTAGCGATATAAACATCACCTTTGGCACCAATATAATTTGCATCGGCAGAGGTACTTATCGTTTCAGAGGTTGTGAATGTTTCCTTACGCGAAGTTGCATCCGATCCTTTCACCGACTGCTCTATTCCCCCTCCAATGTCTAATTTATTGTCAATTTCCATCATTCCAAAACACAATTTCATACTGCCACCTAAGTTTGCAATAAACTTATGTCCGGTAGATTCTGTACCTATGCCTTTATAAGTACGCGTGTTTGTTATCGTTGATCCTTTTTCTAAACTTGCAAAGCTATTAGTGCCTGGTGGGTCGCGCAAAACTGCTATCACTTTATCAGGTCCTTTTGTAATGAAATCGACGCCACCCACTGGTGCAGCACCCAATACAATGCCCCTGATGCCAACTTGTGTGCCATTTTTCCATGACACTGTACCGTCATCATAATCCAATGTAGCCGTCATACCCATAGTATATGGGGATATTAATACAGGCAAGCCGGCAGTGAAGCTGTAAATGAAGTTACCCGTTGAATCTAGCGCATATTCTGTTAACGCAGGGTCTAAGCTCAATTTATTCTCAATATTAAATATCTTATTGCTTAATGGCACCTTGTCAACTGCCTTGCTAATAGGATGATCATATTTTTCATACGCTTCGACATTGTAACGGTAGATATTTCCTTGTGTAAATACAGGGCTTCCCAATTTGTAAATTACGCTGTCTATTGCTGTTTCTGTTGTTTCTGTTGTAAATATAGGTGCTGAAGTGTTATCTTCGCTATTATTAGGATCCACGTAATTATAAATAGTATCACCATAAGCATTGTAACTGTAATTTCTATCTTGAATGGTGAATACAGGAGTTTGCACTTTATAAGTTAAATATATTCTCTGGTTGTATTTACAAGTATCAATTACTGTTACAGATTTCTCATCTACAATCTTTGTTCCCGAATGAATGGTATCAATTTGTACAATAATTGGATTCATGTCAATCATCGGTTGCTTCTCTAGCTTAAATGCCGATTTGTCAAGTCCAATTGTCTGTACATCTATTATTTTCATTGGTACTGGAGGCACCTGCACCAAAAACTCACCTGTGCTTTCATCGGTTGTAATATTGATAATATTATTTCCTGGGGCCACTTTTGAAATACTATTTATTTTTGAATAATTATTAGTCAAAACAAGTGAGTCGATAGTAGAAGAATTTAATTGATAGGCTGTTAGTTTGGGTTGTATTTTCAATTTTGCCACGCCTATATTTGCCACACTTCGTTTAAAACCAATTGGTTTTGCTGATTGTATGGCACCGCCCACCACCCTGCCCACCAAAGTTACTTTAGTGAGGTCGGTAAAATTAATATTGGTTTTGTTTTCCTTGAAATTGTATTTTTTGTCCATCTTTAATGTGGCCATTGGGTCGCTATCAATAAAGGTATGTCCACTTTTGAATAAACTAATTTTGTGCTCACCAATTGGAACGTCAATTTCATAAAACCCATTGGCATCTGTCAAAAGTTTTTTGTTCTCTCTTGTGCATACGTTTCCGTCAACCAAAAACTCTATATTTGCAACTGGATAAGTTGTGTTTTCGTAGTAAATATATCCACTAATGGTAAACGAAGAAATGTCCTTGAAGCTGATTTTACTTTGAACTTCCGAGCTGGACCCTCCAATGTAAATTTGCTGGCTACTAGGTTCAAACTCATGGGTGCCCAATGCCGGCACAACGCTATAAGTAGAGCCATTACCTTTGTATGGTACTCCTTGAATAAGGTAATTGCCATTTTTGTCGGTAGTAGCTTTTATGCTTAGTTGCGTAAGTGCTGGCACTGTATCCGAAGATGATGCGCCAATTAACGTTATGTGATTTTCGTTGTAACTTTTGCTGACATTCGATTTGTCGAAGGCAAAAATGTTAACCCCATCGTCCATTTGCCAATATCCAATCAAGTCGGTTTCCGAACCTGCAAGGTAACGATCATAATTGGAGCTTATTTCCTTAGCTGTCAATGCCCTGTTCCACAAGCGCATTTCATCTATATTGCCCAAAAAATTCTTTCCATCCACTTGGTATGATGAGGCTAATTTTGCTAAAGCGATACTAGAACTGCCACTATGAGCGTAAGTGGCTGTCAATTTAACGCTGTCTGTTGCTACACCATTCTTATAAAGTTTCAGATAATTAGTACTTTTGTTGTAGCTCACAGATAGTTGAAAGAATTGATTAGAGTTAATTGAGCTAATATCTGAGCTTATAAGCGGAGTTGTTGTAGAATTTCCGTTGATAAATATATTGATTTTATTTTCATTCATTTGAATGGAATATTCGCCCATCATTTCATAGATAGTAGCATTTGACAGACTTCGGCTTGGCGCTTTTATCCAAGCTTGCCATGTAAATCCATTGGCAATACAGCCGTGTCTTAATGGCTTGTTGAATTTAAGAATCCCTCCCTTGCCAGCATCGGTAGTGTTGAATTCGATGCTTTTATAAAGTTTTTGTTCTGCATTTGTGTTTTCAACCGACACATTTACTCCTTCTACCGAGGTGCCTGTTCCAAAAACCACATTGCCACTAATAGTACCTATGGGCTGGCTAAATCCCAACCCTACAGAGTCGGCAGTACTTGTTATTATTGCCGATCCCGTGGCTGGTTGATAATAGGATTCAACTTTGTATTTGTATAAAATTCCTGGAGATATTGATAAATCTTCCCAATTGTCAATGTTATTAGTTGATTGTTTTTCTGCAATAATTTCATAATTAAACAAAGATGAATTGTTGTCATATATTTTTCTGGATATAACAAATTTGGTATTCAACAACGGTTTGTCTATCTGCCATGATAGCCTAACTCGGTCATTCAATACCCCTTTGGTGGTTGTGAGACTTATGAACTTGCACTGATCTACTACATTGGCATCTGCCCATTTGCTTGAATCTGACCGTCCACTATTATTCGCTATCAAACAATATCTATAAGGCGTGCGGTCTTTTACACTTGTATCAACAAACTTCAACGAACTACCTAGTACTTCTTGCGAAAAAATATCCAAAGGGTTTAATGTATTCACCCGCACAATGCTAATGTATTGAGGATTATTGGTACACCAGGTTGCTTTCCATGACAATTCTACATTAGCAATTTTCGGTTCTTCTGCAATATGAGCTGTGGCCGTAAAACTGCTAAAATCTATATTCTGCCGCGTGGTTGTAATTTCCGACTTTACTATTAGCTCCGGCATATAGTAAATTGCCGAAGTATTTGTAAATTCCACCGCACTAGTTGATAAAAAATCAGGACACGATCGTACTATATAGTCATATTGAGTATCCCATTCCAATGAAGCGTCAGTATCTTCATACTTAACAATATTGTTTGCTAATCCACTCGATATAAGTGTGTAAATACTTGCATCTTTTCTTTTTCTGAAAATATATATTTTCGATTTTACATCAATGGTTTTAGGATTGGCAATGGTCCAAGAGAGGGTGGCTTTTTTGCTGCAAGCATCAAATTGCATACTATTGGATTTTGGATATGCAAATCCAGCCACAGAAACAGCATCCATCTTATACTCATACACTTTAAATTCAAGGTCTGATTTATTGGTGTACACTGTTTTGGGCCATACAGTATTTACTTGATTTAATCCCAAAAGTGTTAACCTGGCTTTATCTGCAACACCATTTGTTGTAGTTGATTCAAAAATTTTATTTAAATAATTAGCATCTGAATATAAATCAAGTCTTGTGGTAGTTCCTGCACCATACGATGAATAGGAGTCCCATGAAAAATCAAACCATTTACCATCCGTAGTGCCATCCACTACTTTTAGTGCTGGATTTACAATTGTATCAGCTGTAAAAACGGGCAATTGTATCTTCAAGTCGTCGTGTGTGCCTATATAGTCAACATCGTCCGAATGATACCAATTTAGTTTCCACCAATAATTGACTCTAAAAGTCACCATTTTTTCAATTAATCGTTGCGGATAATACCACCTGATGTTTGTGTATCTTAAATCTTTTGATGAAGAATTATCCAATTTTACTGCAAAACCAGCATTGTAGTCATTTACAGGAGTAAAGTTATCGTAGCTAGCATTATTGCCTACTTTATAACTCAATATCTTTGTGAACTCATTATTTCCCTCATTAATTAAAATGCTACATTCTTGCATACGGTCCTCTTCTCCATTATAGTCATAAGCCAGTATTTTAAAATCTACATAACTATAACTAAGAGTTGAACCAGGTAGAGTTGCTGATAAGTGGCTAGTGCTTTCTGGTTTAAAATACGTGTTTGCCTTTACTTGTAATGAAGCCAAAAACAGGATGACCAGACTACACGAAAATAAAAAATGCGAACCAGTTGATTTGGTTGTTTTAGCATCACTTTTGAATGATAATAATAATGACAAATGTAATTTTTGTAGTGTTTTCATAAAATTAGAATATTAGTCATGAATTGTAATTTCAGTAAATAGTTTGATTTGCAAATATCACACTTATATTTTCTTACAACCGTCCAATTCGTAAAATTTTACCGTCCAATTCATATAATTTTACCGTCCAAAACGTAAATTGACAGACCGATTTTGGTCCACTTGTAGCAGAAAAAAAATACGCTGTGGCAATTTAAACAGTATTTTGTGCTAATTGTAACGATTCACTGTCAATCTGTTAAAATTCCGTTTCATTAAGTGTGTTAAATGTGCAAAGCAACGGTGGGCGCTTTTTCAAACACTTGTGAATTATTTTTCGAGTGAAAATCATCAAATCTATTTAAAATAAAAAAAAGAATTTTCAGCAGAAATGTATAATTAAAAATATTTATTTTATCTTTGTAACATAAAAAAAAAATTACAGATCAATGATTCGAGTTATATTCCTTCTTTCCCCTGTATTTATATCCTTGTTTTGGGCAATTACCTTGGCGGGTGACAAAACAAATCACAGCGTACCACGAGGCTATTTGGCTAAATTTATGCTATTTCCATTCTTTTGTTTTGCAGTACATTTTATGTACTTTGCCCCTTTGCCTAAGCTATTCCCTTATTTCGACGTGCCCCTTCAGCTGGTAGGAAGTCTTATTTTTCCTATTTTCTATATCTATTTCCGGTTGCTAACTGTCGATGATAAGTTCTCAATAAAAGTGCATAAAAAATACCTGATTATTCCAACGCTAATTCCCATTTTATATGGTATTGCCGTCCTTTTTGCCCCCAAAATTGAATACAGAACATGGCTCTATAATCCCCATGCATTTCCTGAATCATCTGCAATTTATATCTTGAGTATTTTGAGAAAGTTAACTTACATACAATTTTTGCTCTTAATTGCAGCCTCGTACATTGGCAGTTATTTATTACTAAAAAAATACGGCACAAGGGCCGAACAGTACTATTCTGATATAAACGACGGGAGCACCAATAACGCCAAGCTGCTTAGCCACAGCATCCTTGTGGTGTGTGTGGTCACTTTTGTGGCGGCAGTTGTGGGTCGGTATTTTATAATCACGCAAGAAATAATCATTTATGTCATTTGGTCTATTTTTGCAGCCACCCTATATTTTATTGGGTACATGGGATTGAAACAGAAACCCGTCAATCCGACTTTCGACATGGAAGATGTTCAAAACAATTATGAGGTGGAAACGGTGGAAACTTCACAATACAATCAGAAAAAAGCGCATCAGAAAATAATTCAATTGTTTGAAGTTGATAAAATATATCTAAATAATCAGCTGAATATCATGGATGTGGCAAATGCAGTGGGCACCAACAGAACCTACATTTCAGTGCTCATAAACGTGTTTTACAACCAGAATTTTTGTTCGTTTGTAAACACTTTTCGCATGGCAGAGTTGGAAAAAGCGATACTTCAAAACCCAAAATCTTCTTATGAATCGTTTATTCAATCCTGTGGTTTTGGGTCAGTAAACTCTATGAAAAGAAGCGTTACCCATAAAACTGGGCTGACAATTGCTGAATGGAAAAAAGAACTGCT
>JFJP01038529.1_pt1 | contig 17069 bp, 20 predicted proteins | sample 431651 | NCBI WGS metagenome assembly JFJP01 (sample SAMN02602958, study PRJNA72255) | Microbial mat metagenome, whole genome shotgun sequencing project. | biome: fresh water; feature: sink hole; material: water; isolation source: purple microbial (photo- and chemosynthetic) mats found in... | reverse complement strand
CACATTGACCTAGACCTAGTTAAGTCGGCCATAACCATTGTGGACCAGATGAAAAAACGTCTTACAAACGAAGCCATGAACTTGACCGGGTTAAACAATCCTAACTCCGTAAAGCAGTTGGCGACGTGGCTTAATGAAGAGTTCGACGACGAAGATATTACCACTGTTACAAAGGATGAAGTTAAAAGATTAATAAAAATAACCGACGACGACATCGTCACTCGAGTACTGGAAATACGCCAAGAGCTCGGTAAAACAAGTGTCAAAAAGTACAATGCGCTACTAGGTGCTACTTGCGAAGATGGCCGGATACGTGGTACTCTATTATTCTACGGAGCAAACAGGACCGGGCGTTGGGCGGGTCGGGTATTCCAGCCACAGAACTTGCCTAGGAACTATTTAAAGGACATTGACATGGACAGATGGATGGCCAAGAATACCTCCTACGACACGATGAACATGCTTTACGGCTCGGTAGCCGATACCTTGAGCCAACTCATACGTACTACAATTATTCCATCTAAAGGTAACAAGCTAGTCATCGTAGACTATTCCGCTGTGGAGGCCAGAGGCCTTGCGTGGATGGCCGGCGAGGAGTGGAGGCTCAATGTATTTAAGACGCACGGTAAAATCTACGAGGCGTCGGCAGCAGCAGCCTTCAAAGTACCGATAGACTCCATCGACAAGCACTCCCCGTTAAGGCAGCAAGGGAAGGTACTCGAACTGGCGTGTGGATACGGTGGGAGTGTAGGGGCCATAGCGGCTATGGACTACGCGAACGCGATACCCGAGGACAAGCGTAAGTCGATGGTATACGCTTGGAGAGACGCTAGTCCGGCCATAGTGAGGTTTTGGTGGCAAGTGGATGAGCTGGCAAAGGCTGCGGTAGAGAATCCTAACACGACGTACCGATTAAGGAACTTAGCGTTTCGACGAGAAAAAGGATTCTTGTTTATCACACTACCAAGCGGTAGACGGTTAGCCTATCCTAGACCGATGATGCTGCCTGACGATAAGTTCGGCGGAATGAAGTTGACCTACGAAGGCCAAGACCAAAAAACTAATAGGTGGGGGCGCATCGATACCTACGGTCCAAAGCTAGTGGAAAACATCATACAAGCCCTTTGTAGGGATTTACTCGGCTATGGGTTACAACAACTCGAGGCTGAGGGTTACGAGGTTATAATCCACGTACACGACGAGGCAGTCGTCGATTGCCCGATGGACGTATCCGTGGGAGCAGTGGAAGAGATATTTGCACGCAAGCCCGAGTGGGCAAAAGACATGCCACATCGAGCCGATGGGTTCGAGAGTTCATTTTACAAGAAGGATTAGCTTATGAAAAGTTGTTATCAATGCCCCAAACGTTACCCAGCTTGTCAAGATAGTTGCCCAGAGCACTTGGCCGAGAAGGCCGAGGTTGCTAGGATGGCCGAGCTAAAGAGATTAGCTCAGGCCCAATACCGGGCCAAGACACCTAAACGCTTTACATCGAATGTAATTAAAAGTCCAAGGAGGATATGATATGAACGTTAGATTAAACAGCAAGTACAATCTTAGAACAGACCCAAACAACTTTATTTTAGAAAAGGTTGGAATCAACAAGGACGAGAACTCCGAGGGCTTCGGAGAAGAGACACTAAGCGGAGCCAGATATTATCAAAATTTAGAGGATGTACTATTAGCGGTATTGAAATTCAGGCTACGGGACACGGACGCTATAACGTTAGAAGCGTTAGTGCTCGAGATTAAAGATATTAAAGAGGAAATACGCACTATTATGGGAGATTTACCAATAAGTGATTTTCGGAGGTAGTTATGTTAACAGTATATCAAGGTTTAAGACGTACCGACACGCACTGGAAGCCTCACTCATATGAGTGGGACAAGTTCGTAGACCGGTTGCGGAATCCAGCTCGTACGAGTGAGACCGTGGCCGAGTACCAAAAGATGTCTAGGGATGACAAAGGTAAAGCTAAGGACGTCGGAGGTTTCGTAGGAGGCGCGCTTCGTAACGGAGAGCGCAAGAAGGGTAGCGTCCAGATGCGTAGCATGTTATCCCTAGACGCGGATAATGCTAATATGGGGCTACTCGATTCTTTCAGAGCTCTTGGCTACGCAGGCGTGGTCTATTCCACTCATAGTCACACAAGTGCAGCTCCTAAGCTCCGATTAATCATCCCTCTAGCTACACCTATCTACGCTAGCATGTATCCAGCGCTTATCAATTACTTTGCATGTCTACTAGGTGTAGAGCAGTTTGACCCTACGACGGACGAGGCACATAGGCTTATGTATTGGCCGTCGTGCCCTCAAGACGGTGAGTATGTGTTTGAAGAGTTCAAAGGTGGCCATGTCGACGGTACGGCTCTTATGGAGCTGCATCCCGAGTGGTTAGACGCGTCAATGTGGGTGCTATCAGAAAAGAAACGTAAAAGCCACATCGGTGCTGATAAGGCCGAGGACCCTAGGACCAAGAAGGGTATCGTAGGAGCATTTTGTAGAGTGTACGACATCAGGGCCGCGATTGATACCTTCCTGCCTGACGTGTATGTAGGCGGTAGCGAGGGTAGGTACACCTACGTAGACGGCTCAACGGGTAATGGTGTCGTGGTGTATGAAGAGACGTGGACCTACTCCCATCATGCTACGGACCCATGCGGCGGTAGACTGTGTAACGCTTGGGACCTAGTGCGGATACATCTGTATGGAAAGCTCGACGAAAAGGTTAGCGAGAACACGGCGATATACAGCTTGCCATCACACCTAGCTATGACCGAGCTTGTAGGTGAGTTGCCTGACGTCGTGCAAGAGGTTGCCATGGCAGCTATGGCTGAGGCGTCGGCGGTATTTGGAGAGGACGACCGGGAGTGGTTGCGTAAGTTGACCCTAGACCGTAAAGGTTTTATATCAGATACAATCAAAAATTGTTTGACCATAATATTGAACGACGCTAATCTTCGAGGCGGTATCAAGTACAACGAACTGAAAGACCGGATATTCGCATCCCCAATGTTGCCATGGCGTAATGGGGTCGGTGGTAGCTGGTCCGATGCCGACGTGAGTCGACTGTTTATGTATTTCGAGGAAAACTATCACTTGACGAATAGAAGCAGTATAGCAGCGGCCCTATCTGGCAGCATGTTTGACAATAGGTTTCATCCCGTTAGGGATTACCTTGATGGGCTAGAATGGGACGGTGTGGCTAGGATAGATACAATGCTTATTGATTACCTAGGAGCCGAGGATAACGAATATACTCGAGCTGCTACCCGGAAATGGATGTGCGGCGCCGTGGCCAGAGCCATGACGCCCGGTATCCAGTTTGACCACATGTTATTACTTGTAGGACCTCAGGGCACGAAGAAAACAACTCTCCTTCGTACGCTTTGCGGTGAGGAGTGGTTTACCGACTCCCTTAATTCGTTATCATCCGGGAAAGACTCGGCGGAGCAAGTGAAGGGTTACTGGGTTGTCTGTATGGACGAGCTATCGGCTATAAAGAAGTCATCCGAGGAGCAGGAGCAGATTAAAAACTTTTTGACTCGTAAAGTCGATAGCTTTAGACCAGCGTATGGCCACTACGTGCTAGATAACCCTAGACAGTGTGTCTTTTGTGGGACAACTAACGAGGATACGTTTTTAAAGGACCCTACAGGCTCTAGGAGGTTTTGGCCGGTCAGAGTTGATGGAATGAACGAGGAAAGATGGAAAACCTTTAATCGGGACCAATTATGGGCTGAGGCCGTAACCTATTTTAGGCTAGACGAGCAATTGTACTTTGACGACGATATGGCCAAGCTAGCTCAGAACATTCAGGCTAGCTATACCGAGGAGGAAAGTCTCGTAGGTATTGTGACAGACTTTATTAGTACCCCGATACCTAAGAACTACTACGAATGGACTCCAGCGGAGCAATCTATCTGGTATCACGAGGGCGCAGCAGGCGGTACCGAGATACGGAGCGTTATATCCGCGATAGAGATACATTGTGTACTAAACAAAGGGCAGCTAACAGACTTCCCACGTAAGAAGCAATACGAATTAAATAACGTGCTACGCGGTATGAAAGACCTATTGGAAAGCCGGGGCAAATCTTGTCGTTATCCATCCTATGGGAAGCAGCGCGTTTGGGAAATTTTAAGGAACAAGAATTAAGGAACAAGGTATTTTTGGAACAAGCGTAAAAATGAAAATTGGAACGTAAAATTTTCGTTCCAATTTTCGTTCCACTCTTGTTCCGTCAACAAAGCCACCAAATCCACTATACTATAGTAAGCTGGAACAAGGAACAAGAATATATATATAAAGATATAAGTACATATATACCTTGTTCTAGGGTATGGGGAAATATAAAAGGGGGTATTATTACCTCTATAGGAAAAGCTGTTCCGCTTGTTCCCTTGTTCCACAGGAGGTAAAAATGCTAGAAAAAGCTATCGAGGCTAGGCTACGAAAAAAGCTAACAGGTCTGTTTTTAAAATTTGTTAGCCCCGGATGCACAGGCGTGCCAGACAGGATACACATACACCAAGGTAAGGTAGTATTCATAGAACTAAAACAACCTAACGGTGTTCTATCACCTAGACAAGTCTATATGATAGAGCAGCTACGAAAAGAAAAAGCTAATGTGATTGTCGTAGCTTCCAGCGAAGAGGCCGACAGATACATAGAGGAGGATAAAAGATGGAGTTCAAGCCACACGGATATCAACAAAAAATGATAGACTTCATAGGCAAGGGCAGCCCGGTAGCATTATGGGCGGACATGGGTCTAGGGAAAACAGTTACAGTGCTGACGGCCATAAATGAAAGAGTGTTTGACAAGTGTCTACCCACAAAGGTACTCGTACTAGCTCCCAAGCTAGTGGCTGAGGAGACTTGGCTAGCAGAGCAGCAGAAGTGGGACCACTTAAGGTTTTTGAAAGTTGCAGTCGTAGCAGGTACGCCAGCTAGACGTCGTAAGATACTCGAGGAGCGCCACGACGTGTATGTCATGTGCCGTAACAATATAACGTGGCTTATGTCAGAGTACATCAAAGTCAAGAATGGCAAGTGGACCTTCTCGAGGCCGTGGCCATTCAATGTGGTAGTACTCGACGAGAGCAGCGCATTCAAGAATCCGACTGGGTCATGGTTTCGTACAATGACTAAGATACTAAGAGCAGGTCCACAGATAATCGAGTTGACCGGGACGCCGTCTCCCTCTAATCTTGGGGACTTATGGGGTCAGGTATATCTACTCGATAAAGGGCTCAGGCTCGAGAATGGTATAGGTAAGTTCAGAAACAAGTACCTAGAGCCAGATAAGATGGGTCCTAACGGTATCGTGTACTCCTACAAGGCTAGACCGTTGGCGTATGAGGCAGCTATGATACGATGCGCGGATTGCTGTTTAAGTCTTAAGGCGGAGGACTGGTTGAAGATGCCAGATAGGATAGACAATATCATTAAGGTGGACATACCTAGAGACTTTTATGAGACATTCAAACGAGATTCGGTCATAGGAGACGTTACAGCCGGTGACCCAGCACAAATGGTCAATAAGTTACTCCAGATAGCCAATGGACGTGTTTACGACGTCGATAGGGGTATTGTAGAGGTACACGACGCGAAAATAGAAGCACTAAAAGAGATAGTCGATGGGAAACCTATACTTGTGTTCTATAATTTCATTCACGATAAGGACGCGATTATGGCAGCATTTGACTTTGCCGAGGAGTTAGATGTTAAAAGATGGAATACGGGTCAATGTAAAATGATGCTAGCACATCCAGCGTCGGCGGGTCATGGCCTTAACCTACAAGGTGGAGGTAATATCATCGTATGGTATGGCGTACCCTACAACCTAGAGTGGTACCAACAGGCCAACGCGAGACTTTACAGACAAGGACAAAAGGAGCCGTCAGTGATTATACATCACCTCATAGCGGCAAATACCGAAGAGGAAAAGGTAGTTGAAGCTCTAACACGTAAAGATACCAACCAACGCATCGTGTTAGACTCTGTCAAGCTATGACGCCGGCGCAAATGGTGTACCTCCATCGTAGGGGACACACCCTAGATAAGATAGCTACTAAGTCAGGGCTATCTAGGTATCAGGTACATAGAGCCATTGTAAAAGAACGATGGAAGCAAGGCGAGGTTGTTATTTCGGAGGTAGAGCTGCGTAAGATGGTTAAGGATGGATTGACCGTCAGACAGATGGCCGATAAACACTTGTGTTCGATAGGATGTATATCAAAAAAGATAAAAAAATACGGGGTCAAAGTTCGACCCCGTGGAAATCCTAATTTATGATATAGACCTAATCTTTAAGGTAGTAGGCAGCATATCGGCCTAACTCGTTGTTGCAGCATTTGTAGCTATTAATAAATTTATCGAAGTCGCCTTCGACTTTGTGGGCCATTATCCAAGCGTTTTCTACCCTAGTTTTACAAGGTAGCACCCATACAGACTTTCCGGCTTTGTGCGCCTTACGTGCTGTAGTTTTAAATACTTTCATATAATCCTCCTTCTAAGTCGGCCTCATACTGTAGGGCCGACTCTATTTCTATTGGTGTATCTCCTCTATCAGCGAACTCAGGATAAGGGATGAACTCGTCTAGGATGAAGATACCTACTTCTACAGGGTAACCGGACACCCTAACATTAATAACTTTTGGAGCAGGATAGGTCCTAGAGTAATTTATCCCACATATTGACATGTGGGAGGTTTTCTCTGGGGCCTTTGTGTTACGTGCGAATGTCTCGGCCTCGTCGAGTGTCTTAAACGAATGGCTCTCTAATTTCTCAAAGCTAAAATCCCAGTACGATAGTCTCATCACTTTTTACTCCTCCTCTTCGCACATATCCAACAAGTAGAGCTCTACGCTTGTAGCGGCTTCATCAACAGCGTTGTAATAATGGTTTAAAAACGCGTTGATTATTTGCCTTTTCATGTTTTGGGTCATATAAATTCCTCCTACGTTTCGAGCCCGTCGGCTATATAAAACCATCGGAGGGAGTCGAACCCCCCCAGACCATTATGGTTAACAAGATGCTACTATATAATTATTTTTTAAATCAAAGGATAGCACGAAGTAATTATTTGAATTAATATCTTCCACTTGGTAATTTCCAAGAAATTCGGTAACTATCACATCTGTGTCGGATAACGCCTTGAACATGTGCACTATTCTTTTAACCGCTTGTTCTAGGTTGTCAAAAGCCCTACCGTCTAAATATCTCCTAGTATCATTGAAATTCATTTTGTTTTCCTCCTTCGAAACTATCAAATTAACAACATCATAGCATATGACGCATAATGCGTCAATAGCTATTTATTGCAAAATGGAAAATATTTTTAGAGTATAATCAGAGGTACCATAAAGGAGGCGGTTTATCGATGGAAAAAGAGTTTGGACGCTACAGAATTAAGAACGCACAAGATATGCAGCAGCGTGTCGACGCATACTTTCGCGCATGTGATACAAACATGGAAACGAGGCTCGTCGGTACGGGAATGAACGCTGCAATTATGACTGTTCCAGAGCCTAAGACCTACACATGGACAGGCCTTGCGCTGGCAGTTGGATTAACCAGTCGAACAGCTTTACTCAATTACTATAACAGAGACGAGTACCACGAAGTATTGCTCGAAGCCAAGATGCGCATTAAGGACCAATGGGAAGGAAAGCTAGCTAGGTTAGGTAATAATAGTGGGGTTATATTCAACTTAACCAACAGTCAGGACGCTGAGGACACATGGTCCAATAAACAGGACGTTAACTTAGGAGGACAGCCAGACAACCCAGTAAAGGTAGAATCACAATTAAGCATAGAGCAGCTACGCAAGATTAAAGAGGTGTTGGGAAATGGACCCGTATAATATCAATGATGTGTCAGAGGAGCTAGCGCGTCAGAGCTATTGGGATTATGTAGAGTATGTACATGAGGGTAGATGGTTACCGGCTACATACCTTCTCTACGCCTGCAACATTGTGCAGGACTTTATAGAGGGAAGGCTAGGACCGGCTAAAATACTTTGCATATCAATGCCTCCACAGCATGGCAAGTCGATGTCACTGACAGAGACACTACCGAGCTGGTATATCGCCAAGTATAAGACCAAGCGAGTTATAGAGATTAGTTACTCCGAGGACTTTGCCCAAAAGTTTGGGCGTAGGAATAGAGAGAAGGTATCAAGGTTTGGCTCTAAACTATTCGGAGCGCAGCTTTCTAAGTCTACCCAGAGTATGACCGAGTGGGAGTTAGAGAACGGCGTAGGAGGTATGCTATCCCGGGGGTTAGGCGGAGCTATAACAGGAAACCCAGCAGACCTTATCATCATTGACGACCCAGTTAAAAATCGACAAGAGGCAGAGAGTGAAGTCTATCGCGAGCGGGTATGGGATGAATGGCTCAATTCTATACGCACGAGGCTGCAAGCTCAAGGCCTTGTAATCATTGTAATGACACGATGGCACGAGGATGACCTAGTAGCACGTATCCTCAAGAATGAGGGCGACCGAGCTATGTACATCAACATACCGTGCGAGGCGGAAGAGGACGACCCACTATTTCGCGAAGTAGGCGACGCGCTAGGTGTAGAGCTAGGCAAGGACAACGAATGGCTCAAGGAGTTTAAAAAGGTTTACCTCACAAAAGAAGGCTCGAGAGTGTGGAACTCTCTATTTCAGGGTAGACCAACAGCAGCAGAGGGAAATATCTTCAAGCGTGCATGGATGCGGTATTACCCAGAGCGTTTAGAGTTTTACGACGAGTATATCCAGTCATGGGACTGCGCGTTCAAGGACGAATCAGACTCAGACTTTGTAGCAGGCCAAGTATGGGGGAGGAGAGGAGCTAACTACTATCTACTCGATAGGGTAAAAGAGCGGATGAATCTACCAGAGACATGCTACGCAATAGAGCAAATGACATCCAAGTGGCCTAAGACGTCGGCCAAGCTAGTAGAGGACAAGGCCAATGGACCAGCGGTCATCCAGATATTACAGACACTCATACCCGGGCTTATACCTATTAACCCGGACGGAGGCAAGGTAGCTAGGGCCAATGCGGTGTCACCATCCTTTGAGTCAGGCAACGTGTATCTACCGGATGCAAGCATAGCACCTTGGGTAGTGGAATATGTGGACGAGCTATGTGCCTTTCCTAATGGCACGAATGACGACGAGGTGGATGCTACGACGCAGGTACTCAATAGGCTTATGTACTATAGCAACCTAGGCCAAGAGCCACAAGGTCCTCCACAGAATCATGAGGAGGCTCTACAACGTAGAGTGCAGGAACAAATAAAGCATTTGACCAACAAGAAGAGAGGATTGACGCAGATATGATAGAGGCAGTAGCAATCGTAGCTTTAACGGGTGTTATACTCATACAACAGAGGTTTATAGGAAAGCTGCTCGACAGAGTGCAGGCCAAGGACTTTCCGGAGTACAAAGCACTAGAAAAGAAACATAAGGTACCAGAGCCAAAGGCTCCCAAGGAAGAGTTAGAACAATTATAGGAGGATATCATGAAAGAGAAAAGTTTATATCTGTACAGAGCAGAGCAGGGCAACGTCCATACGTACGTAGTGGCAGAGGACGACGCAGGCGCTCAAGCAGCGGCAGCCGAAAAGCTACCAATACTCGCGGTCATCGGATGCGGCGTAGAGTGCATCAACGAAGTAGACGGCTTTAACATCATACCTAAAAGCATATTAGACTAGGAGGGTAGCCAATGGACCAGACAACAAAACAACTAGAACGCGTAGCGCTAGTGGATGAACGGTCAAAGCAGGGCGAGCACTCAGACGAGGACATCAACTCGTATAAGCAGCTAGCCTACTACACCGGTAATCAGTGGATAGCTATGAACAAACAGACCAAGACGATAGTACCTCTACCAAAGGAGGACTACCAAGTGCAGTACGTGGCGAATCGCATCATGCCCTCAGTGCGTACGGAGCTAGCCAAGGTAATGCGTAACAAACTAACAAAGAAGGTCATACCAGCTACGACCGAGGATGCAGATGTGCGCGCAGCACGCCTTGCCGAGAAGGTGGTAGAGTGGTTAGAGTACGACCTCAAACTACAGGAAATCGATGAAGAGGCCATTATGTGGACACTAGTCACACGTATAGGCTTCGTTAAACCAGTGTGGAACCCTAACAAGGGCGTTATCATAGCTACAGAAGATGGAAAGCAAATCAAACAAGGTGATGCAGACATCGAGGTCCTAAACCTATTCGAGCTCAAGTGGGACAAGTCGGCTAGCAAGTGGGAGCAGGCTAGATGGTATGTGCATGAGCGCCAACGTACGGTAGAGTATGTTAAAGATATGTACGGTGTAGATGTGGAGGCAGAGGACGGCCTAACACAAAGCAGCGTATACGCAGGCAAGCTAGCGTCCTTGACGTCAGGCTCTACGGGCTTCATAGCATCATCGGTCAAGGCAGTTGATTGCGTTGTGGTCAAGGAGTGTTGGGAAAAACCTAGCAACAAGTACCCAAAAGGCCGTCAGATAACTACAGCCAATGGCAAGGAGCTATACTACGCAGAGGACATAGGCTTCGGCGAAGAGGATACCTCCGAGCGTGAGGTACCTATTTTCCCACTCATACACATCAATGTACCGGGAAAGATAATCGGCTCGTCAATCGTAGAGCAGCTCATGCCCGTGCAGCGTGAGTACAACAAGAGTAGGAGCCAGACTATTGAAAACAAGGACCTTATGGCGAATCCTAAGTGGGTAGCGGAGGTAGGCAGCGTAGACGACGAGATAGACAACAGACCCGGCTCGGTCATATGGTATCGTAAAGGCTTCGCACCTCCGGTCATGACGCAGCCAACGTCACTAGGCAGCGACGTAGACAGCAATATAGAACGTTGTCTCGAGGAGTTCATGTTTATATCCGGGCAACAGGAAGTAAGCCATGGCGCTACTAGCCCGGGCGTAACGGCAGGCGTGGCCATCCAACTATTACAGGAGCAGGACGACACGAAGCTAGGTCCTACGATAGCTAAGTACGGCCGATTCAAGCAGCACTATCTATCATACCTACTAAAAATGATTAAGTACAAGTACGATACACCTAGGACAGTCACCCTTGTAGGCAAGAACAAAGCACAGGAAGTGCTAGAGTTTAAAGGCTCGGAGCTGACTAGCTACGACGTACGTATGGACGATATGAGCTTGACGCAGCTATCCAGTGCGGCTAAGAAGCAATACATCATAGAGCTTATACAGCTAGGAGTACTTAACCCTCAAACAGACAAGGACCTAATCGTACGTATCTTGGAAGTAGGTATAACCGACGAAATGTACGACGCTCTCGAGATTGATGTACAACAGGCTATGAACGAGAACTCGTTATGGGCCAAAGGAGATATGTCTCCTATAACTCGTGAGTTCTACAATCATGAGGTCCACGTAGCGCAGCACAACCGTTTCCGTAAAGGTATGGAGTATGAAGCGCTAGCACCAGAACAACGTGCAATCATAGACGCACACGTGCAAGAGCACCTAGAGTATGTCATGGGGGAAATGATGCAACCAATGGAGCAAGAGATTGACCAAGCTAAGGTACTGGGGGCACTAACGCCGGAAGAACAGGCAGCCGTACAAGCAGACCCTAGCATATTAGATAACCTAGGCTAGCCGTTGCGGGTGGCCTAGCACCTTCGGGTGTATAATGAGTTCATAATTCGGGCGTTAAAGAGTGCGGTCGCCGCGCAGGAGGTAAAAAGATGTTTAAACTATTATGGTCACCAAGCGAATCGGGCGAAGAAGTAGTGGTTGACGCCGAACCCGCAGCAGTAGAACCAACAGTAGAGCCGGAAAAAGACCCAGCTAAGGCATTTGCAGCTAGGTTAGGCCATGAACGAAAGAAGCTTGAAGCTGAGTATACCCCGTTTAAGTCGGTTATAGAAAAGCAAGCAAGACAAAGCGGTATGTCCACTGAGGAGTACTTAACCTTTGTACGTGAGAGACAGGAGCAAGAAGAGCTCGAAGAAGAGGCTGAAAAATCTGGAAAAACACCAGAAGTCTTGAAAGTAGAAATGGAAAAGAAGGCCATCGAGGACAGGCTAGCGCAATACGAGAAGAAGGAGCGAATAACCGCTGAGGAAAAGACGTTAATGTCGGACCCTAAGATAGGCAAGTTCGTGACCGAGAATCTCGAGCGCATACGGGAGATAGCCGAAACTACTAACACCAATTTGCAGACAGGCCTAGCTATTGTAGCGGCAGACCTGCTACCGGACCTATTAGAGAAGGCGGACCCCGAGAAACAAAAGGATACAATCATTCGAGACTATCTCGAGAACGTTAGACGTGGAGGACGTCCTGTGGAAATAGGCGGAGGAGCGTCAACACCTCAAGAACACAAACCAAAAACATTCGACGACGCCCGGAAAGCAGCAATAGAAATGCTACGAGGCCAACGTCAATAGGAGGATATTATGCCAGCAAATCTTTCGTCATTAGACGCGATTTTAAAGGACCAGTACATCGGCCCAATCCGCGAACAACTTAACTCCGCAACGGAGCTTTTGAAGCGTATCGGTACCGATTTCGATTCAGTATCAGGTAAGAACTTCACAATCCCTATGCACTATGGCCGTAACGAGGGCATCGGTGCTAGAGCAGAAGGTGCAAGCCTTATGGCCGCGGGCCAACAAGCTTACAAAGAGTCAATCGTTCCTATGCGCTACCTTTATGGCCGTATCCAGTTAACTGGACAAGCTATCAAGGCAGCAAGAACAAACGAAGGCGCGTTCATCCGTGCTGTAGACTCTGAAATTAAAGGCGTTACACGTGACCTTAAGAGCGACATGAACCGTATGTTAGCGGGTGATGGTACAGGCCGATTAGCTACATGTGGAACTACATCCGCGAGTACTACGGTAGTAGTTGACTCAACAGCTAAACTACGAGCTGGTATGGCAATCGACGTCATTGTAGCGACGGATGGAACAACAGGCACAGGAGCAGTAAACCGTACAGTAGTTTCTATCACTAATGCTACGAGCTTTGTTATCTCTGGTGCAGCTATCACTACAGGCGCTACTTATGCGATATATCGTAACGGCGCAAGAAACATCGAGCTCATGGGATTGACTGGTATCGTATCTGACGCAGACATCGGAGCAGGCTACGGCGCGTTCCAAACCCTTGCGGTAGCTACATACCCATGGCACAAGTCAATTATCCTTGGGAACAGTGGTACAGGCAGAGCAATCTCCGACACACTGTTACAACGATTAGTTGATGATGTAGAACAAGCGGGTCAAGGTGCTATCAGCGGCCTATACACTACTTACGGTGTAAGACGTGCGTACCAAGCGTTGCTAACTACGACTAAACAAATCACCAACAAACAAGAGCTCAAGGGTGGCTACTCAACAATCATGTTCGGGGACCTTCCAATCATCGTAGACAAAGACATGCCAATAGGTAAAGTCTTCGGCCTCGACGAGTCAATGCTTCAAATGTACAAACTAGCCGACTTCGACTGGATGGACATGGACGGCGCGATTCTATCAAGAGTTTCAGGCTACGACGCTTACGAAGCAATCCTTTACTGCTACGCAGAACTTGGATGTGGAGCTCGTAATGCAATGGGCCTATTGTCAGATATTAACGAAGCGTAGGAGTTAGTCTCCACGAGTAATAGGGAGGGTCCTCGGACTCTCCTTTTTTAAATAGGAGGATAAAAGATGGCAGCAAAATGTTATGAGATTAAACTTATTTTGAAAGAGATAGACGACGGATTCGATGTGGACTTTGACTTCGAGCGAGAGTCTTATGTTATAACCTTCAATGGTGGGCTATTCCAGACCGTGTACTACAAGGATGTGGACAGGGCACTATTTGAGGACATACGGCACACGTTTTGGCTCAACAAACAAGATGCGATACTCGACTATGTGGACGATATCAATGCTGCTAAGGACGCAGCACAGGAGAGACATCTGTCCAACATAGCGGAGAGCATGGCCAAGGACATATACAAGCCGGTAATGCAAAACTATTTTTATGGAGGTTAAGCTATGACACTAAACGACGCGCTGCAAGAATGCGCTAGAAACACATACAACACCAAGGTCATGGTACGTGTAGACAACAATTACTCGGGCAAAGGCCTTGACTACGCAACTAGGCTCATGAGCGGCCTCAACTATGCGCTCAATAAGGTGGCCCGGGAGAAGATAGGGTATCGCAGAACAGCGGATGTATTCGTCGGAGAGAACGAGACCTTTGAATTGACCGTCCTTCCATTCCCTAGCCTACGTATTACGCTAATCACTTTTGAGGGGGAGCCGATAACCTTCACAACTAGACAAGACGAGTCAATCGTCGTAAGAGGCTATGCGAGTACTACCGTTTCAGTTGTGTATGAGACGATGTACCCCGAGCTGCTTCTATCGGCACTAGATACCGTACTGCCAATCGACGAGAGATATGTAGACCCTAGAGTGCTTTGCCAATACGCCAACTACCAGTTTTTATCCGAAGAGGGTACCGACTATGACTCGGCTAGAGCCCAAGTATGGCTAGGCCTATTCTCTGATAGCTTTGAGAACGTTGTAGCGCTCAACAGGATGCAAAGAAGGGTCGTGAGTAAGTATGATTAGACCAGTTACCCGGACCCCTAAGCAAGTAGAGCCCTTATCTATAAAAGAGTTCAAAGGAATGGACATAACGTCCACAAGGGACGTTAGACGCTCACCTGACATGATGAATTGCATACTCGATGATGAAGGAACACCAGAAATGCGAACAGGCTACGAGAAGGCGTTCGCTACGTCGCTAGGTGCCGGACCGATACTGGGCATTCACAAATGGACGATGGTAGGTGGAGCTATTAGAAAAATAATACACCACGGCACCAAGCTTTATACATGTGATGCGCTAGGAGATGTACCAGCCTTATCATATACCGGGCTATCGGGACTTAGACATTCTATCTCGTTTACACTGGGCAATAAGCTTTGTATACTCGACGGTACTGTGTTTTTAGTCTACGACGGTACAACGTTCACGAGTGCTACGGCTAGCGCCTACGTACCTACGAGATATATCGGTACACCTCCAGCAGGCGGTGGTACCGTTGTAGAGGACTTCAATTTACTATCGAGCTCTTGGAGACAAAAGTTCTCGACGGTATCGGGTACCACGGTCTACACGGCAGCTCATGCACCCTTTGACAGCCTTCTTGAAGTAAGACTTAACAATGTAGTGTTGGCCAATCCAGCAGGCTATACGGTCAACTTGACCACTGGAGTGATAACTCTAGCTGCCAATCCCGGAGCGGGGACAAATAACCTAGAGGTTATACCGGTCAAGTCGGCATTCAACTTCTCTACTCGGATAACTAAGTGCACTACCGCCCAAGTGTATGGCGGCCCCAGTGACTCTAGGGTATTCCTAACAGGAAATCCAGACTATCCACATATCGACTGGTGGACCGGCCTTCCTTTATCTGGAGCTTTTGACCCAACGTATTGGCCAGACACGAACTATGACCGTATAGGCGGAGACGACGACCCTATGATGGGCTACGCGGTACAGTATGACCGTATGGTGGTATTCAAACGTAAGTCAATATATCTTAGGTCATGGGAAATAACCACAGACGCATACGGTAGAACGGTTACGAGATTCCCGGCGGTACCACTCAATAACGCGATAGGAGCCTACGATGCAGACTCAATTGTGCTTGTGGAAAATAACCCTATGTTCGTTAGCGATAACGGCGTTTATAGTATAATGGGTACAAATGTAAGGGATGAAAGAAACGTCGAAGAACTGAGTACTCTTGTTAAGATTAAAGCCTCTGGCCACGCTGCTGCGATTGACTTTGACGGCAAAGTGTATATAACCTACGGCTCAAGTAAAGTGTGGGTGTGCGACTATAACCGCCAAGTAAAAGACGAGAATACCGGCCGATATGTCCCAGTGTGGTACCCTTGGTCCGCTGTTCCGGCCATAACGTGGTGCGAGCTAGACGGTCAACTCATATTCGGCTCTGACTCCGAGGGAATGGTATACCGATTCAAGAAGAAAACGGACAGCCTACCTTACAATGACAATGGAGCGGTAATAGACGCTTATTTCAAGGGCATATCTACAACCTTCGACAAGGACAGCAAGACGAAGCTAGTACAGGGCGTTAACATCATGATGAAACCATTCAGTCGGGCCCAAATAACGACAGAATATGCTACAGAAGAAGGATATAGCTTCAATGTACAACAGGACAGAATGGACCTAATCGACTTTGGCAACGTAGACTTCGGCAACTTTACCTTTGATACAAGTAGAAGTCCAAAAGACTTCAAGGTACGGATTGACGATGCAAGAAATATCCAACGCTTTCAGATAGTACTCAAGAGCTCCGGTGTAGTGGATGACTTCTTCGGATTCGAGTCTATTGACATAGCGTATCAAATATTAAGCGAGGTGCGATAATGGCATTTGATAGCTACAAAATAATGGTATTTGCAAAGAAAATAGCAGACCTCCCAAGGTTCCCTAACGCGGCCTTGGGGCTTACGTATCAAGACCTACAAAACTGGTGGGATAGCTCTCCGGAGGAACTAAGAATATCAGTCAATGGGATAATCGACGAACTAGACCTTGTTCTACCAACTCTTAGCACGGATATACTAGGGGACGCTAACGCGTATACCGACTTGGTAGCAGCCAACTTCGTTTTAGGTATCGTGGCCGATGGAAGTATATCCCGGTCAAAACTTAGTACGGCGGTGCAAGCAGAACTAGACCAAGTGACAGATACTGTATCCTACATAACACCTTCAAGCGTCGTAGGCCAGTTGATTAATATTACAACACTATCGAACAACCCACGTATTCCACTCAAAATATCTACAACGGTTACAGGTGGAAATATAACAATTAAAAGAAACGGAGGGAGTACAAAGAATCTGCTTAACGTGGATGGTAGTTCGGTTACTGAGTTAAGCCAAGAAACTATGTACTTTGAGGTGGTAGAAGAAGCCTCAAATTTTACCTTACGCCCTAGTGGCGGATTAAAGTCGTTCTTCGGAGATGGGT
>JFJP01001988.1_pt1 | contig 17069 bp, 14 predicted proteins | sample 431651 | NCBI WGS metagenome assembly JFJP01 (sample SAMN02602958, study PRJNA72255) | Microbial mat metagenome, whole genome shotgun sequencing project. | biome: fresh water; feature: sink hole; material: water; isolation source: purple microbial (photo- and chemosynthetic) mats found in... | reverse complement strand
AAACAAGGCATCGGCTTCGGGCGGTTGATCGCCCACAGAGAACCTGGCGGTATCGAAAACTCGGGTGCCATGGACCTGATTCAGCCAGACAGGCGTGCCCTGAACCGAAGCAACTACACGCCCACGGTTGACTGCCACCGCCGAAGGATCATCGCCGACGTGAGTACCCAGGTTAAAACTGGAAAAAACGCCCTGACTTACGCCGCCGTTCCGTGTCGTAACAAGGCTGCGTACATTCTGAGGCGTCGGCCAGTCGGGAACAAAACAGGACGGGCTATTCAACATCGTCCTCGTCGTCATCTACATTCTCGCCATCGCCACGGACATAGATGATTTCCGGGCCGTCGTCGAAATCCTCGTCCCAGTCTTCGTCCTCTTCAATCGCGCGTGCCTCGAAGGCCTCCGAACGTGCGGTACCGATCAACTCAGCCATATCCTCGGGCATATTCGATTTCCAGAGCATCGGTTTACCGCTCGCCGGATGGATGAGGCCCAGGCGACGGGCATGCAGCGCCTGTCGGTGGAACTCTGGGCCTTTGGGAATGCGACTGGTTCCTCCGCCGTAAACCTGATCGCCAACCAGCGGATGCCCGATGGACGTCATATGCACCCGAATCTGGTGTGTCCGGCCGGTTTCCAGCGCGCATTCGACGAGCGTGCACTCAAGAAATCGCTCGACGACCCGGTAGTGGGTTCGCGCAGGTTTTCCGGTTTTTACGACGGCCATTTTCGTCCGCTGCGTCGGGTGGCGGGCAATCGGCTCGTCTACGGTACCGCCGCGTTCGACATTGCCGCGTACCAGCGCCTGATAGTAGCGTTTGACTGTACGCGCCTGAAGTTGACGAACCAGATTGGTCTGCGCCTCAATCGTTCGGGCAACAACCATCAAGCCGCTGGTGTCCTTGTCGAGTCGATGCACGATGCCGGCACGGGGCACCTTTTCGAGTTCAGGGTCAAGGTAAAGCAAAGCATTGAGCAAGGTTCCGCTCCAGTTTCCGCTGCCCGGATGCACAACCAGGCCGGCCTGCTTGTCGAGCACAATCAGGGTTTCGTCTTCATAGACGATATTGAGTGCAATATCCTCCGGCGATGATGACTGGTTGTGCTCATCAGGTGCCTCAGTCAGTTCAACGACTTCCCCCCCCCAAAGCTTCTGCTTTGGTTCGCTGACGATCACTCCGCCCACAGCAACCCGGCCTTCGCGGATCCAGTTTTGCAGCCGGTTTCGCGAATGCTGTGGCCGAAGCCGGGCAAGAACTTGATCCAACCGTTGCCCACCGCAATCGGCGGGAACGCTCAGAGCAAGCTTGGGGTTTGCGCTATAATCGACGCGCTTTTCGCCTTCCCCGATACCTTCTTCGGGTAAAACGACTTCAGTTTTTTTATGTGGAATTTTCATCATGCGTAGTTTAGCGGTTATCGCAGCGCTTTTCCTGGCCACGCTCTTAGCCGGGTGCGGATTGTTGCCTGAACAGAAAGACGAAACCATCGGCTGGTCGGCCAACAAGCTGTATGCCGAAGCCAAAGACGCCATGAATGATGCTTCGTACGAAAAGGCGATCAAATATTTCGAAAAGCTCGAATCGCGATATCCCTACGGCCGTTTTGCCCAGCAAGCCCAGATTGACATCGCCTACGCCTACTGGAAGGACAACGAACCTGCCTCGGCCGTAGCCGCCTGTGACCGCTTCATTAAACTGCATCCGAATCACCCGAACGTTGACTACGTTTTCTACCTGCGCGGTCTGGTGAACTTCAACGAGGATCTGGGGCTCCTCGGTCAGATCAGCCGGCAGGACATGACGGAGCGCGACCCAAAAGGTGCGCGCGAAGCCTTTGATGCCTTCCGCGAACTGGTGACCCGCTTCCCGGACAGCAAATACACGCCGGATGCCATTCTGCGCATGAAATATCTTGTCAATGCGCTGGCCTCCCTGGAAGTGCACGTCGCTCGTTATTACATGAAACGCAACGCCTATGTGGCAGCCATCAACCGCGCCCAATTTGCTCTGAAGAACTACCCGGAAGCACCGGCAACGGAAGAAGCGCTATTCATTATGGTCAAGGCTTACGACCAGATGGGAATGAACGACCTGCGTGACGATATCGAACGCGTGATGCGCAAGAACTATCCGGATAGCGTGTATTACACGCGAGGGCTGGAACGCAAGGAGCCGTGGTGGAAGCTGTGGTAGATCGCAGCTGATTTTTCCGATACCCAATAAACGACCGTCAGTTTCCGCCTGACGGTCGTTTCTTCATCAGCTGGACTGTTTGATCGCCAGCACCGCCTGATTGCGCAAAGTCCGCAGCAGGGACAATTCTTTCTCGGGAATGACGATATCCCCGGCCCGATCACAGTCTGCATAAATCATGGCGACCGGATTGGTCTTGATGCACAGGGGAAAAATGACAAAGGTTCCGGCATTCACCCCCTTTCGATACCACTCCGGGATGCGTGTCGAAATTTTAGGATCATTGGTATCACTGATCAGAATGTCGACACCCTTGGACAAGGCGGCATGGAAGATATCTGGCGTGAAAACCAGGGAGAAGTTGAAACGCTTGGCAATATCCGAAGCATCCGGCCCAAAGCCAAAACGGCCCAACATCGTGTTGCTTCGCGCATCGCGGACGCACAGGATGACACGTTTGAAGCCCTTGGCCCGGTACATCGTTTCCAGAATGATGCGCAACACGTCATTGAGCTTGAATTCTTCGACCAGCGTGTTGCTGATATCCTGAATTCCTGACATCAGAATGACTTCAGGATTCTCGACGTCGGGGATGGTTTCTTCTTCATCCTCATCCGGAGCTCTATCTTGTGGGGCTGCCTTGGCAACTGCCGACAGTACGGTATCTGCGCTTTCCTTGGCCACCCCAGGTGCAGCGTCGACAACCGCTTCAGCCTCCGGCGTTGCTCTCCAGGTTTTAATCTGCCGACCGAACGTGGATTGCTTAAGGTTAATGCCGAGGATTCCGGCAAATTGGGCTACCTCCAGAAAAGACTTCTCCATCGTCTCGCTCAAGGCCTGCTCACTGAGCGAGATGTTCTCGCCAAAACGCGCCTTGGATTTACGCAGTTCCTTGTGCCGTTGTTCAGGATCGCCCACGGAGATCATCGTGCACAACTCATTGGAAAAAGCCGAGAGGATGCGCATGCGATCCTCGGACGTATTGGCTTTGCGTACGTTGCCGGCCGGAAGCTTGCGCATGCAATTGACGATGAGACTGGGAAATCCCCAAGCGCGCGCAATGCCGATGCCCAGATCCTCAAACGAAATCCCAAGCACCTGTAATGCGGCGGCCTCCTCGCTACCAGGCTTTTGTTCAACTGCCCGCTTGATCTCTTCGCTTTCATCGGGGAAGTAAAACTGGCTCAGCAAACGTCCGAGGTTATGAAACATCGAACAAATAAAAACCTGTTCGATGTCACGTGATGCGGATTTCTCGCTGATCTCCTTGGAGAGGATGGCTGCCAGGCTGGCACGCAGGAACTCTTCCTTGAGTTGACTAGCATTTCCCTTGTTCTGCAAGTGCTCGAAAAGCATGACCGTCGTTGAAATGTTGCGTACGGCATCAAAGCCGAGCACCAGTACAGCCCGTGAAATCGTGCTGATGCTTCCGCCGCCCGACTGACGGTAGTACACCGAATTGACCAGACGCAAAATCTTGTTGGTCAATGAAAAATCCTTGAGGATCGAGTTCGAGAGGCTGGAGATGCTCTCTTTGTCGGAACCCGTGATTTTGTTGATCGTACTGACCGAATCGGAAAGCGCAGGGAAATCACTCTTGTGCCGCATACGCCGCAACAGGAAGTCGATGGTGCTCTGCTTGGAATCGAAGGATGAGACTGGATCATCAGGCGCCAAGTAAGTATCCAGCGCCTCACGCATCTGGGTAACTGACGAAAAGCGCAGTTGCGGATCGCGCGCAACAGATTTATAGAGCAGGCTGGCCAGTTCGTCGTCGACCTCAACGCCAGTAGTTGCAGGCAACTTGATATCCTCGTTGGCTAACCGGTTCATTATTTCAAAGACATTGTTCCCCTGCACTGCACGCTGTCCGGTGAGCAACTCGTAAAACACCAGTCCCGCCGAAAACACATCGGTTCGCTCACTACTTTCCCGGCTGGCAAGGTACTCAGGAGCCATATAGGATGGTGTTCCCATGAAAGCTTCGCTGTCATTCGACGGTGCCTCGGCACGGGCAGCAATACCGAAATCCATTACCCTTGGAATGCCTTCGTCGTCAATCAGGATGTTGCTTGGCTTAAGGTCACGATGAATGATGCCTGCTGAATGCGCATGGGCAATCGCATCCAGCACGGGCCGCAAAATCGCGATGGCCTTCACCGGCGTCAGACGACCACTGGATTTCAGGAAATCGCCCAGATTCTTGCCCGGCACGTATTCGAAGACGAGATAGAAATCACCGAGTTCTTCGCCGGCCTCGAAAATGGGGACAATATTGGGATGACGCAGCGGACTGACCATGCGCGCTTCGGACAGCAATTGTTGATTCTTCTGCGGATCGGGTCGTGAAAAATGCAGCGTTTTGATCGCCACGTCACGCTGCAAATGCGGATCGCGCGCCAGATAAACGACGCTCTGAGCACCCCGACCCAATTCGCGCACGATCTCGAAACGTCCTATTTGTTTGCTCATCGCGCTCATCACTTTTGTTGTTTGTTTTGTTTGTTAACACTGGACACTACGAACGCGGTTCAGTTCTTATGCATCCTCGTCAGTCGTCTCGATTTCCTCCAGCGTGCCCAGCCGGACCTGCGCTTCGACTACCGGCAGGGCTTCGACACCTTTCAGCTTGCGTTCAATCTGACGGGTGCGTACGCCAGCCGATTCAATGCTCTTGGTCGCTTGCTCGAGTTTCTTGCGCGTTGCTTCCAGCGCTTCTCCAAACTTGCCGAATTCGGTCTTGACCGCCCCCAGAACGCCCCAGACTTCTGATGAACGCTGCTCGATAGCCAGTGTACGGAAGCCCATCTGCAGGCTGTTGAGCAAGGCGGCCAGCGTCGTCGGGCCCGCGATGCTGATGCGAAAATCGCGTTGCAACCCATCGGCCAGTCCGGCACGGCGCAGTGCTTCGGCGTAAAGCCCTTCGGTCGGCAGATAGAGAATGGCGAAATCCGTGGTGAACGGTGGTTCAACATATTTGTCGCGAATCTTTTTCGCCTCGTCGCGCAGGCGTATTTCGAGGGCCTTGGCGGCCAGTTCGACAGCCAGTGGATCAGCCCGATCCTGAGCTTCAACCAGACGCTGATAATCCTCCATCGGAAATTTCGCGTCGATCGGCAGCCAGACCGGGCGCTTGTCATCGCCACCCATTTCTTGCCCAGGCAAACGGATGGCAAACTCCACCCGCTCGGAACTGTTTGGCCGCGTGGCGACGTTCTTTTCGTATTGCTCGGCGGTCAGCACCTGATCAAGCAAGGCTTCCAGTTGCACTTCGCCCCAGGTGCCACGTGTCTTGACGTTGGTCAATACCTTCTTTAGATCGCCGACGCCGGCAGCCAGCGTCTGCATTTCACCCAGACCCTTGTGCACCAGTTCCAGTCGTTCGCTGACCAGCTTGAACGAGTCACCAAGGCGCTGTTCCAGCGTCGCGTGCAACTTTTCATCGACCGTCTTGCGCATTTCCTCCAGCTTGCTCGCGTTATCGGCCTGTATGGCGCCTAATCGCGCCTCGACCGCCAGCCGTAACTGCTCGAAACGCTGCTCGTTACTCTGCGTCAAACGACCCAATTGCTGCGCAAACGATTCAAGCTGCTGTCCCTGCAGGGTCGCCAATTGCCCGACCTGTGCAGACAGCGTCTTGGCCAGCCGATCCAGCGCCAATGACTGCTCTTCACGATCTTCGCGTGACGCCGTGGCCGCTTCCTGGCGACCGCGCGCCATCTCCTGACGCAACTCTCGCTCAACCCGCTCCAGACCGCTTTCCAGGGTACGGAAATGCGGCTCCAGCGAGTCATCTTTTCGACCGGCACGCTGGAACAAAAGAAACTGCAGCACCAGCACGCCAACACTGATGGCGACCAGTCCATACAACAAAAAATCACTCATGAATGCCCATGGGAAAATGGCCTTGGCCGTTTACTTCAACGAAAAATCAACCCGACTTGACTTGGTCTTCTGCTCTGAATTCTTCTTGGCTTCGACCTCACCGTGTTTGCTCGGCAACAGGAACACCTGCTCGGCAGACACCTGATGCTCAATCAGCCAGTCACGTACGGTTCTCGCCCGGCGGTCCCCCAGATCGCGCAAGTCATCATCATCGACCGCTGAATTAGTCAGGATCAGTTTTTCCATTTCCTCGACCGGCAAACTCTTCACGAGGCCGATCATGTTGCGCGGCTTGGGAAATTTCTCCGCCTTGTACACCCGTTCAAGCAAGGCTGGATATTCTTCTGCGCTGACTTCAACAGTTTCGGCCGAACCGCTCTCAACGCTGCTCTTGGTCAGATCTTCGCGCTTCGCCGCCCTTACCTTGCGATCAAGGCGCGCCATCTTCAAGCCCTCACGGTCACGTTCTACATCAACGAAACCTTCGACTTCGAGCCTGAGTGCCGGGCGATCGATCAGAGCCTTGGCGAGATTTTCAAGCCGTTTCTGTGCCTCGGGAGTAATTGACGAAACCCCGTAATCGAATTCAACGTTCGATAGTTCCTCGCCACCGCCAAACATCGAACCGATCAGCGCAAAAGGCGCCGTCACGGCCTTCACAAAGAGATTGACGATAACCTTGATGATCAACCCACCAACACTGAACTGCGGATCATTGAGCGACCCCGAAATGGGCAAATTGAGATCAATCTCACCCTTCCTGTTTTTTAGTAACGAAACGGCCAGCGTTACCGGCAACTTCGTCGCATCTGCACTTTCAACCGGCTCGCCAAACGTTAGCTGATCAAGAAACACCCGGTTTTCGGCTTCCAGTTGATCATTTTCAATCTTGTATTTGACGAACAGTGAAAGTTTGCCCTTTTCGATGGCATAGCCGGCGTACTTGCCGGAATAGGACGACAGCGAAGTCAGCTCAATGCCTTTGATATCCGCCTGCAAATCAAGATAAGGCTTGGCCGCTAACGGGTTGATCTTGGCCGTCAAATTGAGAGGGGCGACATTGTCGTAACTGCCACGCAGTTCGACAGTGGCAACGCTGCCGGCGTCTGAACTCAGGCCGGTAACGAGACCTCCGACCTGCCTGAGATTTGCCGTGTAGTTCGGCTTGACAAAGTTGTCGGTGAACCTGACCGTACCGCCTTGCAGGGTGATCTTGCCGATCTTGATCGGCATCACTGGTTTGCTTTCCATGGCAACTGGCGCGACCGGGACGCTGGCCTGATCTTCTGCTGTTGCTGCCGTTTTCGCCGGAATGGCCGATGGATCAGCCGCCTGTGGAACAACAGCAACCGCGGCTTCATTTTCCTTGCGAACGATCTGCATCAGGTTCAGCTTACCTTCGGCGCTGAGAATTACTCGGGCAAAGAAGTCAGATAGCGCAATCTCGCCAACCGTTACTGAATCCGGTTTCAAGCGAGCATCGACCTTGCCGAAGTAAAGCGATTTCCAGCGCAGAAAATCCGCCGAGTTCAGTTTATCCACGGCGTAGAAATCGCCGATCGTCGCCTGACCCGAGAATCCTCCGGCCAGCCCAGGCGTATGCTCGGCTTTGCTGCTTTCTCCCTGACGCAGCTGCACGTTGCCATTGACTGTGATCTGACCTCTCGTCACCGCAATGTTCAGTCTCTCGGCAAAATAAGCCTGAAGCGGCAATAGTTCGAGCGTTTTGACATTCAGATTCAAGTCGGCGACAAGCGGGAAGGGTTTTACCGTGCCTTCGACTGCCACATCACCCTTGCGATTAAGTTTGAAGCGGACTGCCAGTTTGGCCGTCTGCCCCGGTTCGGTCGACAGGTTTTCCGCCGTAAAACCCAAGCCATCGACGCTTTGCGTAGCCGCCGGAGAAACAGCCTGGTCTTCGAAACGGAGGCCGATATCCTCGCCGGCATATTTGGCTACGTTAATCTTCCACGGAACGGACGCCTCTTCCTGGGATGCTTCAACAACGCGCATTGCCGGCGGCTTAAGCCAGTCAATCTTACCCTCGGCAGTACGCCGAAGGAGGCCACGCACCCCGCGGGCCAACACGTCGCTCATGGCCACTTCATGCTTGACAAGATCCAGCTGACCTCCCTTGACGGAAAATGCGTCGATCTTTAGCCACTCATCGGCAGTCACCCGCCAGGAAAGATCGAATTCGGCAAGTGTCGTGGCCTTGCTGCCAAGCTTCCTTAGCCCCAATTCGATGGCTTCTACACTCGCGTTGAATGGCTTGCCGTTAGACTCGTCAAGCCAGCGAATGGCTCCTCCCGCAACCTTCAAATCTCCCAGCGACCATGCAACGGGGTCTGATGTTTCCGGCTTGGCGGTGACCGGTTCCTTTTTCTTTCCTGTTTCAAGTTCCTGACGGAAAAACTCGATCCAGTTGAACGCACCTTGCGGGCTGACCCGGGCATGAATCTCCGGCGAATCCACGAAAAATCGGTCGATGACAAACTTGCTGTTCATCAGATCTGCCGAACCGATCGCCAATTCAAGTTGCTTGAGCATCAATAGCGGTAGGCCTGAAGCTTCAAGGACCTTGAGATTCTTGATGGCGGCTGTTCCCGATAGAACCAGCGTCGGGGATTTATCTTTTTCCTGGACGAATGTGAGTTTCAGGTTGCTGTTCAGCGCACCGGACTGAAGCTTGATCGGCAGTTTGACCGGACTGTAATCAAGGTACTTGGCCAGTTGCAGCTCGCTCAAATCAATCGCCATCTCGGTTTCATGTGTGTCGGCGAACGGTTTGCTCTTGCCTTTGATGACCAGCGGCGCGCCATTGACCTGCGCCGAAAATGCCGGCTCCACGAAACTTTCAATGGCATAGGCCATGCTTGAAATAAACGGCAAAGTCAGGTTGATGTCGCTGACAACATGCTTTTCGTCAAGCTGACGATCATCAAAATCGATCTGCCCTCCGACAAGCTGAATATTGTTGAGAGAGAAAGCCGGCGTTGGATCATTGCTCTTGGGTTTGGCCATGAACTCGTCAAGCAGGTCGGAGAAGTTGTATCTCTTATCGGACTGACGAACAATCCTGATTTTTGGATTCTCCAGACGAATTTCACCGAGCACCAAGCCTCCCCGGACTAACGAGGCTGATTCCAGATTCACGAAGAGGCTATCGAAACTGACGAAGTTCTCATCGCCGCCCCGCTCCCTGATCGTGACGCCCTCAAGCTTGATGGTCATCGCGTACGGGTTGATGCTGACACTTTTCACCGCAACTGGTCTTTGCAGCGCTTTGCCCAATTGATCAAGCACAACCGATTTAACTACCGGCGGCAGAACAAAAAAGCCGAGTACCGTAAACAGAATGATCGCGAGCAAGACCCGCAAACCGTATCTCTTCGTTTTCGGGGATTGAATGATTGTGTGGAGTTTTTTCTTGTCAATCATGATATCCAGCGGTAATAGACGTGTCGGAACCTTGAATTTATCACGAACTTGCCGCGTTCAAAACAGATACCGCGCCAGAATGTAATCGCTGGGAGTGCTCTTGGGTCAATCAGGTTATTATAATGTTCGATGCACCAATTTTCGTTTAGGAACGGAATGAAGACCCTTGTCATCGAAGACAGCAAGAGCAGCCTGAAGCTTCTTTGTGAGCACGTTAAAAGAATGGGGAATACGCCCATACCCGCCGCAACAGGTACTGCCGGAATTGAGCTTTTTCTCATGGAACGTCCGGATCTGGTTCTTCTCGATATCATCATGCCGGATATCAACGGCTACGATGTGGCGCGCCAGATTCGGCAGCTCGAAGCACCGGGTGACTGGACACCAATAATCTTTCTCAGTTCTTTGAACAAGGACAAGGACATCGAAATGGGTATCGCTGCAGGTGGCGACGATTTCCTGCTGAAGCCGATCAGTGAAATTGTCCTCGCCTCGAAGATTTGCGCCATGCAACGCATTATCCAGATGCGCGAGTCCCTGCTTGTGCTCACCCGCAAACTTGATATCGCCAACCAGGAATTGAAGCGCATCACGTCGCTAGATGGTCTGACAGGTATTGCCAATCGGCGCCATTTTGACGAAGTACTCGTACGTGAATGGCGGCGTGCCATGCGCCAGGGCGAGGAATTGTCGATTCTCATGTGCGACATCGACTTTTTCAAACAGTACAACGACTCGTGCGGTCACCAGAGTGGCGACGAGTGCCTGCGTCTGATCGCGCAGACCCTGACCAGTTCGATGGATCGCGGCGGTGACCTCCTGGCCCGATACGGAGGCGAAGAATTTGTCGCCGTACTTCCGGGAACCTCGCTAATCGGAGCATCATTTGTCGCTGCTCAGATGCGCAAAGCCATCAACAAACTGGCCATCCCCCACCCCAATTCACCATACGGCCATATAACTGCTAGTTTTGGCATCGCTTCAGCCGTCGCCATGCCGGAAACCGACCCGCAGAAGATTGTCGGTGCCGCTGATCGCGCCCTTTACAAGGCAAAACACAGCGGTCGAAACCGCGTTTTCCAGACTAGTTCGCTAGAACCCGAAGATAACTGAGTAACAAACCAATGTCTGCAAAAATTCTTATTGTCGATGACAACGATCTGATGCGAACACTGCTGCGTGGGATTTTGCGCAGCGAGAACTGTCAGGTCATCGGTGAAGCACGAAACGGGAGCCTTGCTCTCGAAAGCATTACTCGCAACAAACCCGATATCGTCTTCCTTGATGTCGTAATGCCGGAAATGGACGGACTGGAAGCTCTGCAGAACATCAAGAGCAAATATCCGGAAATCATCGTTGTGATGATCACCGGCAATCCGAGCAAGGAAAACGTAGAGGAGTCCATTCAGGGCGGCGCCAGTGGCTTTATCATCAAGCCCTTCAACTCAGCCAAGGTTCTGGACACCCTGAATAGGGTTATGCAGGACATTAAACCCGCCACCGTTATTGCGCAACGCGACGATTGAGTTTTTTAGAAGCTGTTCTTCCAATCGCGCAACACGGCAAACACCTCAGCTTCGTTGTGCGCCTGCGCGACCCTGTTCTGTGCTGAAGCGATAATCTCAGGCTCTGTACAGCGTAAAAACGGATTCGTCGCCTTTTCCAACTCGATTGTCGATGGTACGGTTGCCAAGCCTTTGGAGCGCAAAACGGCAACTTCATCAATCCGCTTTCGTAATTGGCGGTTGCCTGGCTCAACGGCCAGCGCGAAACGCAAATTGGCTTCAGTGTATTCATGGGCACAAAAAACTACAGTTTCATCGGGCAACAACGCCAGTTGAGTCAGCGAGTCATGCATCTGCAGCGGACTTCCTTCAAAAAGCCGGCCGCACCCGCCACCAAACAACGTGTCTCCACAGAACAAGGCGCCAGAACCATAGTAAGCCAGGTGCCCAAGAGTATGACCGGGAACGGCGAGAACCCTGAACCCGACGCCCAGCAAACCGAAGCTAATCGTTTCTCCCCCGCGAAGGGGCTGTGAAATGCCTGTGATAGACTCCGCCGCTGGTCCGAATACCTCAGCCGGATAGTGCGCCAGCAATTCTGCAACCCCACCCTGATGATCGTTATGGTGATGCGTTATCAGGATGGACGTCAGGGTCAAACCTTCCCGCTCAAGCACCTCGAGCACGGGGCGTGCATCGCCCGGATCGACCACAACGGCTGACGCACCTTTGCGCAACAGCCAGATGTAGTTATCCTTGAAAGCTGGAATCCTAATGATGTCAAACATAGGCTGATTGTGGAAGAACCGCGGAAAATGTCAATTCCCGTGATCGATGACTGGCTCAACACCGCGCAGGGACGCTACGTCATGGCTTGGGAACAGACCAAGGTGGATGCCCTTGTCGCCGATCTGTTCGGCTACAACGCGCTTCAGCTCGGCTTGCCGCAATACGATCTGCTCTCGCACAACCGTATTCCGCTACGCCAACTGGCTGGCGAAACCGGAAACGTCGATGTTCTCTGTGACCTGCGCGAATTGCCCTTTGCCGCCAACAGTATCGATCTCGTCGTCATGCCTCATGTTCTCGAATTTCACGATGATCCGCACCAGATCCTGCGCGAAGTCGAGCGAATTCTGATCCCGGAAGGGCAACTGGTGATCACCGGTTTCAACCCGATCTCGTTGTGGGGTTTGCGCCAGCGTCTGCCCAAATGCCCGGACGAGTTCCCGATGAACGGTGACTACATTTCAGTCTTGCGCCTCAAGGACTGGCTGCAACTGCTCAGTTTCGAGGTTGAACGTGGCAATTTTGGCTGCTACGCTCCGCCATGCCATCAGGAGCGCTGGCTCAAGCGCTGGCATTTCATGGAAGCAGCCGGCGACCGCTGGTGGAGTTTCGCCGGTGGCGTGTATCTTCTTCGCGCTGTCAAACGCGTGCGTGGCATGCGTATCATCCTGCCCACCTGGAAACAGAAACCGGTGCCGCGCAAAGCGCTCACCGCCGTAACCCAAAAGGAAATCGAAGACCGTGGACAATGAATCAGTCATCAACATCTACGCCGACGGTGGCTGCCGTGGCAACCCCGGACCTGGCGGCTGGGGCGTTCTCATGCAATCAGGAAGCACGGAAAAAGAGCTCTGCGGTGGCGAGCCTGACACGACCAACAATCGCATGGAACTGACGGCCGTCATCCGCGCACTGGAGGCGCTCAAGCGCCCGGCCAGTGTCAACGTGCACACCGACTCGCAATATGTACAAAAAGGCATCAGCGTGTGGATTCACAACTGGAAGCGTAACGGCTGGCGCACCTCCGACAAGAAGCCGGTAAAGAACGCCGATCTCTGGCAAATTCTTGACGGCCTCGCCAAGCAACATGAAATCAAGTGGTTATGGGTCAAGGGCCACGCCGGGCATCCCGGCAATGAACGCGCCGATGCGCTGGCAAATCGCGGTATCGACGAGTTGCTGGCCGCCCGCCCTACCACGTAATCCCACAAAAAACTTCCCCGGAAACACACCATGCGTCAACTCTTTCTCGACACCGAAACCACCGGCCTGGAGCACAAGCACGGACACCGAGTCATCGAAATTGGCTGCGTCGAAATGCGTAACAGGCGCCTGACCAACCGGCATTTTCACCGCTACATCAACCCGCAGCGCGAAATCGATGCCGGGGCGCTCGCGGTACACGGTATCAGCCTTGATTTCCTGCAGGACAAACCCCTCTTCGCCGATATCGCCGCTGAGTTCCTCGACTTCGTGCGTGGTGCCGAACTGATCATTCATAATGCGCCCTTCGACATCGGATTTCTCAATGCCGAACTGTCGAGACTAGACATGGCGCCGATCGGCACCGTGTGCCATGGCGTGCTCGACACCTTGCGCATGGCCAAGGAACTGCACCCCGGCAAGAAGAACAACCTCAATGTGTTGTGCGAGCGCTATGGCGTCGACAACACCCGCCGTACCCTGCACGGCGCCTTGCTCGATGCCGAAATCCTGGCTGAAGTATATGTTTCGATGACCCGCGGTCAGGAAAGCCTGATCATCGATCTGAGCAACGACAACGCGGGGCAAGGCATAAGCACCGAAAAAAAACAGGATGCCGGCCTGCGGAAACCCCAACACATCGTGCGCGCAAACGAAGAAGAACTCGCGCAACACGAGCAACTGCTTTCTGCAATCCAGAAGGAAAGCCGGGGAAAATGTCTCTGGATTCCGAACGAGACCGTTAATTGAAGCGACGCATTTGAAGCAGGCCTGGAAGCCTCATGGATAGGCGTTCTTCAATGCATGCTCTGGAGAACCTCATGGATATTGGCCTCCAGAACACTACCTGATGACCTTTACGAAACGACGTTCGAAAAAAAGCCCAAGCATTTACAGGCTAGGGCTTCCGTTTTTTTACAGGAATCGGCAATCAGGTACTGCTACTCCCGGAGCCGCTATCACCCCCAGAGCCACTACCACTCCCTGAACTGCTTCCATTCCCTGGCGTTTCGACCGGCGGACGTTTCGGCCTGCGGTGCTGCCGTTTTGGTGGCCGGCCATCGACTCGCGCTTCCTGCGGAGGCCGCGAATCGGGCCTTGCATCGGGTCTCGGCCCATTATTCTTTGGCCCTTGATTGCGTTCGGGACGACGACCATGCACGGGAGAACCTGATCGCTTCTCGGGTGACCGATCCGTTTGTCGATCCGACTCCCGGTTTCCGGGCGCTGTACGAATCTCGAGTTCGTTAAGCTCGTCCCATTGTTCATCGGTGCGATCCCGTTCCGGGATGGCATTAAGTTCTCGAATCCGACGGCGCGGATCAATAGGTTCTGGATCATTCATGTCGCCATTATGAACCACACAAGCTTGCTCATTCAACTCTCGCGAGAAATCAAACTCAAAACGGCTCACAAAGCACCGGCCCAGCCCCTATAATTCCCATCTTTTTTGAGTCCGACACATGTGGTTTAAGAATCTCCAGATCTACCGCCTTCCCAAGACGCCAGCGGACACCACCAGCAAGCTCGAAGAACAACTCGCCAAACTGACACTGCAACCCTGCAGCGCATCCGACATGCAGAGCATCGGCTGGGTCCCACCGTGTGACGGTGGCACATTCGTTCATTCCGTAAATCAGCAATGGCTGCTGGCGCTCGGCGTCGAACACAAACTACTACCGACCTCGGTGGTCAAGTACTTTGCCAATGAGCGAGCGAAAGCGATTGAAGAAGCCGAAGGGCGTCGTGTTGGCCGCAAGGAGATGCGCGAACTCCGTGAATCGATGACGCAGGAACTACTGCCACGCGCCTTCATCAGCCGCCGCACCACCTTTGGCTGGATTGATCCGATCAATGGCTGGCTGGTGATCGATGCGGCTTCCCCCACCAAGGCGGAAGAATTGCTTGAGCATCTGCGCAAATCGGTTGACGGGTTTCCAGTCAAACTGCTGCAAGTCACTCAATCGCCTTCCGCGGCGATGACCGGTTGGGTTGCCGATGGTGAAGCGCCAAGCGGTTTTACCATTGACCAGGACCTCGAACTGCGTTCGGCCGAAAACGCCACGGTACGCTATGCCAAGCACACACTGGAAGGCGAAGAAATCCGTCAACACATCGCGGATGGAAAGGTCGTAACTCGACTCGCCATGACCTGGGGTGACCGCATTTCGTTTGTACTGAACGAAAAACTCCAGATCAAACGCCTCAGCTTCCTCGACATTCTCAAGGAGCAAGCCGACGGCCAGGCCGAGAACGCAGATGAGCGTTTCGATATCGACTTCACGCTGATGACCGGCGAAGTTGCGCGCCTGCTCGACGATTTGCTCGAAGCGCTCGGCGGCGAACTGGAAAAACCAGTCTGAACGTCAGGTCAACGACATGCCGGAAGTACCGTCGATTATCGAGAAATCTGGGGTGGCAGAGCGTCCATCCTGGTTTCTCTATCTGATCGAATGCGTCGACGGCAGCATTTACACAGGAATCGCTATCGACGTAGAGGCGCGCTTCGCTGCACACGTCAGCGGCAAAGGCGCACGCTATACGCGCACTCATCCTCCGGCCAGAGTACTTGTCAGTGTTGAATATCCTGATCGTTCAAGCGCGCTCAAAGCAGAATACCGGATCAAGCAACTCAAACCGGTGGCCAAGCGCGAATTCGTCGCGCAGATGACCCATCCCACAAGCAAAACTGACATCGCCTGAGGGAAACGTCAGCTCGTGGTCCCCTAACGGAGCGTTGCCTGCTGATCGCTACCAAACAGCCGAAAGACAACGCCCTGAGCCATTTCAGCCCCCAGACGTTTGGCAAAGCGCTCGGCAATATTCTCTTTGACTGAGTAGTCGAGAATATCCTCCGCCTTGATCAGATCACGAGCGACCGAATCAACCGTCCCAAAGTCATCGGCAAGCCCCATCACGATGCTTTGACTGCCAGTCCACATCAAACCCGAAAACATCTCCGGTGTTTCCTTGAGTCGGTCACCACGGCCTTTGCGGACAATGTCAATGAACTGCTGGTGTATTTCGCCGAGCAAGACTTGGGCATGTGCCTTCTGCTTTTCATCCTGCGGCGAGAAGGGGTCAAGGAAACCTTTGTTCGTGCCAGCCGTTAGCAGACGGCGTTCCACGCCAATTTTATCCATCACACCGGTAAAGCCGAATCCGTCCATCAACACACCAATGGAACCGACAATACTGGCCTTATCGACAAAGATCTTGTCAGCAGCCGAAGCAATGTAATACCCGCCAGACGCGCACAGATCATCAACTACGACATAAAGCGGAATTTCCGGATGTTTGGTGCGCAGACGGCGAATTTCGTCATAGACGATGCCAGACTGAACCGGACTACCACCCGGGCTGTTGATGCGCATGATGATGCCAGCCGTTCCCTTGTCGTCAAACGCTGACTGCAGCGCGCCATTGATTTTCTCCGCACTGGCGTCGCCGCTTGAATCAATTGTTCCGCGCACGTTGATCAGCGCCGTATGCTTGCTGTCCGAAAGCTTTTCCGTGTTGCCGCCCCAATCAACCACAAGAACAAGTACAGCAATCAGGTAGGTCAGCAAAGCCAACTTGAAGAAAATGCCCCAGCGGCGTTTTGCTTTCTGCTCGTTCAAGGATGCAAAAGCAATCTTCTCTAAAAGTTGCCGTTCCCACTGCGGGTTATTCTCAGGTGTTTCCACAATATTCACTCAGTATTGAAGTTAATGAACAACAACAGCAGCAGCAACGACGATTGTTCAATGATCGGGCAGCGCATGCCCAAGTATAACTTGGAATCATTTGGATCGCGGTGCCAACAAAAATACTAATGTCATTTTTCGGTCAGACAACTCAATTCCGCAACAGTTCAGGCGTGGGCATCCAGCCATTCGGCCAGTTCGCTAATGCTATGCACGCGTGCCAACGGATTCAACGAATCGAGTGCGCCGGCAGAATGCGCGCCATAGTCGACGGCCAAACCGTACGTGCCCGCGTTAAGGGCCATCTGCAAATCATGGGTCGTATCGCCAATCATCAGTGTCCTTTCGGGTTTCACCGAGAGTTC
>JFJP01038528.1_pt1 | contig 17070 bp, 1 predicted proteins | sample 431651 | NCBI WGS metagenome assembly JFJP01 (sample SAMN02602958, study PRJNA72255) | Microbial mat metagenome, whole genome shotgun sequencing project. | biome: fresh water; feature: sink hole; material: water; isolation source: purple microbial (photo- and chemosynthetic) mats found in... | reverse complement strand
TTTGGTTGACAGAAAGACTATTCCCGACTCAGTATTCACTCAGGCACAATTCGTGCGTATGACTATTTCCCTAGCTGGTTTTTGAAAAACCGGGGAAGACAGTATTCAGTTGTGCACTCAATCTAATCTTCTGAATTAATTGCTATAGACAAATTGAATATAATTGATCTTTAATGAGCACTTTTGGTCATACTAATGTACCTATCAGTCATATTACCGCAATACTGTTAATCAAAACTCACTCAAACCCGTTAAAACTCAGTCACACAAAAGGTCAACTGCAGAGAAAATGCGGAAAAACACCCAGGGAAAATTTCAAATCTCCTCACTTCAAGCGAACCTTTAATTAATGCTTAGTTGCCTCATTAACTTACCCAAACCGGAAGAAATTGAGTCGCAAAAATGACAAATTAGATTTCCTCAACGCATTGACTAGCAACTTTTGCCCATTTGTTGTCAATCTCAGTCGCTATGGATTATTTAGGCAGCAGACTTGTGGTTGTGTGTGTGGGAACTTTTTATGGGGTCGGAAATCATTGTGGGAACGATTCGCTTCAGAGTGATGATAAATCCCTTCTCAGTCGCTCAGCTTCACCCCACAACAGGTTTTTTTGGTTGTTTCCAACTTTTTTCTTCCCCTTTCCACTGCCTTCCCACCCCCAAAACTGATATGATAATCAGCCGGACGGAAGTGTTTGGAGTAACGAGAACAAACCACATCGCATCACATTAGAAAGACGTTCATTTCGCTCAGTTATCAATTAGTACAGTGGTTGTCTAATTTGTTGATTTATTGAGCTGCAATTGTCTTATTTTGATTATTTGTCGTGTGGTGATTACGTTATGAATTTGTCCTGTTACTAATGGTTGTTAGAAGTTTTTCTGCTTGGCTAACGACGTTGTTTTGTTGATTGTTTGATTTATTAGCAGCCGATTTGAAGGATTACCAGTATCAGTCTGTTTACAGGAGATTCTTGTGATCAGTTCTGTGCGAAGTTCACTGCTAACCGTTGTGGTCAACTTGAAAGGTAATGATTGGATGTAAACTAAAGTGAAGTTAGTAGCAACAGAGTCGTTATGTTGGCTTAATTAGGAGTTTTCATTTCCGAAACCGCCACAGCTACAACTGAGTGAAAATTACAATTACAATTTGTCTTTTAATCCCGCAACTCTGACACCTTACCAAACACAATGCGAAAACAACTAGGTTCAGTGTGAAGTTTAGAAAACCGAAACAGCCAAACGTGTGAAGACTACAAATGACATTTGACAATTTCAGCCAAGCGACAATCGACAGACTGTTGGTGAAGAAATCTTACTGGAACGTTGCCAACTTGATTGACAAATCTGCCGGTCTTTGTGGAATTCCCCTCAACAATCGATCATTACAAAACGTATGTAGGAAACAACTAGTAATCGTATCAGTTAAAAATTATCAGTAATGTTGCGTACACATTGTTGCATGTACACATACATGTGTTAGAAAATAAGATAGAGAAAGAGGCAAAGCTGCTGTGCACAGAGTAGAAACACTGAAAGTTTGATTGGTAGGCAGGAGTTAACTAAGTCCGCATGAACTACGACGTTAATTCAACTTATTGATTTGATTAATTAGTTTTAGTAGACATCTATGGTGATAGTCATGCATAATCAACGAGTATTCAAAACTTTTAGTTGAACGACCTCAATTGATTTTCAAAATTAAGTATACTACCGGTCATATTAATGTATCAAACGAGCAATTATAACGACAGATTGACGCATAAGTCAATAGTGATAAAACTCATCCACGCACTTTTCGTGCGTATGACTATTTCCCTGCTGGTTTTTAAAAAACCAGCGGTACAAAAAAGAACATTTTGATCTGACATTGTCAAAAAAGTGTAATGAGGTTACAGTTGTGTAAGGAAATCTGAGTTTGAGAGGCCATTAACAAATCTCAATGATATCAAATTGAAAATCCGATTCAACATGACTATCCTACAGCAACAAAATCGCTAAAACTATTGTATTTGCAGGCGTTGTCGTTTGGCTGGAGTCACAATTACACTTGCGCTTGTCTAGTGGCTGTATGCAGAGGAATTGAGTTTGTAATAAGGCAAAAACGACGAGAAGTGTTAGCAGCACTAATGAGTAATTTTGACTTTCAGTGAAAAGTGAGATTCGGTACAAAAACGCAGCGGAACTGAAGTCAATTGGCTCGTTTTGACACAGGTTTACACTTCAACTACAAAAGTATTTTCACAATCAGCATTGTCTCCTACATATGTAATTATAGTTTGTCATACCAACCCGATTGAGAAACAGTATTGGACCAGATCCCAATCAGACATTCTGCTGCTGTTCGCATAAGTATCCCTAATTCAAACCGTTACTGTAACATGAACTTACACTGTTTCAACCTCATTTAGGTCTCATAATCACAGGAATTGTCAACGGAAATCAGCTGGACAAACAAAGCCAAACGGTTAGGAATTTTAATGTACATATGAGTCGTAGTTTAGTATCAAAATTTCGACTTTCACTGAGGCAATTTGACACGTTACAAAGTAGCAATAACACAACTTAGCAAAGGAATTTATTAGGTATTTAGGCAGCAAACTGACATTCGGCTAATGGTACATTTAATTCAGAACCAGAACCAATTCAGTTCCAAGATTATGAACGATTGATAAGCACTACATAATGATAAATTGAGAATGGAATGCGCATCAGTGCACAACTCATATAGGTACTTTAGACTGAGTCTTAAACCAACAGTAAACGGTAGCGTCTTAACTTTAACTTCATTTCAATGTAGTAGCTGTTGAGGAAAATACAACTTACAGAAGCTCATATTACGTTTTAGTGCGTAGAGTACTGTACCTTGCTGAATTTTTAAAAACCGGCACAGAGAATAATTAATTGATGTCTCATTTTATTTCCATAAATTCTTAAAGCAGATTCCTATGAAAGCTACTGTTACTACTGATCTAATAAAATAGTTTTCAAAACATCTAGTTGACCGTAACACTGTTCGCTGTCAAAATGGTCTCAGGCACAATTCGTGCGTATGACTATTTCCCTGCTGGTTTTTGAAAAACCAGCGGTACTAAAGTGAACATTTTGCTCAACCAGTGATAAAAAAAAGGAAAATGAGTACGATGAGATTAGCTAGGTTAGAGAAAAGCTATGTCTGACAGGCAATTAGCAAAACAAATTGCAAAAGACTGAGCTTTGAGGAATACTCTATGACACCTGAGTCAGTAAAGTCAGCCAATTTATGCTAACAGTTGAGCTTCTCAACATCTCTTAGGCAAAGGATATGACAACAGTCTAAACTAATCAGCAACAAAATTTAGTGATTAGTAGCGCGGAATTCAGACTTGAACGTTTTATTTTCAGATAATCGTTGTTGGCTTGAGAGTGTTTCTGTGCCTCTTTGTTATTGGCTACGGTCGTCTAAGCTGAGGTACTCTACATACAAATTGAAATGAGCGACAACAGTGACATTCAGTCTGTTTCTATTTCACAGGCGTTTGGCTTCCACTGAGAGCGGATTTGTTGACAAACGTTCAGTTAAAAGACCCATTTGAAGACTGAATAATGGGTAATTTCAGAGAAATTACAAAACCGATAGTCACTGTAAACTACAGGATAACCGAACCAACTACACTATCACTAATCAAACAAAATGTTCTGCTTAGCATAGAACAGGTGTGACATATTCAATCACTATTATAGGCGACCCGTTGCTGCAGAAACTTTGTCTGTTTCACTGAAGTTACACCTTACAGCTTTAAGTGAAACCTGAGGTACATTTAATTAACAACACACGTGTGACATACTCATACATTAATTGGATCTGCTTACCATTTTACAGGCGTCATATACTGCTTGGGAGAGAGTAAATCAACGTTACTTAGGTCATACATCTAACGTTGTTGGTAACGTCTAGAGGTAATTTGAACACTCTAAACTACAAAAGTCATTTACGTACGCGATATAAACAGTCCGAATGAGTTTTAAATCTACAGTATACCGAGTGTCATTGTTGCAGTGCCACTGTTGTAGATAACTTATACATAACCTACATAACATAGGTTGGCTGATATGTTCAGTACATTAACAGCCAATGAGCACTTGTGACTGAGTAATTCCGTTTATCAACTTAACCTGAACATCAACTGTGGAAAAACAGACGATCTTAAGACACATAGTCAACAAATACCGTCTAGCTAAAATTGATGTCGAGCTGTAATGCATATACATATACGGTACATGCAGGTATGATAAAAAAAGCAGTTTCACCTATGTCTCGTTAATCAAAACGAACTTACAGTCAATACAAGTACTAAGCATATTTCGTGCGTATGACTATTACCCTGGTGGTTTCTGAAAAACCAGGGCAGATAATAATTAATTACGGCCTCAATTCATGTGCATAAAATCTACAAATATGCTCCCATGAAAGCTACTGTAACACCTAATTTATTTAAGTCATATTAACAACATTTAACAGAACGAAAGTATTTTCCTGTCTCAATATTCACTCAGGCACAATTCGTGCGTATGACTATTTCCCTGCTGGTTTTTGAAAAACCAGCGGTACTAAAGTGAACATTTTGCTCAAACAGTGTTATACAATAGGCGTATGAGTGTGGTTAGGTTAGTTATTTGAGGAAAGTTATGTTTGCCATGCAATTAACATTTCTCAGCAAGACAAATTGCAAAAGACAGCATTGCGCAATACCCTATGACAATAATTATGCCAAAATGGTTTCTTTTACAGGATTGACGTTTGGCCTCAGAAGCAGACAGAGTTGAGATTTACTTTGGTTAGATCAGTTGCAGAAGTAATTAGCAACAATTTATGACGATTACAAATTTCAATCTACATCACTATTTTGCTCAGGTGTTCAGCTCTGCAAACTTTTCAATCCAAATTCGTCCCGTTCATACAGTTTCCACCAGTTTAAATTCACTCTACAAAGGTGACTGAGATGCATTTATAACTAAACACAGACAATTACTATACGTACATTAGTTCATTAGCGTAATTGTAAACCTAAGAAATTGGTCCCGAACGAACAAAACTCCTTACACAAATGATTTGATTTGCAGGAGATTTTGACGTTCGATTACTTTCACCTTGGTTTCCTCCTGCTCAGAGAATCTGTGTTTCAACAGACTACAGTTGAACAGTAAGAAACATTGCGATAAACAGAAACTAAACGTATGACTAAACGCACATGTAAACTTGTAGGCAGATTGACACAGGAGTGCAGAGGAATTTCTCCTTGGCTTTGTTCTACTCAAAGGTAATTTGAAAAGACACTGTAGGTGTTGAATTAACAGCGTTAGCTAGGGTGATTCCAACTGGTACTAATTATCCAAACTACCAGTCCTTCTGTATGAAACAGCTGCTAATACTTGAACACAAACATAAATTTATATGGCAGTTTCAATAAAACCGGTACGATATAAGTACTTTAAAACAACACCACAACAATTAGGTTGAGTGTTCGATTGAGTTTGCTCACTGAACGAATTGATACTGTTACAACTACATTTACAGTAGTGAACTGTAGGCACAGGCTGTAAACAGTTACTTCAGTGAAGTTTCTGTAAGACTGTAACATTCTCAATGATATACACGTTGCACATATAGTGTAAAATTGAATGAAATAAATTTGTTCCGATATAGATATAGTCGCAGATGTAATAGTTAAGTATTCAGGCAAAAGATCACTTATTGTCAAAACTTTTAATCTCACGCACTTTTCGTGCGTATGACTATTTCCCTAGCTGGTTTTTGAAAAACCAGGGAGGAAAATGCGTTATAGTGAAGGTGTAACAAACAAACAAAGCTTAACAGGTGTTTTAGATTATCAGCTTAGTCAACTAGATTATTTTGATATAGAGTAATTAAAAATTTGCATTTAATTAAGAGTGTAGGAGCTCAAAGTTGTTGATCTCATTTTTCTACACCACCACCACAAAACATTGTCGTTATCAAAAAGGTCACTTAAGACAACAACAGTTATCATAATAGTAATTACAATTGTAATTAATTGATTGTGCTCATCGCCTAAACAGCATTCCAAATTGCTTTACTAATGTGAACGTTCATTTCAGCTGAAGCTAAAGAATTCCTGATCAACACCGCTCACTGGGCACTTCCAATCTTCGCATCTTCACTACGGTACAACTATACACCAGTTTTGATAGGAATATTTACAGTTGCCTAGGCTAGTATAGGCTGTAAACTGTTACTACTTAGATAAGCTCTCTTACGGTATTCACAATAGCTTCTAAGTAGTGCCACTATTAGACAACAAGCTTGAGGCTCATAGCGTCAGGCCCTTTTTCGTGCGTAGAGTTTTAACCTGGCAGACTATTAGTGAACCCGGAAGGAACATATTCAATTACGACCTCAACTAGAGTTTCAAAATTAGTGTCTGTGGAACACTAAGGAGCATTTGAATATAACAAATGATCAATTCTGACAATAGACGACGACATAAGGTGCCAAATTCACTCAGGCACTTTTCGTGCGTGTGAGTATTTCCCTAGCTGGTTTTCGAAAAACCAGCAGTACTAAAATGAACATTTTGATCTGACAGTGTCATAAATGCGCACTGAGGTAACTGTTGTGCAAGGAAGTCTGAGTTTGAGAGGCCACTAACAGATTAGGACCGAGGTTGACTGGATTATTTTGCAATATAGTAATTAGCTATTTACATTTAATTAAGAGAGTTGCAACGCATAACTACTCAACTCTAATTTCGGTCGCAAACAGAAAGTATTAGCAAGACTGATAATACTGAGGACAAAAGTGTCAATTAGGATTGTAGTTGCAATTAGAATCTACAGTTAGTTCAGTTGGGTAATTAGAACCTACTTTAACTACTTTTTATTTGTTGAAGTTGTCAAAGCCCACCAGTGCGAGTCGACCAATTGGAGCACAAATATGACGTCTATTTTCTATCCGTATTAGATTCTACTTGTTTCCACGTTTTTGCTGTAAGCTCAACCAGTCGACACAGCCAAAACCAACCAGTTTTTCCCCTTTCCCATCCCCTTTTTGGTGACAGTCGCTTTTTTCATAGGCACATATTTTTCATATATTCGTGATCTGTCTTACTGTTCGTGACGCTGTTATGATTTGCTTTGAACGGTTAGCCGGTGTGATGTTGTGTTCGGCTGCAGGGAGCCAAGCCATCTGGCACTAGTGGCCTCTGTGGTTGGATCGACTAAACATTGGAAGATCGTTTGGGACAAAGTTGGGCAGTTTTGTTTGCTGCGTGTTGGTTGTGTTTAGTACCAAACGTGACAATCTGATTTGTTCGAATGACCAAACAAAAGGAGAAGAAAGCACTCGACTGCTGCCCCTTCTGTGGGAAAGACCAATTGCAGCTTACGCGGCACATCAACCAAGCGCACAAGATTGACTGGAATGGGGTCAAAATGCTGCAAATGACCAACACATTTGTGTCCCGTACCGAAATACTGAAGTTTCCAGTTGAGCAACGCCATCAGCTTGTTGAACTGCTCACCAAAATCGGTCATATAGTCGAAGAGGATACGACAGAAACAGGCGAATCTGCACCACCGTTGAATGAAGCTGACAAAGTGAAAACAGTGGCAGAGCCAAGTGATACAGTGGCAAAGCCAACGGATGACTCAATGATTGACGCAAGTGACGAATCTGCGGTCGCTTCAACAATCTACGGTGGCGCGCCGAACAGCTTTGACATAGGTGTTGTTGAAGTTGAGCCGCCGGCTGCTTGTGAAGGAGATGAGAGAGATTCTAATGGCTCTGAAGATTCAGGTTCGAGTGCGGACCAAAGCGGTTTGGCTGCTTTCTCATTTGACCCGTCTGAGAATTTGAAATTGACGAACAGCAGTCGGCTCAAACTGAGGGAAAAAGGACTTTATCGCCGAATAGACGAGAAAAAAGTCGATCTCCTCGGACAGGACTTCAAATACTACATATCACGGGAACTAAAAAACGAGGATCAGAGGACACGATACATGTCGCAAGTGGCTCAGGCGTTATACTACCTGCTCGACAAAGTCCAAAAAGGACCAGACGACATCTCGAGCGAGTTCATTTCACTCAACCAGGACCCTTTTTTCGACTTCATTCGTGAATTGGAGACAACCGGCACGTCACCCGACAATGTCGTCAGCTATCTCAAGTCGTTCCGAAAGTTTGTGAAGTTTTCGAAGAACTTCAGGCAAATCAAGGACGCGGCCGTAGTCACCAACTTGGAAAATTTTCTAAAACGAATTAGCGAGATGTGCTCGCAGCTGCAAATTCCAATTGACAGGGCCCACTGTGAAGCCGGGGTTGTTCCGCGTGATGAACGTCCACCTCCATTCGACCAAATGATTCAATTTCTCAGCTTGCCCATAGTTCAAAAGAAGCTGAAAGGAATCATGAAACTACCGGTAGTGAAAAAAGAAGCCGACTACCGCTTTCTTCTGCGATATTGCGTGTGCATTTTCGTCTGCATGTACGGACAAAGGCCATCAGTCGCAATTAACCTGAAGATGTCGGAGTATTTGGTGGGGATCGGGGACATCTCGACCACACCTAGTGGACTCAAGTACTGCGCATTTCCTCTGTCTGAACACAAGAGCAAAACGTCAAATCTACACCGTCTTTGTGTTCTCGCCAAGGATGCTCGTGTCCTCCAGTTTTACGCGGAAAAGGCGAGAGGGTTGGTAACAAAGATGCTGCCAGAAAAGTTGACGGGTAAGAAAGAGCCCTTTTTTATCAGCACTACCGGTACTAAAGTCAAAGCCTCGCCAATGGTTAAACAATTTCAACGTCGCGACTGTCAACTGCCGGCAGCTTTCAAAGCCGGCGACATCCGGAAGGCTCTTGCCACGGCGGTTGACAACAGCGAGTTGAGCCCAAATGACAGGGTCGCAATTTGTCAACTGATGGATCACGACCTAAAGACTCAACGAAAGTTCTACGTGACAGATTCAGACCGAAACATGGGGCGGAGCTGCGACATTGTGCAAAATATCATTGAGAAAGGCGCCAAAAGAAGGCGAGTGCGAGTCATTAGTGAGAGCTCCGATGAGGAAAACGATTTGGGACCAAAGAGGCCGCGCGAAAACTGTGGCTCCCAGGAACTCGAAAACCTCGATGTTTCAGTATTTGATAAGGTCACTGACCAACACGAATTCAGACTGAACGAGTGGCAGTCGGAAAAAGTGGAGACGGCGGACGAAGCCATTGCCCTTCTGAAAAGTGGCACGGGAAGATACCACATGGGATTTCTGCGCGCATTCTACGAATTAATCCCCATCAACATTCACAATGTTAAGTCTGTGGACATTAGGCTTTTTAGAAACATTTTACCACAGTCGCTCAAAGATGAGGAAATGAAAAAGGCGGCCACGCGACTCGAAGATATTTGGATTAACGAACGTGACAATCGGAGGCTCGAGGCAATTCGATTGCAGGTTGATTTCTCGCTTGGAAAGCCGAAACAGATTCTGGAATCTCAGCTGAAAAGATATAAGTGGAAGCTGAAAGAAGCTAGGAAGAAGAGGTTTCTTAAAGGACTGCTCAAACTTGGCTCAGTTTCAGCTGACCTAGCAGATACGCGACAATCGAGTCCCATTAACGAACGGCAAATCCCTGTATCGCCTGTAGATATTGGCGATCTTAGTGAGATTGGTGCAAACGGCACACTTATGAATGAAAATCTACATGTGGAGAGAGAATTTGAAGTGCCTCAAGAAGCCGACCAAGTAATGCAGCCTGAGGAAAACGGTAGAGTTGCCCAGGCTGAAGTGGCCACTTGCAGCAATCCAGCAGATTTGTTTCCAATGCTGTCGATCACCGCTCACTTTGAAATTGTTCCGCACCTCAAATACCAAACTTGGCTCAATTTGGTCATTGATGTAGTGAAGACAATGTCGCCGCCGTACAATCGAGCTTTGTTCGCCTTCGAAGGTTTTATGCGCAACACGGTTGTCTGTGATTACAAAGGGGCTTGGAAAACACCACAGCAATTGCTGGAACTTGAGGCAGGGTTGGGCACCAGGGCTTCTTTCATGTTGAGGAATTACCTGATGGAGGTGCGAGACAGCCGCCATCCCACAGTGACGTGGTACATTTGCGCACACAACGAGGACGGCCGGAGTGGTCAACCGCGTCTGGGTCGTTTGATCAACCACTCAGCGATTCACCCCAATGTCAAGCCAGTCATGCGACACATCAAAGACGGCAAACTTGAGCACAAAGCGGTTCTTTTCGTCGCCCTGCGGGACATTATGCCCGGCGAAGAACTTTGCTACAATTACGGCAAAGCCATGCAAAACCGTCTGGGCAGCTTTTTCTACGTTTGTCACTGCCGCAAATGCGGTGGAGTTTGCCACTGCAAAGATTGTCGGGGCGAAAAGACCCACGAACATACGCAGCTCGACAGACTGAACGAGTCTGTGTCAGTACCACCGGATGTTTTTGGTGACAGCTTAAATGTCGAGTGCAGCCTGCAGTCTGTGATAGCCAAGTACTGCACACAAGACAAGCCAAATCGCCCATTTGTGCACCCAAACATGTCCCAGCCGGGCGAAGATAAGGGACAGTGTGCGGTCAGGGCAATTGCACAGACTCTCATTTCAACTAAACATGAGCCAGCAAGACGCAGAACGGAATTGGAAGCGGAAATTCGCGCGTTCTTAACGAGCGTGAGTATCGGCTCGGATTGGTTCTCATACGGGGAAGTCCTCATGTACTTCTACTCACGGGAGCCGTTTGTCCCCTTTGTGATTATCAACGCAGCTGGCCGAGGCAGTCCTCTCGTCACCGCAGCTGGCGTCTCTGATTATCACCCTGAGGAAGTCGCAGTTGTAGTGGTTCTGCCCCAACACTGGAGTTACCTCACTAGACCTTTGGTGAAAAGAGCGAGGCCACTGGATAACGCCATTGACTACAGCGAAAAATTCCTTACACTGTTGAACGAGGAAGAAATTCCTGACGTGCGAAAAGTTGCGGAAGAAACGAACAACGCCAACTTGCAGCAACACAGGGGTCTTAGTGCACTTGAACGCGCACGGCAAGCTGTTGAGGAAGGAAAAATTGATCTGGATGATGAGCACCATCGACTTGTTATAGCCGATGGCGCGTTGGACGAATCTGATCAACTGTAGATTGATGTCTTGTTCACCTGTATTCATTAGCTGAGTAAAGATATTCAGAGTAGAGTTATGCTTCAGCCTCCAACGAACTACTTACTGTAACTAAGTGTTATTGACAGTCACACGTCACATTATTCCCCTTTTTAATTTCCACAAAAATTTCCGAAAGGTACCGTACGTACATTTTTACAGTACATTTAAGATTTCCACGTTTCCACCAACATTTTTTGGACTGTATCCTTTTCGCATCCATACCTTAGAGTGTCGAGTGGTTGAGTAATACTCCGTATCGTTTTGATTACATTTGTGTTACATAAATACATCAAACTGTATCACATTTATGTAACATTGTGTATTTAGCCAATTTAGCGTTTTGCCTTTGAGTGCTGTATTGATAAAAGTAAAATGTGGAGTAAAATGCAGTAGAGTTTGGTACATATTGTCAGCTTCTGTAAGTAGATAAGATGTCGATGTGGTCGGCTTGGAAATATTTTTAATATCAAATTTTCAGAATAATTCCAGCTGCAGTTGGCGTTGGCGAGTGCCTAACAATGCCTGTAGCACAATAAGCAGTTCGAATACCATCTTGATAACATGTCTGGACAGTTGCACTTACAACAGTTTCAATCACAAGATTAGGAATGAGCACATTTACTGTTCCCTATTAGCTGTTTTCAGATCTTCAAATCTATTCAGCTAATTCGTAGAAGTAAAATGTGAGAAGTAAACTTGAGTGCTGTATTCGCGTAAGTAAAATGTGGAATAACAAAACAAGTATTGGAATTTGGTATACATATATTGTCAATTTGTGAACGTAGATAAGGTAAAAGATATGTGATACGCTTGATCCGAAATTGCTTAATTTCAAATTATTCAGATTGATTTTAGATTTGATTTCTGCTGCAAAGACGACATACAAGTGCGATGTGCTTTATTGGTGTTAGGAAAGATACGCTTATTGTGTTAGAAGTGATCCCTATTAGCTGTTTTCAGACCTTCAGTATAAAAATCTATGTAGCTAACTAGTTAGTCTTATTCTTAGTTAAACAACTAAGAATGTCAAATGCGAGTTCAAATTATCTATTAAGTCATTACTTCAACACAGGACGAAACATCACTTATTAATGATGAAACTGTAGTTTATATGGTCAGTTTCTTTACAACGATGCATATGACTAATCTTAAATCGTATCACAATCACCATATATAACCATCTGCACTAGTCGTTCACATTCTGAACCTCAGCCAGTTTTTACCTCGCAAGCGAAGAAACTCTATGTAACATTCTAAACTCACTAATTCCTTTAGATCAATATTATTCATAAATAAGGTTACAAATGAGCATTTGTAAGAGTGAATTGAAATCTAAAACATCGAAGAATCACTCTTCTAACCTGGCTGTTTTTTGAAAAACCATACAATCAGATACGGTAATCAATTGCGCACTCAATTGCACACTCAATTGCACATTTAAGTTGAATGCTTATGTTATAATGCAAACTAATCTAATAAGAGATTATTCGTAATAATAGATTGTACCGTAAGTCATTCCCGACTCAAATTCACTCACGCATTTTTCGTGCGTATGACTAATTCCCTAGCTGGTTTTTGAAAAACCATCGGTACTAAAATGAACATTTCGCTTGGGGTTGGGCCTAGCCTTGGGCTTAGCCTTGAGATTAGCTCTACCTATGCCAGAATAGTAGTTATGTGAGATTCTCATAAAGAATTGCTTATTTGCACATTTAATCAGAAGTGATACCCGTGCATATGTCAGTAGAATAATGACGTTGTAAACAAAATAATTTGCTCAAACTTTGCTCCTTGAAATCAAAATCAAATTTCTATCTGTTGCACTAATCTATAAACGATGCGTGTTATTGTTTTTGCTTTCGCTATGTCCAATTGAGCTGTGTTTTAACTCTGCATGTAGCGAAACACATATGGGTAGGTAGGTAATATCGATTTAAATACGTGACCAACAGAACCGCATATGCTGCTGATGGATACCTAAGCAGAATGTGACCGGTGGGTGATTAAAATAATAGTTTATTCAATGTTCCACAAAATGTGTTACCTAGCCACTATCGTTCTCATTAGCAGTCATTTGCTACTAAGATTAGAGCAGTCATTTGCTACAAAGATTAGTTGTGGCTGGCAAAGAAGTAAATGAGCAAAAGAGCTGATACACTTTATAGATTTATCGTAACAACAAGTAGACACATAAAACATTTTCGACCCAATGAATATTGCTGGTGCTAACAATCTACTAAAGGAGTATTTTTAATTATAGATTGCATTATAAGCCATTCTCGAGACAAAAACCATAAACGCACGAATCTTGCACACGATTAGTAACCTAGCTGCTCTGTTATGTGCAACCAAGATACAGTCTATTGTGCATCTATTGTAATACAGCTGAACATTGAACATTGAACTGTGTCATTGAACTAGATCATTTAAGGACATACAAAAGGTGTTGCAACAGTGCTTAAGTGTTCTTTGAAAGTTAATACAGCTTTATGGTCATTGCTATATCGGCTCACTGTATCAGCCTTCCAACAGACTACAGTTGAACACTAAGAAAAATTTGAGACAAACCGCATGAACATGTTATCAGTTATAGAGTTATAGATAGATTTATAGAGTTATCAGCCCATAAATTCTAGTAATATTATATTCCTATGTTAGATGTGACGAGTAGTAGTTCTGTTTGAAGTCATTTGTGAACTGTGCATACAGTTAAGTAGTTACAGTAGAAGATGAAGCTGTACAAAGTGATTTGACCACGTTTTCCAACAGTAAATGTGAGGCAATTCATCAATATGATTCGGTAGCAACAACAACTCATTCAACACTCATCAACTATCAGTTTTGTTCACAATTGTACCTAACTCGAAGCACCAGATCATAGGCATAGGTAAAATTATTGTTGTTTGTTTGGCAGTTTTAATTATTGCTTTGCAGCACGATATTGAATATCAATTCTGACTGCAAGTGCAATTAAGCAATTCTTTATGAGGATCTCATATAACTACTATTCCGGCACAGGTAGAGCTAATCTCAAGGCTAAGCCCAACCCCAAGCGAAATGTTCATTTTAATACCGCTGGTTTTTCAAAAACCAGCTAGGGAATTCATCATACGCACGATACGTGCGTGAGTACATCTGAGTCGGGAATGACTTATGGTACTATCTGTTATTACGAATATTCGCTTATTAGCAGTAATGTGCATTATAACATAAGCATTAAAATGTGCAATTGAGTGTGCTATTGAGTGCACAATTGAATACCGTACCCGACCGATCCCATTTGCATTCATTAAACTTTAATAAACTTCAACAAACTGGCCACCAAAATGGCATCATAATAATTTGAGTGTCAGTTTCATAAAAAGTAAAACCGCTACTGCAAAAAGAAACTGAGTCAGTTTTGACGGCACGTTGATGTCGTTTTCATTAGACTAACAAAATGGACCAAACGCGGATCTAGTTCAAAAGAAAAACCGACGAGATACACTCTGCCTCACTGACGTCTGCAATTCAAATGTTTACAAAATCCAATTATCAATAACGTATCGTAGGAATGTTTGATATGTAGGTCATTGATAGGGCATCGCTAAGGTTAAAAAGAGAAAACAGAAAGAAACGTTTCAGTTGGCAAGTAACCACTGTTGCGATTTTGGACGGTGATCAACATATTACCAAATAATAGCTAATCGACAGTCTCAATGCTAGTTTAAATAAGCTGACCCCATCAATGCTGAGTGACAATATTACACTTCTTCACACTCGGTTAGTTAAAAATATTTAATAATCGGTGCAAATTTAGCTGTAGCAATTCAATCGAAAACTTATTATACTACTAATTGATTAATTACTTGAATGAGCCACTCCCCACACACTACAAGCCTATGGCATATCGTTGCTGGTATACTGCAGTTTTTCTACAGTTGAGCATAGAATGACAACACCGCACAGCACCAAAACTGGAGTTGAGTGAGTAAACTTTGGCCTTCTTTATTATTATTAGTATCTTTTCCGCATAACAAATGTGAATATTAATTAGCGGAATAATAATAGTAATTTGCCTTATTTCAACCGATCTTGAAAAATAAATGGTAGCACGATGCTATGGATGCGAAACGTCAGCAAAAATTCAGTTGTGCAGTTGTTCAACTTCAAGTGACCAATTCCTCCCAAAACGTCAACTTTGTAATATCGATAATACATTATTTACATGAATGTTTTAATGCGATTTATCAAGTAGCCAAGTTTGGATTGTAGGCTACACTAAAACGGTTATCCTGTTAGCGACTCAATGTCAATAGTATTGGCCTTTCGGTAGAACCGCCGAATTCAATATAACGGAAAGGCAAACATGTTCATATGTCAATCAAGTAAACAACAAACACTCGGAGTCTAAACTAGGCAAAAAATCAGCTGCGTCGCAGACAGACAGTTTGCACGAATAGATACGGTTAAATGATGCAAACATAATAGATATTTTACATTGATCTAGCTGCTCTAAATACGAAGACAAAAATCGACTCGAATTGGTACAGAACACCGCTGAAAGTCAACAGCTCCATTCGCACAACAAAGTGCAATGCTACACTCACACCCTCAAACATTACAACACTGAAGAATTCCAAAGTCGGGCTGATTCGCTTCTCGGTTGTTTTTTCCCCACACCAACCTACGCTACGCTGTAGCTAACAAAAAAAACCCACAGATGTCGTATAAAAACTGAGTGAGAAACTCGCTCAAACGGCGCCTGATAGAGACGTCTAAAAACTTCCCCAAAAGTCTTTGAGCCAAACTGTTTATGCACAGTAATAGGCTCGATTGGTAATACAATAAATACTAACTGTGCACATTAATATGGTACTAACGAAGATAAATAAATTATAAGATAAATTTTATGCATATTTCGGTCTATTATGCATATAGTGTAATTTGACTGAACATCTATTATGTCAGTGGCCTACAGGACCAATATTATGCAGGTAGTCATTGAAGTAGATCATTTAAAGACAAACCAAATGTATTAAAACACTGCTTAACTGTTCTTTGAACGTTAATACAGCTTCATGCTAGATGTTAGAAATTCGCAATTATGGTAATCATAGTGAAATTAAAAGTTGCCATTCGCAGAATTAAGCTGTATCTACAACTTAATTAGCCCATTTAGTGGACTTTCGGATGTGAAGCATAAATTGTGCGTAGAGTTTTAACTTTCAAAGTAGTTAAACCCAGAGGTTTTTCACCAGCACCGGCGCACATCAATTTTCACCAAAAGTACAGTTTAGCATGAAAAATTCAATTTATTTTTTGGTATTCGTAACCAGCGTCAGCTACAGGACCTACTCATGAAGTTTCACCTAATTCGCACAAGTTTTCGACAAAACCGTCATAGACAGTACTGTCAGCAATAGCCTAATTCAAATAGTTGCAAATCTCAGCCGGTTTTTGTGTCTGCATAACCGGCCAGTCAAGGAGAAATAGTACAAAGTGAAATTGCGCTTAATTAACTAATTTCCACCGAGTTATAAGCCCATGTCAGAAATTGACATTGATCAAAAAGTGGTTAATCCTCACGCACTTTTTCGACATTCCAATACAAACCTGTTATACCGGCACTGTTAAAACCCCCAAACCGCTGGTTTGTCAGAAAAGTGCGTGAGGGAAAAACTACTCTAAATTGCAAGTGCCGCCAATTGGCCAATTTTAATCGGATCTAGGAAATAACTCAATTAGTGTACGTTTCAGACAGATTTTAATCGTTTGGCATGAAAATAATCGATTTCTGAGTTGCGAAATATTTTTCTCGTTTAACATAAGGGTTAAAACCGAGCGAACAAATCGGCACCGGGGAAATAGTCTAAGTGCAGCAGAATCCCCTATAAGGACTTGTTTCTC
>JFJP01027765.1_pt1 | contig 17072 bp, 13 predicted proteins | sample 431651 | NCBI WGS metagenome assembly JFJP01 (sample SAMN02602958, study PRJNA72255) | Microbial mat metagenome, whole genome shotgun sequencing project. | biome: fresh water; feature: sink hole; material: water; isolation source: purple microbial (photo- and chemosynthetic) mats found in... | reverse complement strand
TGAAAAATTCAATGAAAAATTCAATGAAAAATTCAATGAAAAATTCAATGAAAAATTCAATGAAAAATTCAATGAAAAAATTCAATGAAAAATTCAATGAAAAATTCAATTAAAAATTCAATGAAAAATTCAATGAAAAATTCAATGAAAAAATTCATGAAAAATTCATAAAAAATTCAATGAAATACCCTTTCTTCGCTTTCTAGTGAAACATCAATGAATATTTTCCTGTCACTTTCCTGTAAAAAGGCTGAAAAAACCTCGATTCTTTTCTTGCGTTCCTTCAATAAATCGACATTGAGACTCGTGATTTTTGCATATTGTTTCGAGGAATTCAGCACACAAATCTATTAATAAAACATCAAGAATTTAAATGAAATTCTAAGGAATTTACTGTTAAATGATTGGGCTCGAAAGGGTTTTCCCATGCGAAATCAGCTGTTTTGTGACTAGGAAGAATCTCAGCTGTTTCTCTATAAATTTATGGTATTTTATGGTATTTTAGGGTATTTTAGGGTATTTTAGGGTGTTTTAGGGTATTTTAAGGTGGTATTTTAAGGTATTTTAGGGCATTTTATCGAATTTATCGTATTTTATATATAATATAATGAAGAATTTTACTCATAAAGACTCTGAAATATCTTAAAATGGTATATAGTCTGGTTTTCGAGCTTCAAAGGAGGCCAATTCTCAGCGTTTTCAAAAGAAATCACAAATGTTGAGGAATAGGTTGTGATCTTTAATTAAGGTTATTTATGGTAAAAATCAAATGAAATACGTTCATAGTCAGTATCAGCTTCTTCGTGTTGAAAACATTGCGAATCCCTATGTGAAAACTCCCGATTTTACAAAGAGAGAAGCTTTTTAAGGATTTTATAAGTAAATACGATAAAAATATTGCAAAAGTATCGCAATTTCTTTAAAGAAATAATTAAAATCCCAAAAAACCTTTAAAAAGCCCTTTTTTCTTACGCGCTGGTCCATAAAAACTCATTTTTCGGCACTCTAATGGCTATTTTTATCTCATTTTCATCTTCGAAATTAAACAAATTTGCGATATTCCCAGCCTCGATTTTCATGATATTCCTTTTAATTCCCTTCTCAATAAGCTTGATTTCCAGCATAAAATCCGTTAAATTCACGATAAAAACCTTAGGACTTACAATCAAAAGACTGGTTTTATTGTATTTTCCTGGTAATTTAACATTAAAAAAGCTGAAATTAAACAGGTTTTTCTCATTTTCCTTTAGAAATACCGTGGATTTATTCTCGATAATTTTCAAATTATCGCTCCAAATGCTCGAATTTTCAATCCGAAAAGCGATTTTCTTGTTGATTTTCTCCATATTTCCCGAGAAAATTCTTATGGAATTTATATGAGGATTTTTTAGTAATTCCCTTAATTCTTTTGATGAGAAAAACGATGAATTTAAACACGAATATCGCTTCTCGAGACCAGAAACACCTGATGAATTCGGGGAATTTGGCTGATAATTTCCTGGGGAATTCGGCTGATAATTCTGATGATTTTCTGCCAAATTATCAATAAAACCGAAGGTTTCGAAGCCTTTTTGATTAGAAAGACTAGAAAAACCTGCGAGATTCTGTGAAAAAGCTGGTTTTTCTTGTGAATTTATCAGAAAAAGCGGTAGTTTTATTGAAGAATATTCATAGGTATTTTCTTTGATTTTCCCCGATATTTGAAAGGAAGTTTCATTTAAAAGCCAAAATTCGCTGAAAAAAATCAAATGAAATAAGCCATTTTCCTCGAGTTTTCTTTCGAGAATTACTGTGGTTTGTTCACATTTTTCATCGAAATTCTGAAAATATCGCAAATTTATGAGGGAATTATCATTAGAATTATCAGCGTTTTTAGGGGAAAATGACATGGAATTATCAGGGTTTTTAGGGAAAAATGGAGAATTATCAGTGATTTCTATGGGATTTTCAGGGGAATTGTCATTATCTGAGGAGATTTCAAGGAATTCAGACCATTTATGTGAAGGGATTTGTAAAGAAATCGCCAGATTATTTCGAAATTCGAAGGAATTTGTGTAGAAACTGTTTCCTTTTGCAATGATTTCTTCATGTATTTCTTCAGGGATTTCTTCATTATTTTGTGATATTTGATTGTGAATTTTATTTGATTTTTCTTCATTATTTATCGAAATTTCCTTTGATTCTTCATATTTTTGCGAAATTTTTCCATTGAAATTTTTATTTGAATTTTCTCGAGATTTTTCATTGATTTTTACAAGGATTTTTTCTTTTGAATTTTCCCCATTTTCTTCATTAAATAGCTCTTTTACCTCATGGCTTTCCCTTTTACTTTTCAAAAGCAACTCGTTTATCAGTCTTTTATTGAAAGTCCCTTCAAAATCTGAGTTTATAGCTTCAAAAGGCATAAGCGATAGGTCTTTTATCCGTATTTTTATGTCAAAAGGCAATAAATTTGTGATTTTCATTGGATAATTGATTGAAATTGTGCTTTTATTGGTAAATTTCCTTGAAAAAATCAGAAAATTGAAATTTTCATAAGAAAAGGAGTTTTTATGGAAAAAACGGCTTTTTAGGCATAAAGGCTGGTTTTGGTCCAATAAAAGCGATAAAGAACCCATTTCAGACCATTCATATGAAGAAGACAGCGATTTTGAGTCTTTTGAGAGGATTTTCATGCGAAAAGAGTCGAAATTCGGGTTGAAAATCGCAAAAAATTGCGTTTTTTGGGGTAAAAGGGTGAAAATCTCTGTCTCGCAAGTCTTTTTTAAAGAAAAATTCGGGAAAATCAAATAAAAACGCAATTTATTAGAGATTTTAAAGGAAAAATTGCGATTTTTGGATAAAAATCAAATAAAATTGATAAAAATCAAATGAAATTGATAAAAATCAAATGAATTACCTCCCATGAGAAAGAAGTGCCTAATTCCAGCGCTATTTCGTATCGCATTTTGTTTTCTATTAATAAATCTGATGAAATTGTCACGTTTTTCAAGCCATTTTTCTCAATAATCTGGCTTTTCAGCTTCTGAAACCTTGAATATTCAATGATATTCTCGTTGATTATATCTAAATTTATCGAGAAAATCTGTTGAGAATTCAGGGAAAAACAAAAGAAAATCTGATTTAAGCGATTTGCAGAAAGTCTTTTTTTTTTCGCTTGAAACTCAGAAAAATCGAAGAAATCAGCTAATGTGAAGGTATTTCTATTGAAAAACCGAAGAAATTTGATAAATTCATAGAAAAAGTCATATAAATACTCTATTTCAATGAATTTCTCTTGATCGGGTTCTAATTCCCAGCTTTCCTCTTTGTTATCATTGAGCCAAAAGCTGACTTTCCTTCCAATTTTATTGCAGAAAGTGAATGAATTTCTTTCTTTTGTGAAGAGATTCTCGAAATGCACTTCATTGCTCCTATTATTCAAGACCATGCTCTTTAAATTATTCATGAACAATATAGTCGTTTCTATTGATTTTGGTGATAAATTCAATAGAAAAGGATCATTAAATTTAATCTCAAGCCTTTTAAAGGCTAAACTACGATATATTGATGTTTCTACTGATAATTTCTCCAGAAAAGGCTCGAATTTCTCATTAGAAAGGTTGATATTATCCACGAAAAGCGAGAATTTCAGGATAAAGTCTAAGGAAAAACCACCTTGTTCGACAGAAATTGGGGTTTTTGTGAAGAATTCAAGGGATTTTAAAGAAAAACGAAGGAGAGGCTTTAATTTACGAAGGATTTCGCGGGTTTCGAGAAAAATTAAAGAGATTTTTGGGAACTTTTTAAAAGAAAAAAAGATGGGATTTCAAAAGGAAAACATTGAAAAATACCTTGATTTGTGCTTCTATTGAATAATTGGAGAAAAACAGTGCTAAAGGGCTTAACGATTGTGAATTCTTGGTTTTTATCATTGAATTCTGTTCAGGCTTTGGGAAAAGTGACTTGAGTTTATCAAGCCTGTACACACTGGCTGAGATTTCTTTGAAACCGAATGAGAAATTCATGAGATTTTCTTGGTTTTTCGTTCTAATAATCAAGTCCATTTGAATGAAATCGTACACAGAACCAACGTATTTCTCATTGATCATATCTTCATAAATCTAAAAAATCGTGTTTTTTCATAGAAATTCAATTTTTTTCTCGAAATTCAAAAAAAATCAACGTTTTTTCATAAAATACCTCTATGAGAATTTGCGGACAGTGAATTTCTATGGTTATTTCAATGAAATTCTGTAACTGGATCAAAGTTAGTTCTTTTTCTTTGAAATAATTCAAGATTTTATTCGCTTTATTCTCATTTTTTCTCTTCATTGTATCAGCCAATTTATTTTCTGTGATGATATGTGAGTTATTTAATGAAGAATCCGCTTGATGTATCAATAAATCTTCGAGATCATCATATGCTTCATAGAATTCTTCATCATTTCTTTGATCATTTGATGCAAAAGCACTGCTTTTCCGTGAAACAGTTAATGAATAAAAGCTTTTTGAAGTAAGACCCTTGTTTTTTGGCTTAATAGGGGGATAATTCGGTTTTTCCTTCGTTTAGATTCAGTTTAATTATGCTGGTTTCAAGGTGGGCTTCAATTTCCGTTGTTAGAAGGCCTTTGTATTCCTTAAATTTCCGCTGTAGGTCCCAGAAGATGTCCATTGGTGTGATCAGGTTGAATTTAATCATCTTTTTTAAGAATTTATGATGAAATACATGGATAAATTAAAAAAAATTATGTATGAATTAATGAAATAAATAAAATTTTATGTAAAAAATTCATGTATAGGGGGTCATGAAATAAAAAAAATTCATGTATAGGGGGTCATGAAATAGATAAAAAATTATGTATGAATTAAAGAAAATTCATGTATAGGTGGTCATGAAATAATAAAATCTCTAATATAATGGAGTTAATTACCGAATGAACGTTTAGCATGCTGGAACCTTGATGAAAAGTGATGAACTTCGCAGCGAAATTCACAAGCTTGACGCGCATTTTCCAGAAATCCTCGTTCATGCATTCTGGCTCGATGACCATCGGCTTGTTTTTAGCCTCGCAAATCAACTCGAGCTTATACTCTTCTTCTTCCTTTTCTCCAGTAAAAACCTCGAAAGTATCATAAACTATCAATACAATTGGTGTTTTTTCTCTTGAAATACTGTCAGGAATGACAAAAGAACAGTCATTTGATTTCAAATAAAGCTTTAAATCAAGCGAATGTCCCAAAAGACTCTTAAGCTTTTCTTTGAAGAATTCCTCAGCTTTTTCCTTGCCTTCATTGAGAAAATCATTGAATTTAGTGAAGGAATTATAGGGATTTTCTTCTATAATTTGTGCCTTTGGGTTCAAAAAGTACTTAATCCTTGTAAAAACCTCATAATTGAAGATATATTCAAAGGGTTTTATCAATATTTCACTGATAATTGCCTTTGTAATCAATGATTTTTGGACTTTTAACTGAAGAAAGTCCTTTGTATAAAGGAATTCGTCCTGATCATAAAAGACCTCTTCGTCCATTAAAAGCTGATATTTCTTCATAAAAGAGCCATATTCTTTTGGAGAGAAAATTATGTTAAAAAGACTCAGATTTGTAAGGGAATCCTCAGAGATTATACGACCGATTTGGAGGAAATAGTGATCAGATGTGAAGAAAAGACGCTTCTCAAGGGTTATATCTTGGAAAAGAGTGAAGAAAAACGAGAATTTTGAATGGTTCTTTGAGGAAAAAAGCTCTATTTTGCATAGATTTAATGATAAAGAGGTCATTTCTTTGATATATTCATGATTTTCTTGTTGCTTTTTAAATTTTTAAAGGAAAAAATGAAGAAATTGAGATAAAATTGAAGAAATTAGAAAAATAGTGATAAAATATGCAATTTTGTTCATTAAAAATGCATTTACTGCTGGGAAATCAGTAAGAAGAGAGTTTTCTTTGAGGAACTCCTGGATGAATTGATACTCAGACTCATCAATGTTTAAAACCTGCTTGTTTCGCGCGATTTTCTCCTTCATCCATTTAAAAACAGTCACGATTCGATAAGGACGTTTCACAGTTTTCGCGATCTTTTTTTCAAAAATTAGAAGAAAAAATCAATAAAAATGAAAAAAAACACAATATTTTCAATAAAAACACAATAAATCTTTTAAAAATAAAGGACTTTATTCTGTTTTTCGATGATTTGTATGATATTCTTCGTATCTTTGATCAAAAGCAAGGCTTCATGTCGATAAACGACGATTTCATCAATGGAGAACATTTCTTCATATTCCTCTAGAATCTCTTGAATATCCCTTAAATCCCTTTGAATTATTTCCCCTTCTCTCTTGAACTCAAACGTCGTTGTTTCAAAAATCTTCGCTTTTTTCAAGCTTTTTTCGTTTTGTTCAGCATCCTTTTTGAATTTTTATTTAAATTTCATAAAAAATCAAATAAAATCTTAAAAAATGTTAAAAAACTCAAAAATTACATAAAGGAGTTTGATTTGAAAGAGATAAATGTATTCATTCCTTCTATTCCTGATTTTCTTCAAATAATCGACTTTCACGGCTTGTCTTTTCTTCCTATTGATATAAAGCACTGCTTTTTTTGCATATTTCCACCAAGCAGAGGGGTTATTCTTGGGGTTTATTAGAAAAGGCGGTGAGAATTTCCTATGTTTTTCATGCTGATTATGCCATTTTTTGAATTTTATCAGTTCTTTTAGGATTTTATACTGTTCATTATCAATAGAAATGTGGAGATTTTCGATAATATATGAGTTTTTCTTGTGTGGGGTCGTGGTCATATTCACTAATTGACCAGAAAGGGTCGTGGTTTTGTGAATCAGAATGTTTAAAGGATGTACCATGAAATTCTAAAGAAGAAATGAGAAAATTGTTGAAATTTTTCATAAATTATTGATAAAATGTGATGAAATAGTGAAATTATTGATGAAATTCGAATTTTTTCATTAAAATATGATAAAATTTCAAATTATTAATAAAATATACAGAGAAGTTCTTTTGCTGAAGAAGTTCGTTGATGAATTTATTGGAATTTGCAATGAAATTCATATAATCGCATGTAAGAATATCGTTGATTTCAAGCCATAAGCTCTCTTTTATGAATAAATTGATTAGATTTAGAGAATTATTCAAAAAAACCTTTTTCTGAATTTTCAAAATAAACAGCAAAATTGACAATTTCTGATAAATTATACTTAATTTTCTCCTTTTTCATCTTTTCTGGGTCAATAAAACCATTTTTCTCGAATTTCGAGCTTGAAGGACAAAAAATGAAGGTTTCGAAGATAATACCAATAGAAAAATTCGTTTTATAAAGGATTTTCCCATTGTCTTCGAAACGGAAATGGAAGTTCTTTACCTCCAGTTGCATATTGGCCATAACCACCTCCTTTAGTTGCTTTAGGTAGTTTTTCTCAGTGATCTTCTCGAAATTCTCCTCAAAGACTTTCTTTATAATTGAAATGAGTAAATTAATGAAGAAAAATCAAATATTTTAGGAAAAAGAGAGAAAAAAGAAAAATTTCATGAAAAAATCGAAAAATTTCATGAAAAAATCAAAAAAATCGAAAAAACTTCATTTTTGTTTAAGTCTTTGATTTCCTTTCTTTTTTTCTGGCTCTCTCTTTTCTTATGGAAGCTTTTGGCATAAATATCACTGGTTTCGATGAGAATGTGTATATCTTCCAAAATGATCTTACAAGGCTGTGTCCAGATTTTATTCCAGGGTATTTGTAAATAAAGGCTTCCGATAATGCCTCTTTTGAGAAATAACGGTATTCCTTCATTAAATTAATAAAAAATGGTTATTTTCCGATATTTTCACCTAAATTCGCTCCTAAATTATCAATGAATTCTGCGCGAATCAATAGGTTCTTTTTATGAACAATTCCGTTCCATTTATTAAAGGTTAAGTCACTTGCAGGGAAATTCTAATGATTTTTAAGAATAATTTATGAAGAAAATAAGGTATTTGTGAAGAAAATATCATAATTTATGGAGAAAATATGGGATTATGGAGATTTTTGAAGAAAATCGGGGATTTTTGGCTTATTTACTTCAATGATCTTTCCAAAGAGATGGGCGATGATTTTCTTGAAGAATTCCTCGAACATTTATCGAAAAATATTGGCTTTTAAAAGATTGGGATGTTTTGTGGGATTTTCGTCCTCAGATAAAATAAATTTCAAAGTATTATATATCAGAAATTAAAGAAATATTTAAAAAAAAAGCATTTTTGTTAAGTAAAATTGATATTTTTTAAAAAAATTGAAAAAATTGAGTTTTTCCTTAAATTTATTAATTTTTGATAAAAATAAGAATTTTTTCATTTTTCCTTATAAATTTTAACTATTTATACAAGAAATTACAGAAAATCACCGCTATTTCTATTCAAAAGTCGGTGGTTGATACTCTCCTGTATCCCTTTTCTCGATTTCTTCACAAATTTTCTCCTTTTTTTCATTATTTTGATGGTAAAAGTTTTTAAAATTATTGGTATTTTTGATTTCTTCTTGATTTTTATTCATAATTTGAATAAAACGAAGATTTTCTCTTTCTAATTTGTTCATTTCTTCTTCAATCCATTGTTTATCGATTTTTTCTTGGACAATTAATTCATTCTAAACACAAATATAAATGAAATTTCTATGAATTTAAAGGACTTTTCTCTCTAATTTATGAAGATTTTCCTTTTTTTCCAGAAGTAATTGCTGATGTTTTTCAAGAGCCTATGTGTTTTTTTTATTAAAGGAATTTTAATTATTAATCGAAAGAACTTCGTTTAATTCACTGTTTAAGTCCGCAAGCAAAATCGACATTTCTTTTAATTTTTTTTCACGATGGGCGAGATGATCTTGGAGTTTCGATATTGCTTGTTCATCTGATGAACTTGTGGTCTCATTTTCGTTTTCTACTGAGCTCATATTATTAATTATTTTTTTTTAATTTTTAAATTTTTTACTTGAATCAAATTTTTTATTCAATTTTTTTTTTATTTGATTTTTTATTTCAATTTTTTTTTATTTCTTATTGAAAGAGTCAAGATACTTTAAAATTATTGAAGGCAAAATCGAGATTTTTTGATATTTATCATCTTTTAATTCATTTTTATAAGACTAATTATATTAGACTGCATTTTGAGGATTTCTTTTTCTTCACATTATTCGATTCGTTTTGCTCAACGCCTTTTTTATTCTTTTTGTTACTTACTGTTTTTTTTATAAGTTTTTCATTAGTATTTGAGCTTATCGTTTCGTTTTGTATGTTCCCTTCTTCTGATTCTTTGATAAAATTATCCAAAAATCCATGAATTATGATATTTTCAAATTGTTTATAAAGCGGGTCTGACCCTATGCAAATGAGTTCATGGTTCTTGAAAATATATGCAAAAAGGGCTACAATATCCTTCAACGCCATTTTCGCTCCTTTTTCACTATTAACCTCCACAAAAGGAAAAACCAATTTTGATAGATTTTCCATTCGTTCATTAAGCCAATTCCATATTTTGCCTGTTTTTGACTCTTTCTGATCTTTGAAAATCTCATCTTTTCTTAAATTCGCCATATTTATAGCTAATTTCCCCAGTTCTAAACTGATGTCTTCTTCCAAAGTGAACTTTATTTGTATGATTTTATTCACAATTTTCACCTTATAATCAAATTTTTTCTCTTTATAAGTTCCATAAATCGTATCAATAACATTATCAAGTCCCCCTATAATCCCTCCGACAAACGGCACCCCCTTAGCTATCTCTGTTCCAAATTGTGCAGCTTTCTTCATTCCTTCCACTATTAAATTGCTTGTATCTTGGCCAACATCCACATTCTTTTTAAACAAATCACTGCTTAAATTTCTATAAGCTCCAAAATAATTCAACATAGTCCAATAAAACGTTTTTCCATATGCATAAATCTCAGGGTTTTCTGTCTGTAAAGCCAAGAAGTTCTTTTTAAGTTCGACTTTAGCATAAACACCACCTTCTTTTAAAACATTTTCATGTTCTTCGAGCTTTTTTGATTCCTCCTTTTGAACAACCTCAATTTTTACCACTTTTTCTGAAGTTTTATTGACTTCTGTACTGACATTTTCGACTTTTTCATTGACTTTTTCTACATTTTTGAATAATAAATTGACTTTAGCCTCTAATTCTTTGTAATGGTTCTCTAATTTATCTTTTTCTCCTTTTGCCAGATCAGCCTTTTTTTTCCAGGATTCGACTTGTGCAGTTAATTCAATGATTCCCACGGGTTTTTCATTATTCTCAACCGATTTCAGCAGTCTTTCCTTTTCTTCTGTTAATTTCTCCACTGCTTTATCACTTTCTATCAGCTTTTCATTCACCATTTTGATATCTTTCATTATATCATCATTTTCATCGATTTTCTGCAGCGTCATCTGTCTTTCTAATTTGTGGAACTTTTGCTCTAAAACCTTCACATCGTCCTTTGTGATTGAATGTTTATTAATTTCATCAATTAATGATAAAAGGATCTTTTTTCTTTCTTTTTCAATGGTAGATTTCACATATTCTTTCGTTAAAGAGGAAGAATTATCACTCAAGGTATATGCGATTTTATTCATTTGTAGTGAAGAGTATGCTCTTTCGAAAGCTGGCAACGCGGATTTCGGTTTATTTAGTAAAGAAAGAGCCACTCCTTTATTGCAATGATATAAAGCATAAGAGGGAAGTTTTTCAACACAATTCTCAAAGCATTGCAAAGCCTCTTCATATTTATTCATTGCCATTAAAACACTGCCTTTGATGTTTTGGATTAAATTTGTTTCATTCTTGTTTTCATTATTGCAATAATTTAATATTTGTTCCTTTGTATATTTGAATTTCTTCAGATTGAAACCTGAGGCGTCATAAGCAGAAAATTCAACACATTTTAAAAATGCAGACCGAGAGCGATATTCTAAAGGAAAATATGTACAAAAGATCTCAGAAACTTCTAATTTTTCTTCAGGAGTTCCTTCTTTTTCGCAAAAATTACTTAATTTATCCATCAGAATCTTGCTATTGGCAAATTTCTTCCCCCAGATATGCAAAATTTCCACAAATCCTTTGAATTCAGTCACATTACTTTTTTGTAGGTACCCTTCTTCGATTTCTGGGAATGTTTTGATCATTAGATCATATATTTCCTCAGCTTTTTCCTTTTGTTTTAGTTCTATGTAACACTTTGCTTTATGAAAAAAGGCTTTAATGTAATTTAGTGATAATCTTTGAAAATAGGGTATTGCCTCTTGATATCTTTTGGCAATAAAGAGATATTCCCCTTTTTGAAAACAACTTTCCTCATCGTTTTCATTCGGTTCGAAGTCTTTAACCATTTCATAGTAAATTTTCTTCTCCCCTTCTGTAATTCTATTCAATTTATGGTAATAGGCAGCGAAAAACAAAGGATCTGTTTCGATAAATTGATCAATTACATTACTTTCCTTTGATAATTTCGATTTTTGAAATAAAATCAAATGGGAATCTTTCGCGAGTTTTAGAGCTTCATCGAAATGCTTCATAGCCTCGCTTTTCTGATTGTCTGTCGGTCGAATATAGCCCAATAACTTAAGTCCTTTTTCATAAAAAGGCATCGCTTTTTCATTGATTATTTCAGGCTTCCTTTCTTTCATTAATTTTCTAAAGGATTCTGTATAAATTTTCGGATATTCTTCCATCAGGATATTTTTATAATAGATTTTCCTGAAATCACATAGAAGGGTTATATATCCGAAGGCTTTATCACAAGAAGATTGAGCTATTTTGAATTTTTGTAAGAGGTTTGCGACTTTGCATAGATGAACATGGAAAAAAGAATTGAGGGAAGTCTTTATTTCATAGCTATTCAAATTATTATCTGAATTTGAATATGAAGAGTGATTTGATGGCAATGGGAAACTTATCGCTTTTTCAAAGCATGTATAGGCTTCCTCATTATTTTTGCTTAATAACAAGAGGCAACCTTTAAAATTTAATGTGTTAGAAATTAACCCCAGGTTTTTCTCATCATAATTTATGATAAACTCACAGATTTCTAATAGTTTTTTCGCGTCAAAATTCAGAATAAAACCCTTTTCAGTATAACAACTTTCTTCTAATTTATTGAGAAAAACTGGAAATGTTAGGTTCAATGTGTTAGAAACTACTTTTTTCAGCTTCAAAGCCCATGAAATAGCCTCTTCTATTTTATCAGAATCCACCAGAATCTTAAACAAATTCTCTAAACTTTCATTAAAAGCAGGATATTTATTCATATATTCAGTTGCTGTTTCCAAAGCCTTTTCTTTCATTTTTTGCTTCTCATAATAAATCCGTCTCAATTCTAAAGCCTTTCTTTCAAATCGCTGATCAGTGCATTTTTCTAAATAATCAAAGGTTGTTTTATTGATTTTATTTTTGAGTTGAATTGTGACCAAAATTTTTAAGAAAAAACTGTCCTGATCATTAGGCTTCAATGCTTTGATAGTTTTATAATATTTTTTAGTAGAAGACTTGCCCTCTTTGTAAGCATAATTCTTCAAATAATAAGCAGGGAGGAAACCCACATCTTTTTTAATTATTTCATTCAAAGGAATCCAAATTTCCTCCGATTTTTTTTTCTCAATGCATTCTAAAAGGCATTTATAAAAAGGTATAATGACACTATCCTGGTCAATTTTCAAAGCCTGATCCAAGAATTCTATTGCTTTTAGGTAGTTTTCCTCCTGTCCATTAAAGGTCAATGAAAGAGCTTTGTTCAGTAATTCTTCTGCTTCTTTCTTGATTTCTTTTCGTTTTGAACTATTTATCTCTTTTAGGAGACTCTCATTAAGGATTTCTGTTCTTAAATCTTTACCGTTTTGAAAAACAAAATAAGTATTCTGAGGAATCACATATGACCAATTATATTTGCCCTGATAATAACAATAATTCATCATTTTTTCTGAAGCAACCCACGCATTTTTCATTTGTCCAAGATCAAGGTATAATTTAGCTATGCAATAGTCTTTGAAAAACCAAGATTTGCATGCTTCAAGCTTTTCATTCTCCAAACATTTCTTGGCTTCTTCGAAGTTTTTGCTTGCATAAAGCAAGCATCCTTTTATTAATAAAGCTTCTTTGCAAAATTGTTCAAAGAATTTGTCGGTTGCTTTATTGATAAGTTGATCTAAAATATCAATTATTTCATTTGGCTTTATTTCCAAAGTTAAAAGTCCACTACAGAAAGGCTCGATATTTTTATTTGCAAAAGTATTAATTATAGAATCCAGGACATTTCTGATATATTTCACGATTGATTCATTCACTTCATATGACATAAAACGTCTATTTCTGCTCACTCTCATAAATTCATCTATATTGATATTCATAATATTATCTTTAAGAAATAAAAAGAATTTCTCAATTTTTATTGGATCTTGTGCATTAAGAGCTTTCATTTTCGCATCATAGGCATCTAAATCATTGGGCGTGATCTTAAGCCATTGGCTGGCGTTTTCTAGGGCTGAATCATATTTCTGGATTTGCATGAGCATTTTGTTTTTGAAATGAAAAGGTCCGTCTGAATCATAAATTTCGACATCTTTATTAATAAACTTGATCCATTGGTCAGCAGCTTGATCTGCTGCTTCATATTGGTTATTGGCTTCCAAAATTCGGCATTTTGATTTATGCCCTAAGACAACATCAGGATTGGCCTTTATGAAGCTTTCTGCTTTTTCTAATGCTTCTTTGTATTGCTTTTTATTTATCATAATATAAATTAATTCTTTGAAAGCGTCAAAATTCTGATTTACATTCATATTCATTAATAAAGTCAAAATTTCCTTGGTTTTGCTTTCTCTTTCACCTTCAGACATCTTATCTATTGCTTTTGCCTTTGAATACCAGCTTTCTTCATTATTGGCATCCATTTGCCCGATTGATTGAAAATAGTTGTTCCCGACTTTATAATCCTGACAATAGAGCAAAAGAGCTTTGAGGAAGAAAGATGCAGTGAATCCTATATCTTTTTCAATAATACTATCAAGGGTTTTCAAACTGTCTGATATTAGGTTTGTTTGATAGTTTTTCATGTATGTTGAATAAGCAACAAAGGCTTTGTGATAGAGGATATAGATATTGTTTGGATCGAGTTTTAAGGCTTCGTTGAAGTTTTTTGAAGCTTTATCGATTCTTTCTATATCTTTTTCGTCTTCAGTCATATAGAGTAAAACCTTTCCCTTTTCTAAGTATTCTTGAGCGGTTGTCATTTTATAAAAAAGTGTTCTTGAAACTGTTATTTTTTTCTTTCAAATTATAAAATTTTTTGTGATTTTTTATAAGATTGATAAATATGCAAATTTTATTAAAAAAAAAACAGCGTTAAAAACAAACTTTTTATAGTAATTTTTTTTTTTAAAGGATTTTTAATTGGGAATTTAAAATAAGTCCAATTTCAATTTTTTGATTTTTTTTTAAGAGTTTTGCAAATTTTTTAAAGATCATTAATTCAATTAAACATTTTTTGCTTGATATGTCTAATTGGCAATTAGCATAGAATTCAACCAACTGAGAATTTATCCATCTATTCCCAACATCTAAGATAATCAATCTCTGTATAAAAATCCATCATTGTTCCCGTGAACGATTTTTCTATTCATTTCACCTAGAGAAAATATTCAAATTTTTCAATGCCTTAATTTTTTCAAATTTAAAAATATTTTTTATAAATTTTAGTTATTTTTTTTTAATTTCCCTAAGTTTTTAATATTATTCAATCATATTTTTTCTCATTTGATGAAAAATTCTGCTTCTTCACCGTCAAAAGGAAAAAAAACCACCCTGAAAAAATACATGTGAATTTTTAGCATGAAATATTTTCATTTTCAATAAAATAAAATAGTCAAATTTATGAACGAATTATAGTTCTGTCCAAAAATACAACAATCAAAAACAAAGAAGAATTGATTGATAAAATAAAACAATTAGCAGAATATCAGATTTGGGGTGACCAGAACGATGAATCCCTCTTCGAGTAATTTTTTTTGAATTTTCTTACAATTTTTTTTTAATGATAACAAGTTATTTCTGTGAACAAAAAATTTTGGAGACTTTATTTGAAATAATGTCAATGAGTTCTTTTGCAGAAGTAATTATGCAAATAATTCAATGTTTTGGCATGCTTTTATTGAACATGGTGAAGCCTACCAATATATGTTGCCTAATAAAAAACTCCCCAAATTTCTAATAAATTAATTGAAGGTTTCCTGCTCTCAAACAAAAGTATAAATGAAACTGTTCTATGGAAATTTGATTTTCAAAACGAGGAACTTGTGGATTACTATATTTCTTTTTTGAAAGGCCTTGCTTTGAAAATCAATAATAATCCAATACAATTTTTCTACAACGAAGTGTTTTTAAAACATTTTTTTTTGCTAATAAAGTATTTTTTAGAAACATAAGACGTTTCCTTTGTTATCACAAGCCATCAGATTTTATAATCATATGGAAAGTATGGTACGAGCATCTGTTAGAAATATAACATTGATTATATTCAAAGGTTTATCAATAATTTATATGTTTATTGTATTATTTTAAATTTTGTTTATATAAATATTATCACTATTATTTTAATATTATTAAAATATTTTATTATTATTAAAAGTGAAAGATGATAATATCGTAAACTTCATCACAACATTCCCATTTTTGATTTATTTCGTGGATTTAGCTTGCTATTTAAAAGATGTTTGGGTGAACATTGACCATATGATTTTTGAGCAAAAGTTTTTAATTTTTTAAAACCTAAATTAAAAACTTATCAAAGTTGTTTCTTTAATTTAAATTTTAGCACCTCGGACAAACAGAAAAAATTGCAGGATTTGTTCGATGAACAACTTGACGTTCTATATTATTTAGAAGACGTTTACAATTTGCAAATACCAGGCCTGAATCCCGTAAGAATTCGACATTTTTTTTTAATATAATCATTTTAAAATTGTAGATAATAACTAATTCTCTCTTAAATTATGCAATTATTCCTTTATTATGTCATTTTATTTCTAACACCAATGTAAGATAAAACATAAATATCATTATTACATATTATTTTCTCATATAAAAAGTTAAATTTATCGCTTAACTTATCAATATACATCCTTCACGAATTCTTTCACATTTTCACTGATAAAGATTTACTAGAAATCATGACAATGCTTATTTTCGGACATTTAATCAACCCAAATATGTTAAATCTGTTAAATCATCCAGCAAAAATGCCAACTTCTTATTCATCTGAATGGAATTTCCGCAATTTTTGGGATGAATACTTAGAAAAACAGAAGGAAAAAGATTCTCCTTTAAGCAAATCTGATAGTTTTGATTCTGATGATGAGAAAAAAATAAAATCTGACCCAGTTGCTTTATTTTTTTTCAAAACAAAGAACAGTAAATCAATACAATTGAATGATTTGAAAAATATCTATAAAAATGATGTTTTAAATTACGAGAAAGAACATAAAAGATTATCAGCAGCATTAGGAGTTTTGACTACAGAAACTATCGAAAATCCCGAAGAACTCCTCAAGAAAAATCCTTTTTTTTTGTCGAAAAACATCAGAGAAAATCTGAAAATCATCAATAAAACATTAAATTCACCAGAACTTTTGAAAAATGAACTTGAAATAAACCCGTTAAGAGACGTTTTTTTGAAGTTTTTTACAGTATTTTATTTGTATATAAACCAAAAAAAATTTTGTTAAAATTTTTGGTTTGAAAGTCGAAAGATGATAATCTGATTTTAATTATTTCTTCATTTCTTTTGAGCATTATTTTGAATGAGTTTATTTCAAAGGTAAAAAATTTCTTATTTTTAATGATAAATAAATTTTTAATCGTTTATTTTGATTTCTTATAGGAAATTTTACTTTTTTCAGGAATTTTGCCCACAAAATTCATAATAGAAGAAAACATTTATCATAAAAACTCGATTTTTTATATTTTTAGTGCATATTTTAAGGTATTTTATTTAAATGAAACATATTTTCATTTGGAAAAATAGCTGCTTAGTTTAGATAATCCCTTTCGTTTGATAACTAAGAAAAATATTGCCAAAT
>JFJP01039286.1_pt1 | contig 17073 bp, 11 predicted proteins | sample 431651 | NCBI WGS metagenome assembly JFJP01 (sample SAMN02602958, study PRJNA72255) | Microbial mat metagenome, whole genome shotgun sequencing project. | biome: fresh water; feature: sink hole; material: water; isolation source: purple microbial (photo- and chemosynthetic) mats found in... | reverse complement strand
TAAAATTAAGCCTAACGAAATCGTAACACTTGGAATTTTACCACTTAATTAAGAAATATATCTATAAATTTAGTACTAACAAATAACCTATACAATCATGAAGAGAAAATTTATTTTGCTTATTATCATGGCACTAGTAGCTGGCTCTTTTACTTCTGCTCACGGACAGAAGAAAAAGAGCAAGAATAAAACTGCAGTTGATACCATTCAGGTAATTGGTCATGCTCATATGGACATGAACTGGCTCTGGACATACTCAGAGACCATGCAGATGTGTAACGACAACCTGAGGCAGGCAGTGGCATTTATGGATGAGTTTCCCGACTATACAATGCTCCAGAGTCAGGCTGCAGTTTATAATTTTGTTGAGATGGTGGATCCGCCTCTACTGGAGAAAGTAAAAAAATACATACAGGCCGGACGTCTTGAACTGGCGGGTGGTATGTGGACAGAAGGTGATATGAACATGTCCTCAGGTGAGGCAATAACTCGTTCATTTCTTCTGGGGCAAAGATTTTTTCAAACCCGGTTTGGTAAAATGGCTAATATAGGCTGGTTACCCGATAACTTTGGACATATCTCCCAGATGCCTCAGATACTTCAGCTCGCAGATTGTGATTATTTCTATTTTCACCGTACAAAACCCTACGTTGGGACATTCTGGTGGATAGCCCCTGATTCTTCGAAGGTATTGTGCTATGCAAATGATACCTATAATGGAGGCATTGATATGAACCTGAAAGATGAGGTTAATAAGTTCTCTTCTGACAAACGCCGGATCCTGCAGATTACCGGTATTGGTGACCATGGCGGTGGTCCGACACGTGCTAACATCGAAATGGTTCATCAGCTCGATAAAACTCCAGGCTATCCGTCAGTCAAATTTACTACTGCCGGAGATTTCTTTAAAAAAGCATCTAAAGAGATGGATGGCAGACCTACCCACAGGGGTGAGATGCAGTTTATTTTTGAAGGTTGCTACACTAATGTTGCTGAGATAAAAGCTGGTAACAGAAACAGTGAGAATGCTCTCTATGCAAGTGAGTTTTTCAATACCCTCAGATGGCTTAACGGCGATAAATATCCTGCTGAGGCTTTTAATGATCTTTGGTCAACTGTGACTTTTAATCAATTCCACGACATTCTGCCTGGTTCAGCTATCTACGAAGCCAACAGGGAAGCTGCATCCCGTTACAGTGAAGTATTGCGTAAAACAACTGAATTACGTAATAATGCATTCCGCAAAATGGCTGATGAAGTTAAGTTCCAGACAGGGATGGGCCAGCCAGTTGTTGCCTATAACCTACAGCCTTACAGCCGTAAAGCAATGGTTGAAGCTAATGTCTATTCGCATGAAGAGCCTGTATCTGTAAAAGTTTCAACATGGGGTGCTAACTATTATGGAAAAAAATTCACTCCGGTCGATAAATCTAAACCTGCAGGTAAAGGTCAGACTGAAAATGAGAATTTTCTTGCAGCAAATTATAAAGCAAACCAGATCGATGCAAATGGGAGCCTGGCTACAGTATTGGTTCGTGATGGGTCAGGTAAAACCTACCCCGCACAGATTGTCTGGTCAAAACCGACTCCTCCCGGATTTACTTCAAAAGTGCAGTTCCTGGTTGAGAATATGCCTGCAGGCGGATATAAAACATTCTATATCGATATGACTAAAACAGGGGAACCTGTAGGTGCTATACCATTCACTAATAACACTTTCGAGACAGATTTTTTCAGGATAAAGTTCGATATGAAGACAGGAGGAATTTCCAGCCTGTTTGACAAACGGACGAAAAAGGAATTCGTAACTGAAGGCGGAAAACTAAATACTCTGAGAATGTCTCTTGAGGACAAAAAGGGTGGGATGAAATCATGGGTGATAAACAAATTCGTTGGTCAGGTAGATGTTTCCAATGTTGAAAGTGTAAAAGTAATTGAATACGGACCGGTAAGAGCCTGCGTGGAAACAGTAAAAACATGGGGTAAATCGAGGTTTATTGAACGTACATATATTTACAAATCATATCCTCGTATCGACTATGATATGGAGATTCACTGGCTTGAAACTGGCAGCGATTCAACTCATTCACCAATGTTGAGAGCAGTTTTTCCAATTTCAGTTGATAATTCTAAATTCTACTCACAGGTTCCATTCGACGTTGTTGAGAGACCTGTTAACGGCAAATTAAATGGAAAAGATGCACCATCCCACCTCAGGCATGCCGATGCTTATGGTATTGTAGCTGAAGCAAATGACGGACTTGAAGTACCTGCTCAGAAATGGGTCGATATAACTGATGGAAAGGTTGGTATTGCTTTGCTTAATAAAACAAAATATGGTCATTCATACCATAAGGGCGATCTGAGGATAACTCTGATGAGATCAGCCGGCGATCCTGATATTTATCCTAACCTGGGAAAATTTAATATCAGTTATTCATTATTTCCTCATGCTGGTGACTGGAAGAGCGGTTCAGTATGGGCAGAGGGAGAAGATTTTAACGTTCCTGTTTATGCTGCGGAACCTCCGTCTCTTGCTCTGGTAAAAGCTCATGCAACCCGTCCGGAAGAGGATTCGTTCTTCTCAGTTGATGCTACTGGAGTAATCTTGTCAGGGATTAAACAATCTGAAGATGGATCAGAATTGATAGTCAGAATTGCTGAAGTTGAAGGAAAACCAACAACAGTAAACCTGAATGTTCCTGTAAAAATTTCTTCTGCAAGAAGGTTGAATATCCTGGAAATGCCACTTGAAAATGTAACAGCTCCTTCAGTGAATGGAAAAACTATCCAGGTGAAGGTCAGGGCAAATGAAATTGTAACATTGGGATTATCACCTGTTAAATAAGATAGTTCTTTGTAGTTTTACTAATTCTAAATATAAAAAGAATGAAGAAAAGTGTTGTTTTATTAATTGTCTTGGCAATTATTGCAGGCTCCTTTTCCCCTGTCTTTGGACAGAAAAAGAAAGCTAAAGCTGTTGCTGATACTATTCATGTGATCGGTCACGCTCACATGGACATGAACTGGCTCTGGACCTACTCCGAGACTATGCAGATGTGTAATGATAACCTCAGGCAGGTTGTTGCATTTATGGATGAATTTCCTGATTATACAATGCTGCAGAGTCAGGCTGCTGTATTTAATTTTGTAGAGATGGTCGATCCTCCTCTCCTTGAACAGGTCAGGAAATATGTTCAGGCGGGCCGTCTTGAGCTGGCAGGAGGTATGTGGACAGAAGGAGATATGAACTTATCTACAGGTGAAGCAATAACCAGATCTTTCCTCCTTGGACAACGCTATTTTCAGAGTCGTTTTGGAAAGATGGCAAATATTGGATGGCTGCCTGATAATTTTGGACATATTTCACAGTTCCCGCAAATACTTAAACTGGCGGGTTGCGATTATTTCTATTTTCACCGCACCAAACCTTATACAGGTACTTTTTGGTGGACTGGTCCCGATAATTCTACGGTACTGGCCTATGCAAACAATACTTATAACGGAAAAGTAACACCTGCCCTAAAGGATGAACTGCAGAAGATTGCACCTGATAAACACAGGATAATTCAGATTACAGGTGTTGGTGATCATGGCGGCGGGCCAACCCGTGCAGATATTGATATGGTTCACCAGCTTAATAAAACACCTGGCTACCCCGCAGTGAGATTTACCACAGCAGGTGAGTTCTTCAAACAGGCTTCAAAAGAGATGGATGGCCGCCCGACACACAAAGGGGAAATGCAGTTTATATTCGAAGGTTGCTATACCACAGTTACTGATATAAAAGCAGGTAACAGAAATAGCGAGAATGCTCTTTATGCAAGTGAATTTTTCAATACCCTTCGTTGGCTTAATGGTGATAAATATCCGGTTGATGCTTTTAAAGATCTTTGGACAACTGTGACATTCAATCAGTTCCATGATATACTTCCGGGCTCAGCTATTTACGAAGCTAACAGGGAAGCTTCTGCACGTTATAGTGAAGTACTCCGTAAAACAACTGAGTTACGTAATAATGCATTCCGCAAAATGGCCGATGAGGTAAAATTTCAGACAGGTATGGGACAACCTGTTGTTGCCTATAACCTTCAGCCAACCAGCCGTAAAGCAATTGTTGAGGCTAATGTCTATTCACATGAAGAACCTGTAACAGCAAAATATGCAAGCTGGGGTAATTATTACGGGTCGAAGAATATAAAGCCGGTTGATAAGGGACAGGGTAATCTGCCATCAGTATTAGTTCGTGATGCATCTGGAAAAGCGTATACAGCGCAGGTAGTCTGGGGAAAATCAACACCCCCCGGATTTACTTCAAAAGTTCAGTTTATTGTTGACAATATGCCTGCCGGTGGCTATAAGTCTTTTTATGTGGATGTTACTAAACCAGGCGAGGCAATAGAGGCTATACCATTCAAAGATGATACATTCGAAACAGATTTCTATAAGATTAAATTCGATATGAAAACAGGTGGTATTATAAGCTTGTTTGATAAACGATTGAATAAGGAATATGTAAAAAATGGTGGGCAGCTTAATAAATTAAGAATTTACCTTGAGGACAAGAAAGGCGGCATGAAATCATGGACAATTAATAAAATTGTTAAAGAAGAGGATGTCACAAATGTTGCCAGTGTTAAAGTAGTTGAGAACGGACCTGTAAGGGCTTGTGTTGAAACAGTTAAGACATGGGGTAAATCAAGATTTATTGAACGCACTTACCTCTACCGCTCATATCCACGCATAGGATACGACATGGAAGTGCATTGGCTTGAGACAGGTAGCGATTCAACAGATTCCCCAATGTTAAGAGCACTGTTCCCTATTGCTTTAGACAATCCGGTTTTCAATTGCCAGGTTCCTTTCGATGTTGTTGAAAGACCAACTGACCTGAGAAAGACACCTCCTTCTTATAAGAGACTTATTCCTGATCTGACCCAAAACGAGGGTCCTGACGGACAGGAGGTTCCTGCACAGAAATGGGTCGATCTTACTGATGGTACAGCAGGGATAGCCCTGTTAAATAATACAAGGTACGGTCATTCATACCATAATGGCGATTTAAGACTTACCCTTATGAGATCTGCAGGAGCTCCTGATATCTATCCTAATCTTGGGAGATTTGTAATCAGTTATGCTCTCTATCCTCATGCTGGAGATTGGAAGAGCGGTGGCGTATGGGCTGAAGGAGAAGATTTTAATATTCCGGTATATGCCGCTGAACCCCCATCCCTGGCACTTGTTAAAGCACATGCTACACGCCCTGAGGAAGCTTCATTTTTCTCAGTCGATGCTCCCGGAGTGACACTCTCAGGAATGAAACAATCAGAGGAAGGTAATGAACTTATAGTCAGATTAGTAGAAGTTACCGGAAAAGAGACTACTGTGAACCTTACAGTTCCTGTTCCTGTGAGTTCTGTACGAAGACTTAATCTGCTTGAATTACCACTTGAAAGTGTAAACAAGGCTACTGCTAACGGAAATACTATTCAGGTTAAAATAAAACCAAGTGAAATAGTGACTCTGGGTATTACACCTTCAAAATAGTATGTAATTAGAATTTATACTAAAGATTTTTAAGATGAATTCAGGCCGGTATTTCTTATTGAAGTCCGGCCTGATTCTTTTACCGGTAAACTTTTTGAAATATAGCTAACCTGTTATTCATGTTTATAAAAATGAGATCTGATATTTTTTCTCCTGATTATACTAACCTTCTGCAGGTGTTATCCAATATTAAGCCATCACGTCTTCCTGTTTACGAACATCATATCGACGCACCATTCATTTCTAAAGTCCTGGGAGAGGACCTGAATCCTGAAAATCTTAAGCCGGGAGACCTTACAGGTTACTACAGCAAGATAATTGGTTTCTGGAGAGATATGACTTATGACGGATTTGATTTTGAGGCAGCTATCTGTGATATACTGCCAGGTCATGGTGCTATAATGGGAGGTATGGCAGGTCCGATTCAGACGCGTGATGATTTTGAAAAATACCCTTGGAAAGATATTCCGGCAATATTTAAGGAAAAATATATTCCCCACTTTGAAGCTATAAGAAATACTTTGCCAGAGGGAATGAAAGCCTACGGGGGTTGTGGATATGGTATATTTGAAGCCAGCCAGGACCTTGTAGGGTACGAACTGCTCTGTGCTATGCAATGTCTTGATCCTGAGCTTTTCAGAGATCTGTTTATAAGAATCGGTGATATGTGGGTTGAATTGTGGAGCTGGGTTATCGGAAACTATCATGATATTTTCGTTTTCTACAGAATGGGAGATGACCTGGGTCATAAAACATCTACAATGCTCGATCCTGAAGTGATCAGGGAACATATTCTTCCTCAGTATAAACGTGTTATTGACCTTGTCCATAATTCAGGAAAAAAATTTCTCCTGCACAGTTGTGGCAAAATATTCCCGTTAATGGATGATATAATTGCTCTCGGTATTGACGCGAAACATTCAAATGAGGATCAGATAGCTCCGTTCGGTGAATGGATCGAAAAATACTCAGGCAAGATAGGCCTGTTTGGTGGTTTTGATCTGAACTTACTTGTCTTAAATACTCCTGAAGAGGTTTATCAGACAGTTGTAAAGCAGGGAACCGTTTACCGGTCACTGGCAAAAGGCTATGGGCTGGGTTCAGGAAATTCAATTCCTGGCTACATACCTGTCGATGGTTTTATGGCAATGATAGAAGGAGTGAAGGAGATCAGGAGGAGGGAGGAGCAGGGTAACCAGTAATCGGTAATCAGTAATCGGTAATCAGTAATCAGTAAATCAAATGACATAGGTAAAAAGTTTTAGAGATCTGGAGGTGTACAAGTTTGCAATAGAATTATCAAATGAGGTTTTTTATATGACAATGGAGTTCCCGAAGGATGAAAAATACTCTCTAACAGATCAAATTTGGCGATCATCAAGATCAATAGGAGCACAAATAGCAGAAGCATGGGGAAAAAGAAGATATGAAAGTCATTTTATATCAAAACTAACTGATGCTGATTCGGAGCAGATGGAAACTCAGCATTGGATTGAAGTATCTGAGGAATGTAAGTACATTGATACTGAGATGTCTGGAAAACTGACACATAAATGTGAATCTACCGGCAAAATGTTACAATCAGTGATGGATAAGTCCTCGATATTTTGCAGAAAGTCAACCTAAACCAACCAAATACCGAATACTGATTACTGATTACTGTACATCAGAATACCGAACATTAATCCCCGTTAAACTCCCTGACAGCATTATACGCTGCAATGATATTCTGAGGAGGTACCTCCGATAAAATATTATGTATTGGAGCAAATACAAAACCACCGTCTTTTGAAAAAATTTCGCAACGTTCCAAAACATCTTTTCTTATCTCCCCGGGCGTAGCCCTGTTAAGTACAGATGCAGTATCAACGCCTCCTCCCCAGAATGTTATATCCTTTCCGAATTCTTTCTTCAGGATAAGAGGATCCATATCGTAACAGTTTGTCTGAACAGGATTTAGTATATCGAAGCCAACTTCAATAAGGTCAGGAATATACTGTTTGATACTTCCGCAGGAGTGAAGAAAGATCTTCATATTACTATGGTTTTTAACATAGTCACAAAGTATTTTGTATCTGGGTTTAAACAGCTTACGGAAAGTCCCCATGTCCATGAATGCTCCCGACGTCATTCCCAGGTCATCGCCAAACCTTATCACATCTACAATATCTCCAAGTGAGCTGCATTTTTTCTCCAGACCGGCCAGGTGCATTTCAACAAGTATATCGAGCATCTCCGATAATTTATCCTGATCTGTCATCAGGTCCATAAGAAAATTATCCATCCGTCTGATAAAGAAGCCAAGTTCCAGCAATTTTGCTCCACCCGACATCACCAGCGCTTTTCCTGACGACTCTTTCAGGGTCACCAGTTTCTCCCTGAGTTCACCTGCATTAAGATTTGATGCATGTGAGTGAACCACCCAACTGATTTTTTTTAATGCATCTTTCAGATCAATAAAGCTTTCGGGATAACCGCTTTCATATGGGAAATACATCTGGTCATAGAATGTTCCACCAACTGGCATCCGCGATAAAATCAGGCCATCCTGGTCTGTAGTGAACCACGATCCATCTTCTGCCTTGTTTGGCCGGAACCAGTTCGGATATTCTGCTTTACTGCCATCAGCAAGGGTAACTTCATACCAATCATCACTTTCTGTTGTGATCCTGTTTATGTCAAGAGCATCTACCCCGAACAATTCAAGGATCTTCATATCAACATTGGCCAGTTGCTGAACAACATCAAAAACCCTGGTAGGAGTAGTTATTTTTAAATAACTCTTCAGATTATTATAGGCTGTTGCCGATATGCCGGTTACCGTGGAACTTCCAAGATCAATTGGAACTTTATCGGGTTGCCTGTGGTTTATTGCTGATAGGATCCTTTCCCTGGAGTTCATATCTTTTTTATTTGTTAGTTCTGATGTCTATTGTATTACACTAGGTTATGCCAATTGTACCTCTTTGGTTCATAATGCTGAAGCCAAATCAGGAATGTGTCCTGAGGTTTATTGGGTTTCAAACCTTCAAAAATATCTTTTTCTTGTAAAGGATATACAGAAATACCCAGCCAACTGCTGTAATACCAATTGTTTCAATAACCGGGCCCCAGGCTTCAGGCATTATCGAAACAAAGCCTCCAAAGAAAAACCTTGTGGCCGATTTAAAATTAATAATTCTCTCTGCAAGGTAAATTGTTATAGGGTTCATCCCGATAACTACAAAAAAGAAGGTCCATTTTTTAAACTGCCAAACATCAATAATTAAATAGAAAATTGAAAAAAGAAGAAGGCTCAAACCACCTACAAAGCAGACAAATGAACTTGTCCATAAGTTCTTGTTAATAGGGAAAGTAATATTCCATACCTGACCTATTATCATAAGTAATACAGCAGCAGATATAAGGTAAAGAACTTTTCTTAAAGGCTTGTCACTAAGGTATTTTGATAACATAAATTCACCTGTAATCATACCAAGAATTGCAGTGCCAATGGCAGGTATAGTACTGAATATACCTTCCGGATCGTGATTCCCAAGGTATAATCTTCCGGGCATAAGCAACCTGTCAATATAACTGGCAAGGTTTCCCTCCTGTGAATAGATATCTGTTGAACCAAGGTCATGAGCAGGAAATATCAGGAGCAGCAGCCAATATCCGATAAGTAAAGACCAGAACCAGACAATACGAAATTTAAGATTTGTATTCATAAAAATAAGTGCTGCAAACATCCAGGCTAATCCTATCCTGCCAAGAACACTTCCATAGCGCAAATGTGCAAAATCGAAGTTGATACTGTTATTATATATTATACCCAGCAGAACAAGTATGAGCCCGCGGCTGATCACGTGGATATAAATAGACTTACGGCTGTCACTATTAGCAATTCTTTTTGCCATTGAAAAAGGAAATGATATCCCCGCAATAAAAAGGAATAGAGGGAAGATCATATCATAAAAATGGAAACCATGCCATGGTACATGTTCAAGTTGCTCAGCCATCATATTGAAGACCGGCCAGCCAGTCAGCGCTGCCAGTGCAATGAATATACTCTCACCTCCCATGATCCAGAACATATCAAATCCGCGTAAAGCATCAAGTGACTGTAATCGTTTGATAGCCGGTTTGTTCTCTTTTTCCATTTGTTTATTTTTTAAGGTTGATTGTGTAGTAAATATTCTGTTAAATGGCCTAAGCTGCTATTTCAAAGATATCAAATTTGTAAAACCAGAGCACATATTGACATATTATTTAATAGCGAAGAAGGAGCTTCTTGATTTCAGGCCATGAATCGACACGTTTATGTTTTAATTCGGTCAGGTTCATATTGTGTGGCTGTGTGAAAATAATAGTTTCACCATTGAATCCATCCAGGTTTTTTAAATGATCATCAATCATGATATCAGCCTGAATAAGATTTTTATTTCCACATAAAACTACCTGTTTCCAGCTGATGAATGGGAAATGTTCATTAAGCCATAATTGTTTGTCTGTAAGACATACAGGGAATTCGGTAGCCATCGAAACCACTACAACTTCAAACTTCTCATTCAGCCATTTTAGGCCAGCCTGACTGCCCGGCATTACAGGGACACTTCTGAAAAAACCCGGTGAATTTACCCATTTAAGCTGACCTGGAAAAGCTTCTGCCTCCTTCAATCCTATAATATCCTGAATAGTTAATCTGGTCCGGGTTTCCTCCTCATGAAGTGTAAAAAAACGGTTATAGACATCTGCAAGAACTCCGTCCATATCTACCAGCACTCTTTTCATATTTTACTGTTTTTTAGTATTAAAAGTAGTTAAATTCTGATGTTTTCCTATTTTCGTACAGGGAATTGATAAATGAGTATGATTATTTACATTATAATATGAATTTAATGAAAAAGAGAATCTCAGTACCAGCTGCCTGTCTAATCCTTTTACAGATTTTGTTGCTTGAATCCTGTTCAAAAAATGAAGGTATTATAATGACAGTTAATGGTCCTGTTGCTTCGCGGGATATGGGTGTTTGCCTGACCCATGAACATATACTTGTCGACTTTATCGGTGCTGATTCAATCAATGATCAGCGCTGGGATGATAGCATTGTAACAGAAAAGGTACTGCCATTTCTGAAACAGTTAAAAACCCTTGGATGTCAGACGTTTGTTGAATGTACTCCTGCATTTCTCGGGAGGGATCCGATATTACTAAGATCATTATCTGATTCCTCGGGATTAAAAATTTTAACAAACACAGGTTATTACGGAGCTTCAGATAATAAATTTATTCCTCAGCATGCATATTATGAAACAGCTGATCAGCTCTCTGCCAGATGGATTCTCGAATCAGATAGCGGGATTAATGGTACAGGTATCAGGCCAGGATTTATTAAAATTGGTGTGGCCGGAGGAAACCTGTCAGACCTGCATAAAAAGCTGGTAGAGGCAGCTGCCCGAACTCATTTAAAAACAGGCCTCACTATTGCCTCGCACACAGGAAAGGCAATTCCTGCATTGGAACAGCTTGCAATTCTGGAAAAGGAGAGAGTGGCCCCTGAAGCTTTTATCTGGGTACACGCTCAATCCGAAAAAGATTTGAGCAACCATGTGAAAGTTGCCAGAATGGGAGCATGGATTGGGCTCGATGGCGTTAATGAGAATAACATTGAAGATTATTTAGTTATGATAAAGAATTTGAAGGGAAATAACCTTTTAGACAGAATACTTCTTTCCCACGATGCAGGATGGTACAGACCGGGAGAAGAGAATGGAGGCGAATTCAGGGGATTCACAGCTCTTTTTGAAAGACTGGTTCCACTACTCTTAAAAGAAGGTTTCACTGAAAAAGATATAGATCAATTACTTGTTACTAATCCGGCTGAAGCTTTTACTATTTCAGTGCGAAGGTTATAATATACTGGTTGTTTTGATTGGTATAAATCAGCCAATAACCAGGTCACATCTGATTGTTTATAATATTACTTAAGGTATCATTCGGCACTCATATACCTCCATTTAACAATACCGATATTATCAGGTTTCCCTTTTTCAGGCTTAGAGATTGTTCCGGATAATTTTCCCTTTTTCCCTTTCAATACTCTGATATCCCTCCAGGAATAATCTCCCTTTTCATAGTTAAATGTCTCACCATCATCATCGTAAAGTCTGTAATATCCTGGTGATGAGCCATAATGCCTTATTTCCAGATCTGTTTTTTCTCCGGTTACAGGTACATGAAGTAAAGGCGGCATCATAGGTATAATACCTCCATCCTTTACATAAACAGGAATTTTACCTAATCCCGGAGTAACATTGATCACCTCTCCATTTCCGGCGTAATTACCAGTATAGAAATCGTACCATTTTCCTTTTGGCAGAATAACTGTGCGTGAAATCTGACCGGCAAACAATGGTGCCACCAATAGATACTCACCAGTCATGTACTGGTCTTTACTCTCCATCAGTACAGCTTCATTATAAGGATTTTCACCTAAGTTATTATTTCTGAGTTCCAGAGTTGGATCAGCATCGAACCCGGGTTCAAGGTTCATACCTCTGAACGGCGGTGTGCCTTCAAAGTGGTATCTGGCAAATTCAGTGTATAGGTATGGAATGAGCTGCATGCGCAGAAGGGCATACTCTTTTACTTCTTTTTCAACATCCGGGAATGACCATGGTTTTGTGCCATCGGCCCAGGCATTTATCATAGCCATTGGTGAGAAACAGACTGTCTGCATTCTTCGCAGCCATTCTTCGCTGGTTTTTGACCCCCTGACCTCTGGTGTCCAGAGTGTTCCGCAAAAGCCACTGTTTATCAGAGCTGTAATAAAATCCCTGTGACTGTAGTAGTCGTTATAAATTACGTAAGGGAAAGATGATCCCCCTCCGTTTGAGGCTCTTACTAACCCATATGTCCTGATGTTCTTGCTATGATAAAGTTCAGTTGTTATCTTCTGCAGGAGTAATCCGTATGTCTGGCGGGTCTGTTCGGCACTGCTTCCGGAGGGGAATTTTGCCACATCGGGCCATAGCCAATTATCATAACCGTCGCACTCATCAATTTTGTAACCACTGATACCAATATTAACCTGGTCATTCTCAATATGTGATAGTAAAATATTTTGAGCTTCAGGTATCATTAAATCCGGTACAATTCCTCCCCATACTGTATGTGATCCGCAATATGGTAGTATCTCTTTATAAATAGCCGATGAAGGTGAGATATACGGATTTGTCCAAAGGTTCAGGCGTATACCCATGTTTCTCATTGTTTTTATGAAAGCTGCCTGATCGGGATATCTGTTCTTATCCCATTCAAGAGTGCAGGGATATGATTTACTCTGCCACCCGGGCTCAAGCCCTATGTAATCAAGTGGAAATCCTTTTTCAGCGAACATTTTAGCCTCATCTTCAACCTGAGATGAAGTGTAAAGTGTGGGAACACGCTGAGTAAAACCCAGGCCCCATCGTGGGGGCAAACATCCTCCTCCCGAATACAGATTGAACCTCTGTACAGCATTTAGTATTGTTGGTCCGGCAAATACATAAATCTCTACCCCAGGTGAAGGTACAAGGATTTCAACTGCGTCGGAATAGGGCTGAGCAGTCCAGTTTTTATCACTGTTTCTATCAAGAGGTATTGGTGCTTCGGGACTATCTTTTCTTACCGATGAACCTGCATAAACTGTAAGATATCGTGCACTATTAATGAATACTCCATACCCTTTGTCTGATACATAAAATGGAACAGGTGCATGCGTCCGGCCATTGTCTATGCCACCGTAATGGTCAACATGAAGATTGAGAATCTTGCCTCTCTGGTGGACAGTTTTAAAATTCAAACCAAATCCAAATAGCTGCTCGTCAACGACAAGAGGAAATCGAAGATGTGTTTTTCCCTCAATAACTTCTGAATAGATATCACTTTCCGGCAGTGGGAAATCCGGGCTCCCCATTTTAGCCAATGCTTCAATTACCGGTTTTATATCGGCCGTATTGAACAGATCATGTTTATCAGGTGTTCCAACACTACTCATCCATACACCCGGTGCAACTTCTTTCCAGGCGGTTTGAGCAATGATAATTTGTAAAGGACCAAGAAGAAATAATCCGCAGATTATCTGAATTAAGAATTTTGGTAAGATCATATTGTTATCAGAATTAGTTCTGTAATTTTTAAATTACCAGGTGACTTTGTTCGTGAATACATTCTTTCAAGATAAGAAAATAAAATGACCTTGGTTTTATTATAAGATGATTCACGTTATTAATATCTTAAAAAGCATAAGATTTTTATCAGATATGATTTCGGTTTTAACTAATTTTACTTCAGGCAGAAGTCCGCTTGAGAATAGATTTGCAGTTAAGTTTCGGAGTAATAATTATTATTATACAACAGTTTATGAATAAAGTAAGAATCTTGAAAAGTTCGGGAAGGTGGCAGTCATTATTATTTTTCATCCCTGTCTTGTTTCTTGTAAGCATTTCTCAGTCTGAAGCCCAGTCAGTAAAAAGCAAAAATGTAAAACTGGTCAGGGTGGACGATAAAAACAGGGTAGATGTTTATATCGGAGATAAACTATTTACTTCGTATCAGTATCCCGAAAATATTGAGAAACCATTCTTGTATCCTGTATTTTCACCAAATGGTTCTGTGATTACGAGAGGTTTTCCTGTTGAACCGAGGAAAGGAGAGCGTGTTGATCACCCTCATCATATAGGAATATGGTTTAATCACGGGAATGTAAATGGTCTCGATTTTTGGAATAATTCCTCAGCAATTCCTGCTGACAGGAAGGATGAATATGGTCATATTGTTCACCAGAAGATAGTAAAGGCTAAAAGCGGTAAAACAGGGACACTTGAAGTATTTTCGTTATGGAAAGATAATAAGGGCAATTCATTGTTGTCAGAGACAGCAAAATATATATTTTCAGGGGATACTGATACCCGCACAATTGATCACGTTTCTACTCTGACTGCACTTAACGGGCCTGTGACAATAGCTGATAACAAGGAAGGTCTCTTTGCTATACGTGTTGACAGGGCTTTTGAAATGCCTACAAAAGAGGCACTGATTTTCACTGATGAAAAGGGAAATCTTACCACTGTTAAGACAACAGAAAATGAAGGAGTTACAGGGATGTACACTTCGGGCAATGGCCTTAGTGGTGATGCTGTCTGGGGTACCAGAAACGACTGGGTATTGCTTTCAGGTATAAAAGATAATGTAAAGATAACTTTTGGTATTTTTGACAATCCAAAAAATCCTGGTTACCCGGCTTATGCTCATGCACGGGGTTATGGACTATTCTCTGTAAATAATCTGGGACAAAATGCATATGATCCCAAAAAGGAGAAAGTATCATATAAACTTGAAAAAGGAGAGTCAATGACTCTGTATCACAGGTTTTATATTAAATCGGGTTCGGAATTGTCATCCGAAATGGCAAATCAGGTCTTTTTAGAATTCTCGAAATTGTATTAATATAATTAATCAAAAAACCAGGTATGAAAAACTTAAATTTGTTTTACAGGAAATTGCCAGTATTACTTATACTGTTATCTTTTACATTTTTCTTGAATGTTTTTGGGCAAAAACCAGCCCAGCAGGAGTATTTTGAACTTAAGATTTACCATATTTCACAAAAAGCACAGGAGGAAAAGGTTGACGCATTTCTGAAAGATGCTTTTATTCCTGCTGTGCACAAAGCAGGTATAAGCCAGGTTGGAGTATTTAAACCTGTTGAATCCGATACTGCCTTCGGTAAACTGATATATGTTTTTATTCCATTCAAAAATATCAATCAGTTCATCCAGTTACCTGAATTGCTTGGAAAAGATAAAGTATATGCTGAAGCCGGAAAATCATTCATTGATGCTCCCTACAATGATCCCCCGTTTAAGAGAAGTGAGAGTGTCCTTCTCAAAGCATATGTGAAGATGCCCCGGTTCATGGCTCCTAAGTATGATACACCTTTTTCTGACAGAATTTACGAATTGCGCAGCTACGAAAGCGCCACCGAAGCAAAAGCTGTAAAAAAGAGGGAGATGTTTAATTTGGGCGGGGAGATTGAACTATTTAAAAGTCTTGGATTTAATGCGGTTTTCTATTCTGAAGTTCTTGTTGGAAGTCATATGCCTAACCTTATGTATATGACCACTTTCTCCGATATGAAATCACATGATGATCATTGGAAAGCATTCAGGGATTCTCCTGAGTGGAAGAAAATGTCGGGATTGGAAGAGTATAAAAATACAGTGTCAAGAGCAAATGTGTTCCTTTTACATCCTGCTTCATATTCTGATTTCTGATACTAACTGCAACCCTTGTAATTTTTAAAATATACTCCGCCCTTCCCTTAAAGTTTATTAGGGAAGGGTCGGAGTTGTTTGTGTTACACCACTATTTTTGAAATTGCATCCTCAATCTCTGCTGCACTGAGTTCGTGATCAGGAAGATTATTATCAAAGTATTTCTCATATGCTGAGATATCGAAATGTCCATGCCCGCTTAGATTAAAGAGTATGGTTCTTGAAACTCCTTCGATGTCGGCTTTTCTTGCCTCATCAAGAGCTCCCGCTATAGCATAGGTTGATTCAGGAGCCGGAAGAATTCCTTCAGTTCTGGCAAATAGTACGCCCGCTTCAAAGCATTCCCTTTGCATCTTAGCTTTTGCTTCCACAAATCCGTCTTTAAGCAACTGACTGACAAGCACTCCGGCTCCATGATAACGTAGTCCGCCAGCATGGATCTTCTCAGGAATGTAATTATGTCCAAGAGTATACATCGGAAGGAGAGGGGTCATACCAGCCGAATCGCCATAGTCGTACATGAATTTACCTTTTGTAAGTTTCGGACATGAGGCAGGTTCAACAGCAACTAACCTGATATCTTTTTTATTCAGCAATTTCTCCCGGAGGAATGGAAATGCTATTCCTGAAAAGTTTGATCCTCCTCCAAAACAGCCTATAACAACATCGGGATAGTCACCTGCCTTTTCCATTTGGATCAGTGCTTCCTGACCTATAATAGTCTGGTGAAGGCTTACATGATTCAGAACACTACCCAGTGAATATTTTGTATATGCATCCTGTGAAGCTATTTCCATAGCTTCTGAAATTGCTATACCCAGACTACCAGGTGAGTCGGGATCCAGCTCCAGGACTTTTCTGCCGAAAACTGTCATTGTACTTGGAGAAGCGAGTACTTTGGCATTATAAACATTCATAAGAAGCTTGCGTCCGGGTTTATTATCATAGCTAACCCTTACCATAAAGACCAGCAATTCAAGGCCAAAATAATTACAGGCGAAACTCATTGCACTTCCCCATTGACCCGCCCCTGTCTCCGTAGTGATCCTCCTTACACCCTCCTGTTTATTATAATAAGCCTGGGGTATAGCAGTGTTGGCTTTATGAGAACCTGAGTAGTTCCCTCCTTCATATTTGTAATAGATCTTGCTTTTTGTTCCCAATACTTTTTCAAGGTTCAACGCCCTGAACATGGGAGATGGCCGATAAGTCCTGTATAGGTCAAGTA
>JFJP01027198.1_pt1 | contig 17075 bp, 22 predicted proteins | sample 431651 | NCBI WGS metagenome assembly JFJP01 (sample SAMN02602958, study PRJNA72255) | Microbial mat metagenome, whole genome shotgun sequencing project. | biome: fresh water; feature: sink hole; material: water; isolation source: purple microbial (photo- and chemosynthetic) mats found in... | reverse complement strand
CAAAATAAATAAAATCTTTGAAACAATCAAACTGAATTAATTTCCTCAACATAATTTATTAAAATAAAATATACTTAAAAGCTTCATTTCATGTTTAAGAAAAAACTTCTAAAAGCTCAACATTTATGGAGAATAACAATCAAAGAGGAGGAATCATCAAATTTGCCCTCTAATGAAGAAATAGAATCTCAGCTCAAAGAAATCTTTCGAACAGTCTTGATTTCCGAAGAGCGCAAAACTCAAATATACTCTCTTAACAATCATGCCAAATGGAAGTTGATTTCAAGTTACAAAGCCTTTATTGATTCCAATCAAGGCAGTTTAAAATACATTCACTTTAAAGAAATCAGTGAATTATTAGACAAATTAAATAAACAACCGACAATAATCGATTTACATGAAATCAGAAATTGGTTTTTAAGGGTTGGTGAAGGAGATGTTAATGTTTTTTGTGTTTATGACGGCGTAAAATTGCTATTTAAAAGACTAGAAGAAGCAGAATTAGTCTCTCGAACGACTAAAAACTTCCGAAAACAAATGGAGATTCTAAAACTCATTGAAATAATAGTGAAAATGCCAACAGGTTCGCAGGAGATTTTGAAAATAAAAAATTCCTTTGACCTTTTGTTTCGGAATTTGCATTGGGTTAACATTGATATGACTTCATTGGCCTTGGAGATAATAACACATATTTTATGGAATTCCAATGAGGGACAGGAGTTTTTATTAGAGTCTTTGAATAAATATAAGCTGGAAAAGAAATTAAAGAATAGGTTTGATGTCATTCTTTTCATGTTGACTCAAACCAAAAATGTTTTAATGATAGAAAATTTACTTTGTTTCATCAATAGTATGATCTCATCATGCACCAATGAAGATAAGAGATTAATTTTGAAATCAGAGCTATTATCGAGTGGGATAAATAATGTTTTTGAGGTAATTTTTTTTCAATTTTAAAAATAAAATAAATAATTTTGTTAGAAAATTAAGCTGCGAATTGCTCAAAAGTTTTACGAAGTAAAGGACTGTCTTTTTGAAGCAGTACAGCAGAAATTAATTGACATAAAATACTCAGAAGAAGGTTTTGTATAAGAAATTCATTTTAAAACTCAAAAAAAATTGTAGAAAATAATTTTTATTTCACCAATGAAAATGAAAATGTCCCAATGACAGCTGATTTAAAGGATTTATATGTTGAAGATAAGACTGGGAAATTGACATTGGACATTCATCGGTTGCATAGTTATATTTGTAAGAACATTGTTCATACAAATGAAGCTCATCAAATCAAAGAGAATATTCTAAACGATAAAGAAGGTGAGGAAGAAGAAAACACTAATCTTTATGAAGAAAGCAATTATTTAAAAGAAAAAGATCAGTCTCTTTTCGAAGATCATGTCATAGGAATTTTGAATCAAATTGAGGTTTTTCAGAAATTAGTCAGTGCTGAAAAAAATCAACAGAAAAAACTCTTGAAATTAGAAGGATTTCTTAAGGCAGAAAGGGATTTTGCTAATATTTATGATTTAATCGATCAAATAAAAGAAAATGTCTTCCAAAGAGAAAATTATGAACATTTTCTCTTAATTCTTCAATATTTAATCATGATCCCGAATTCAGAAGATGGAGATGAACAATGGGAAAGTGTTGAAGAAATTCTTGAGAAATTGATCTCTAAGAAAGAGAATATCACATCAGATATGTTCAAAACTTCCAAAAACGAAAAGAAATCATCAGAATCCCTCCAGAAGAAAATCACAGAATATGAAGAGCTTCTAAAAGCCAAAGACCAAGAAAACAAACAGGTTATTATCCTTTTCTTTAGAAACTCTTTTATATTTGACTCTTTTAAATTAGCATCTCCATGATAAAAACGAGCTAAATCTTCAGCTATTAAATCTTAGATCTTCAAAAACTCAAGAAAATCTAATAATATCTCAAAAACTAACATGTTCTCAAAAACAAGAGCCTCTAATAATTCCACCTGCTCCTCCTTTAATAATTCCACCTCCACCAATGGGATTAATAGGCACTCCACCGATCAATCTAATAAATATTCCTCCTCCTCCTCCTCCTCCTCCACCAATGGGTCTCCCTGGAATTCCTGGTATCGGAGGCCCTCCCCCCTTATTATTATCGAAACCACAGATACAAAAAAGTAAGAAAAAACCCAAAGTCCCGATGAGAGGTCCTAAGTGGGACGGGATATCGAAATTTGATGATATTAAAGGCTCAGTGTTTGAGAAAATCGATGATGAAAAAGTAAAGCTAGATATTGAAGCTTTAGAGGAGGATTTTAAGGAAAAATTGGTTGAAAAAACCGAATCGCCAAAGAAAATTCTGAAAAAACCAGAGAAAATCTCGATCATTGACTCTAAAAGAAGCAAAATGTTTGATATTTTACTTGCGAAGTTGAAATTATCACCAACTACTATTGCGATGTCTCTTTATTATTGTGATGAAAAGATCTTGACTTCAGATAATTTAGAATTATTGATTCCAGTGATTCCCACAGAAGAGGAGATTAAAACCTGTCGAGATTTTAAAGGTGATAAAACACTTTTGGCAGATCCTGAAATTCTCATTTCAGAGGTTGGAATGGTAAAAGGCTTTGCAAATAGGATAAAAGCTTTGCATTTTCGCAAGTTTTCCAATGATTTGCTAAAAGATTTGAAAGAAAAGATAACGATTCTAGACAAAACCTGGAAGAGTATATTAAAAGATGAAAGAATCCCTCTTCTTTTTCAATATATTTTGGCTCATGGAAACTATTTGAATGGAGTGACAAATAGAGGTGGAATGTATGGGTTTATTTTCGATGGATTGGAGAGTGCTGTGAATTGCAGATCGACAAAGAATACAAAAAGAAACTTATTAATATTCGTAATGGAATATCTAGAGAAAACTGTTGGAAAAAACTTCATTGAAGAGAATCTCTCTTTGATTGAATTAGATGTTTCTTCGAAAATTCCAATAAATCAATTAGAAATGGATCTCACTGAAATAAAAAAAGGGATAAAATTTATGGATTTAGCATTAAATTCATATACTAATGACCCTCTTGATAAAATAAAGGAGGTGCTTCAAGAGGTTTATGAAACAGTTGCGAATGAGGCAAATCAGCTTGAGAAGAAAATAAAAGAAATATTTGAAGAATATAAGAAAGTAGCGAAATTTTTAAACGAAGATTCGAAAGAAACTTCTGACAAAACAGCTAAAAAGCTAATTTTTATGTGGCAGCATTGTTTAAATTGGAAAAAAGAAGTAGAAAAAAAACATAGGGATGAAGAAAGAAAAAAAGATTTGGCTGAAAAAAAGAAGAAAGCTTTAGATTTGAAAATTGAGTTGAAGAATCCTCCAATTAAAAGAGCAACTGATAATTTATTGAAAGAGAAGAACTTAAATGGCATGAATGGAAAAGCAAATCCGGAAGATATGATCAAAGAATTGCATGAAAAAAGAAAAAACAAAAGTGAAATTTTAAATAAATCCATGTTTTTTTTATTTGAATTTTAGAATCAAAAATAGGGATGACAATGAAAACTACTATGGTTGCGAGAATGATGTTAAAGAATTTGAAAAAAAAGACAGGTTTGAAAGTGAATCAAAACAATAAAGAAGAAGAGATTAAAAAAATGGAGAAATTGGAAGATACAATGCTCAAGGAATTAATTCAATCACAATTAATAATTTAATTATATTATTCATGAATTTTTAATTTTTAAAATTTTTTTTTTATGTTAAATTTTTTATTTATTTTCTATAAAAAATCATAAAATTTATCAAATTTATAATAATCTCTGTTATAAAATGTTATAAAATATGAATTAAATTAATCTTGGTCTTTCATTTTTTTGTTTGGTCAAAGTATTAATTTCTGAATGATAATGATGAAGGAAATAACTTTTTCAGCACCGCTCAAAAACATCTCCAATAATTTGGTTTAATTTATTTGTTTTTCGGTAATGTTTTTGAGAAGACCTTCACATTTTCTGATTGATATATTATGAAATTAAAGTGGTATCTGTTAATTAATGGAATTAAAAAATCCCTTTTGATTATGAAGATGCAAATATTTATCTTTAAGACAGACTTATTTCTGAATCAAATATTTTATTTTTTTCTTATCTTTATTAAAATTTCAAGAAAAAATTGTAAAAGAAAAGTTTTAAAAAAAATTCTTAATCATTTGTTTAAAATAAATTTGATTTTTGACCTAAGAAAAATATTAAGGATTTATAATTAATTGGGATAATGAAGAATCACTTTTGCGTAAAAATAAACAATTGGTGAACTGAAAATCAATGAATTAAACTAATTTTTTTAAAAAAATCCTTAGTTTTGTTTCAATAAAAAAAAACCTACCCGTTGTGCAATTCCCATACTGAAGAGAACTGAATTATTTATATCTTTTGAAGATGTAACCGATTTTCTCAGAAAACAAATGATGAAATCCCCCATAATTGAAATTAAAGAAATCTAAAAAATTTTTTAATTTTTCTTTTGATTTTTTTTTGTTTATAAACCATCAAAGAAATCATCAAAAAGTGAAATGTGGCCATATTTGCAATATAAACACCTAAAATTTTAAAAACCCCACGAATATCTAAAAAATGCTTACTTTTGTCTTTATAAATTGAAATTACAAAGCTAGTAACAACACTAAAAATAAAAAAAACCATTTTTTTTCATTCATAAATATATTTAGAAAACCTTAAAAATATTCCTCCAGTTATACCTTCCCAAGTTTTTTTCGTTGAGTTTATTTCAGCCACGCGTTTACTGACCAGAAAATTTGAGAAAATCACAGAACCGTTATCAGTTTGCCACGATGCAATTAACCATAAACTAAAAAATCCAAAACCAGGGATTGTAGTAGCAAATGGAATCATAAAACTTAGAGGCAAAGCAAAGAAAGACAATGAGAAAATATCTGCACAAATATAGAAGAAAGTCAAGAAGAAGAGTCTTCTTTTCAAGAATGGATCTTTTTTCGTAACTTCTTTGCTTCCAATTTGTTAAAAATATGAGTTAATGAACGAAAAAAAGTATGCCTTTTTATTAAGAAAATTGTCGAAATTAAGTCCTGGGTTTTAATCATTACACTCAGCAAAATGCATGCCTATTTTATCGTTAAAAAGCTTAAGTAAGAAAAAAATTAAAGAAGTATGACGAAAAAGAACATATAAATCAGAGATTCTTTGCGATTCATATATATTAAAAAAATCAAGAGGTGATGGGGGAGTAAAGCTAACTAAAATAGATATTTTATATTTTTATAGAACGAATGTTTCAAATACCACAGAACTTAACATCTTTTTCATGTAAAATTTTTCCGATTCTGCAGTCATATCCTCTAAAATAACTCTGAGATTTGATTTATATGTCCTTTGCACGAAAATTAATATAACTATCAATGAGAGGAAAGTTTTTTGGATTAAATTCTTTAATAGAACTTTGAAGAAAAATGAATGAAGCATTCTTGATTTGTGGCAGAACAAAAATTATGGGAACTATTGAGAAAGCATATAAAAAATTATTTCGAATTTCATTCATTTTTTATTCAGATTTTTAATTAAAATTTTGGAATTTTTATTCTGAGTGAAAATTTCCAATTTTTTTAAATTTTTAAGCTGAAATGCTAAACTCACAAAAAAGCCATAAAAACAAAAAGAAATTTAACTCAAAATCAAGTTAAAGGTCTTTATAAGTTTCTCTGAATATAATGTTTTATAATTTATTATTGATTTTCTATTTACCTTTAACTTATTTTATTGATGCCGATTCATTTTCCCTCAAACATTGTCTATTCTAATAAATACTTCGATGAAAATTATGAATATAGACACGTGATATTGCCTATTAAGGTTTATGAGAGAATAGTTCCTGGAAAATTGTTGCTAGAAAACGAATGGAGGAAATTAGGGATACAAGGATCAGAAGGATGGGTTCATTACCTTTTTTACAAACCAGAACCCAATGTCATATGTCTGAGGAAATTAAAAAAGAAATAATGACTGTTTTTCATTTTAATATAATCAATTTTATAAAAAATCAAATTATTTTATTTTTGCTTATAAAATTCATATAATTTAATTTGAAACACACGTTCTTTTTTTTCCTTTGAAAGGACTTCTTTATTGAATGGTAAAAGAGATTTTGGCATATCCGATATGGGATTTTTTTTTAATAAAGGATGAACAAATTGTTTTAAAAGAATTTCTTGATTATTTGGCTCCTTTGAATTTACTTCTTGAACTTTGATTTGCATATCCTGTTGTCTTGGAGCCTAAATTATTCATGAATTTATATACTTTTTGAAGAGAAAAAAACCTGAAAATTCAGAAAATTTAAGTTTGCGCTATTATCTTAGAAATATTATCAGATTATCAAGGAATAACTTATAATGAATTTTCTTTTTTTATTTACTTCGAAATGAAGATTGATAATAAGAAAAAACATTTTTTTTGTGAAAAAAGCTGTCTCGGTGTTGCCTTTTGTAGATTTTTGCATTTAAAAATTTCTTATTGCAATAATCGCAGTTAAATTTATATTTTGCCATTTAAAATTTTTTATTATCTAAAGGGTCATCTAAGAATATCTCTATTTATTAAATTAAATATTTTGAATGTTTTTAAAAAACTATAATTTCGATTTAAATTAATTAAATATATTTCAGTCTTCTTTATGAGGACGAACTTATAGAAAAGGAATAAATAAATATAATTAATAATTTAAATATATTATAAATATATTATAATTTGTTTTTTATATACTCAAAATACTTATTTTATGTAAAACTCAAATACAAAAATAAAAAACACGTCAATCGAACTTATAAGTTTTTATAATCTAACCAATAAATCCCATCGTCTGACTTTCCATTTTTGAACTTACCCTCATGTTTCAAATATCCACTCATATTATAAGCTTTGCCTTGTCCATGGGGCTCTCCACATTGCCAATCTCCTTCATAATGTAACGTTCCATCCTTATATTTGAAAACTCCTTTGCCATGTTTGAACCCATTTTTCCAATATCCTTCATAACTCCCACCATAAATTACCAAATACACTCCATATCCATGCCTTTCATTTCTTTCATTCAGATCTCCTGTATAGGTGCTGCCAGTTTTCATCGTAACAGTGACAATATTTTTGCCTAAATTATTTGGTATTCCTTTAATCGAAGTATAAAAGCCAGGCTTTAGAGTGTAATAATACTTCTTTTTGCCTTGGGTTTGTTTGGTGACATGACGATAATAGATTGAATTGATTTTTTTTTGATAATCTGGATCGTTTTCGTCATCGTTTTTCATTAATGTATTTTAAAATATAATAATTTTTAAAAATGGTTTTTTTGCTAAATCAGTTTTAAAAATATGCATTTTTTTAATTTTCTAAAGGATAGCATTTTAAAAAATTAAAAAAATAATAATTTCAGATGATGAAAAAACTATCGTGCTTATTAAATTAATAAGTAATATTTGGATGATTACGAACTGTTAGAAACTCGAACCTATAAATACCTAAAAAAAATTCAAATTTTAAAATTATTTTATATTTCAAAAAAAAATTTTCTGATCCTTTCCATATCTCGCTTAAATGTCCCTTTCAAGAGAAGAATTGATTTTTATGTCAAAAATCGCAGAACAAACTGAGCGATTCGAAGACATGCTCGAATACATGAAGAAGGTTGTTTTAACTGGCCAAGAGTTATCTATTGAAGAGAGAAATCTTCTCAGTGTGGCGTACAAGAATAGCGTGGGTTCTAGAAGAACTGCCTGGAGAGCCTTAAGTTCTATCGAACAGAAAGAAGAATCAAAAGGTAGCAAGAACTTAAATCTTTTAAGAGATTATAAGAAGAAGATCGAGAGCGAATTGACCAACTATTGCAATGATATCCTCTCTCTTATAGATCAAAACCTCATCAAAAGTGCTGTCAATTCCGAATCCAAGGTATTTTTCTTAAAAATGAAAGGAGATTATTATCGTTATATTGCTGAATACGCAACTGGAGATCTCCATGCCAAGGCCTCTGATAATGCTGCCAAAGCTTATCAAACTGCTATGGACTCAGCCAATACTGAGCTTAAAACCACCCACCCGATCAGATTAGGATTGGCTTTGAATTATTCTGTTTTCTATTATGAAGTCTTGAATGACCCGAGCAAAGCATGCAATTTGGCTAAACAAGCTTTTGATGATGCCATTGCAGATATTGAACATATCGATGAAGATCAATACAAAGATGCAACGACTATTATGCAGCTCATTAGAGATAATTTAACTTTGTGGACGAGCGAGATGCAAGATGATGCTGAAGGTGGCGAGGAAGAGAAATAGATTAAGAAAAATAAAATTATTGAGTGATTATTTAGTTTTTTTCCAAATTAAAAAAAAAATCTGAAGAAATTTAATTCAAAAGAAAGAGATACAATATTTTTTTTTTGTTATTTTTGTTTAAATGTCTGATTTCATCTATAAAATAATAGAAATCTCTTCGAAAGAACTTTTAAACATTCGAAGAACTTTTAAACCAGAATAGGCAGTATTTTTCATTTAAAAAAAAGAAAGATTCTCAATGTTAATTTGCACAAAAATACGATTTTTTCCAAATTTAAAAAAAAAATCCAAAAATTATAAAAATCCCAATCCCAAATTTGATGAAGATAATTTCAAAATAAAATTATATCTAAAATTTTTTATTATATCTAATACCAAAAATCGCAATGTCGCTTTCCAGAGAAGAGTTGATTTTTATGTCAAAGATCGCTGAACAAACCGAGCGCTTTGAGGATATGCTTGAATACATGAAGAAAGTGGTCTTAACTGGCCAAGAGTTATCCATCGAAGAGAGAAACCTTCTTAGTGTTGCCTATAAAAATAGCGTGGGTTCTAGAAGAACTGCCTGGAGAGCCTTAAGTTCTATCGAACAGAAAGAAGAATCAAAAGGGAGCAAGAACTTAAATCTTTTAAGAGATTATAAGAAGAAAATCGAGAGTGAATTGACCAACTATTGCAATGACATCCTTTCACTTATCGATCAACATCTCATCAAAAGTGCTGCAAATTCTGAATCCAAGGTATTTTTCTTAAAAATGAAAGGAGACTACTATCGTTATATTGCTGAATACGCAACTGGAGATCTCCATGCCAAGGCATCTGATAATGCTGCTAAAGCTTATCAAAATGCTATGGATTCTGCCAATTCTGAGCTTAAAACCACCCACCCGATCAGATTAGGATTAGCCTTGAATTACTCTGTGTTCTATTATGAAGTCTTGAATGACCCAAGCAAAGCATGCAATTTGGCTAAACAAGCTTTCGATGATGCTATTGCTGATATTGAACATATTGAAGAAGATCAATATAAAGATGCCACCACCATCATGCAATTAATTCGAGATAATTTGACTCTATGGACCAGCGAGATGCAAGACGATGCCGAAGGGGGTGAAGAAGAAGGAAAATAATGGGTTAGCTATAAAATTAAATGAAAAACATGAAACGAAAAAAAAAATATTTGCTTCAAAAATTTGAATTTTTTTTTAATATAATTTTCTTTATTTTGATTTTTTCGTTTATTACAAAAAAAATGAGGAAAAAATACCCAGCCAAAAAATTATAAAATTTGTGAAAACGGTACCTTTATAAAAAAAAAAAATTTGATCCTTAATACAACCTTTTCTTTTTTTAACCATCAATCATCCTTCATCAAATTTTGCATTTTTGTCTATTTCAGTTTTATTATTAAAAAAAATTTGATCTAAAGGAAATTCAACAGGTTTTCCAATCACAACACAATCAATTAGAGGTTTTGATACAAAAGTGACTGTATGACCCTCAGACACTAAATTATATTTAATTGCAGCCATATTATTTCCTGAAGCAATCGGAGATTGTTCCATTTCTTTGCTCCTATTGGAGTGTTTTCAGCATCGATTTTCTTTTTAGCTCAAAAAACAAAGCAAAATGATGAAATTGCTCCTATTATTATTGCTAATGAATTGGCACCTGAACATTTTGAATTTGATCCACACTTGTTGTTGACACAAAAATCATTACGGCAAAAGGAAGAATCACAATTGCACTTCTTTTCATCTCTTGCACAAGTCTGCCCATAACCACAACAATTAAGGGGCAATCATCACAGAAATCAATGGATTTGAGTGAAGTAATCAGTATAAAAAAAAAGAAAATTTTTTAATATTTCCAAAAAAATGATAAAAAATAATTTTTTCCCTCAATAATGATGGTATATAAAATATTTTGGCATTTTTTTTTTTTATCACATAAAAAACAACCAAAAACAAGAAAGAAAAAAATAATATTTTTTACTATCTCTTTATTTTTATTGAAACTATAGATAATTTGTAAAAAAAAAACTCCACTTCAATGAATATAAAATTTGTCAAAAAAAAAACCAAAAGAAAAATAAAATAAAAAAAATTAAAATTTTTCAATTCAATGGAGGAAAAATATAAATTGGAAGACCGTGTGATTTTGGTCCATTCTTCCTATTTAAATTTACATGGAGTTTTGAAATACAAAGGTCAAATTGAGGGGACGCCTCCAGGTGTATGGTTCGGAGTTGATTTAGATGTATTTAATTTTTATTTAACAAAGCCTATCATAGATTCTTTTAGGAACCCAAAGGCAAAAATGCTGGTGATCATAAAGATGTTTTTTATTTCAAATGTGAGGCAAAACATGGTGTTTTCGTCAGAATCAATAATCTTCGATTAGAATCAGAAGGCGAAGTTGAAAACGAAAGTCCTTCAAAACTGTCTAGTCCCTCCTCAAAAACAGAAGAAAAACAAGAAAAACCTTCAAATGAACCACTTCTTAAAATGCTTTCTTCTAATGCTCTTTCTCCCATCGAAAAAACATTACAAAAACCCACTTTAGAAAAAATTCCTCAAGAAAAAGCCCAAAAATTTCCAACAAAAACTGTTGAAAAGCCTGCAGAAAAAGAAAAACAAATAGCCAAGCCTACTGAAGAAAAGCCAAAACTTCTTGAAAAACCAGAGAAAAAACTTTCCCTTTTTTCAAAAGATCCAAAACCTTTGGCTTTAAAGAAATCTGCTCTCAAAGAGCCATCAACTCTTGTTAAAAAGCCCACTCTTGCTGAAAAAAAACCATTAGAAAAGCCAGGTGAAAAAAAAGTTGTAAAAAAAGCTGTAACAATAGTGCCAGGAGCAATAACAAAAAAACCAACTCTTTTTGCGAAAAAAACTGCTACAAATAAAAATTTGGAAGAAGAAACCAAATCAATTGATTCAAAAGATGAAGTTGAAGGAGAAGAAGAAGGAGGAGAAGATATTGAAGAAACTGTTGAGACAAGACAAGAAGAATCTGAAGATACCAGCAATTTTAATCCGGAAAGCACACAACAGTCTGAAGAAGGGAAATCAGATAATTTTTATGAGGCTTTAAAAACTGAAGTGGATGAAAAAAGCAATGAACTGGCTCTTAAAAATTCTGAAATAAAAGAATTAAACAAGAATCTGACAGAGATGGCAAAGAAAATTCAAAGTTATGAAAAAGAAAAAGAAAAAATAAATAATTCAGCAGATTTCGAGAACCTGAACAATATAAAACTAATGCAGATGGAACAGAAACTAAAGGAAGCTGAAAGGAAAAATAAACATTTGGAAAGTGATTATGCCAGATTAAAGAAAGAATTCGACTTACAAAAGTAATTTTTCTCAATATATTGAATTATTTTCAATTAAATTAGGGATCATATGCAACAACATGAGAATTTCACACATATGGTGGAGGGATTAACGATTGAAAATGAGAATTTGAAAGCTAATATTGATGCTTTGTCTATGGAAATGGAAGAGGGGAAGACAGAAATTAGGAAGTTGAAAGACGAAAATGAGATGATACAGCTGGAAATGGAAGAAGCAATGGAAATGCCACAAATTTCAGAAGGTTCAGTTTTTTAATAAAATTAAAAAGTTTATGAAAGCATGTTTCTTTTTTTGTTTTTCGTTATTAGATAAGTGTCTTTTATTATTTTAAATAAAGTGTTTTTTTACACTTTTTTAATAATTTAATTTTATTAAATTTATGTTTGTTTTATAAAAAATTGAATTCTTAAAAAATTTTATGATAAAATTAAACAATTTATAAAATAATGAGGGTTTTTCCTTTTTTTATTTTCTAGAATCCTCAACTGCGACGCTCGAACAATTAAAGGAAAATAACGGGAAATTGCGTCTGGCGATCCAGATCTTGAACGAGAAATATGAGAATGAGCAAATTTTCCATTACGAACAGATTGAACGATATAAGCTCGCTTTAGAGCGAATTCCCGAACTCCAGCAGAAAGTGAAAGAATTAGATGAAAAAAAACAGCTTTTATCTTTAAAAGAACAAGAGGTTTATTTTTAATTTGCATTTTTTGTTTGTGTCCTGTAAATGTTAAATTTTCTCACAATTTTTAAAAATTAGTAAAAAAATAAGAGAAAAAATTACAAAAACACAAGTTTTTAAATTTTCTTCTTAAATATATATTAAAAAAAAAAAAAAAATTCGAAATTTCACTGTCAACAAAAGCTAAAAAATTTTAATTCCTATAAAAAAAAAAGGTTGAAGAACTGAAAAACCGATTAGATGAAGGTTCCGAATACCAAGACATGATAGAAATGCTCACCAATGATTTGATGAAGAAAGAAGAAGAGATCATCGACCTGAAGCGTGCGATAAAGGATTTAAAGGAGGAACGTGATGTGAATAATCAATTGATTGAGGCGAACGAGGATGAGAACAAAGAACTGAATCGAATTCTTGAAGCAAAAGATCAAGAAATCTTAGGTTTATGCAAGAGAATCAAAGATAGAGAAGATGCTATCGAAGAATGTGAGAAATTAATCAATAAATTTAGAGAAAAAATAGCTCAAACTAACAAAGAACTAGAAATGTTTAAAGATAATGCTCAGAAAACTGGAGGAGAAGAGTCCAGGAATATGAAGAGAATAGAGGAATTGTTGCAAAAACAACTCGAAATTCTATCAGAAAAGCGAGAAATCTATAAGAAAATGCTGAATTATAATGTGATGAACTTCAGATTATCAAATGAAGTCCTTACTTGCAACACTTTTCTCAAGACATTGCCTTCGATTTTCCTAGAAAAATTACATCTTGAAGCCTTTAATAAGTTTATTATGATAAGGACTATTAGAGGAAAAACAAGACTTTTATTAGAAGAACTCCAAGAAACTTTTATAAAACCCCAACAAGCAAAAGATAATATAGATTTAGTGAATTGGGTCTCTAAAGGGTTAATATATATGAATAATGTGGTTTACTGCTTAAATATTGTGGAATTAGCAATGATTTTCTTGAATTCTGAAGAAGAATATCTCGAATTTACCAAGAATTCTTTCTTTGGAACGTGTATAGCTATCCAGGTGATCATAGATTCTATGCTGAAAACTCATAGAGAAGAAGCAATGAGCGTAAAAATTCCTACAGAACCTTTGAAAATTCTTTCAAATAAACTCATGGAACAAGTGCAGGTAGTAATAAAGAAATATATGGATCGAGAGAGCGAAGAATTGATAGGAGAGGCTGCTTCTGTGAAGAATTTCATCCATATTACTAAGATCCTTTATAAAAACAAATATGAAATGGTGAAATTTAAGATATATATAGAGAATATTTGGTTAACTTGCTTAAATAGAGAGTGCAATTTGGATAAATTCGAAAAAACTGTGATGAAAATCAATGACACTCTTGATAAAATCTCGAGAAAAATCATTTTATTCTTACAAATAAAAAACAAACAAGAAGGATTTATAGTGATTTCTCGAGTAGCTATTGAGAAAATCCTTGCTGAAAATGTGTTCCATGAAGCCGAAGAACTCGAAATCTATGAGATTGTTTCAATTCTTGCTGAATATTATGAGAAAATCACTGATGATTTTATCTCTGATAAAGAAAATTACCATCTAATGTTTAAGGATATCTTTGATAAATTGGAAAATCTCTTTGGTAAATTAGTGGTTACAGTGCCGAACATTAAGAGATATTCATTAAGTCATGATGGGAATTTGATTTATGACCCTATGTCTTTAGATAATGATAATATAGATGAGTTCCAAGGCATGAATAATAGGGTTTTTGGACCATGGGATTTATGTTCACAAAAGATGAATGAAGAATTGAAGAAAGTATTAGAAAATGTGGATAATTTCGAAAAAATGAGCATTGAATTAACTGAACAAGTGAAGAAGCTTCTAAGATTAGAAGAAGAGCTGAAGGGGGTTAATATAGTCAAAGAAAGTTTAGAGATAAGAGTCGCCGATCTACAGAATAAAGCTGAAAGAGTTGTTATTTTAGAGAATGATAAGAGAAGGTTGATAGAAAAAGAACAGCATTTCAATGAAGCTACTGAAGCGATTAAAAGAGAATTGGAAAATGTAATAGATTTTTCAATGAGAAAATATTAAATATATTCAATATTTCTTTGATTAATTTTCTATATTTTTTTGATAATTATTATTTATTTACCGTTATTTTATGTTTATGTGTTTTTTTTCTCTCTCAGTTGTTTAATTATTTTTCCATCTTTATTTGTGTTTTTTATTTATAGGCAGAACAAAAAAATAGGGAATTAGAAGAAGAAATGGTTGAAATAAGAAGTGGGTCTAACTTAGGCAGTTTGCCTCAAGAATCCGGGAGTTCTGAAGCACAACAAGGCGGTTTTGGCAGAAAATCAATGTTTAAGCCTGTTTTTCGGGGTTTTTAAAACAAATTTCTTATTATTTTCATGAAATACATATTAATTTCATTAGAAACTTTGTTGCCATATTCGAGAATAAGTCTCATAGGAGGTGGTGAAAAGAGTCCTAGTGGAGAAATGATGAGAGGAATGACAGGAGGATCAATGGTAGTTGGCAATGTCAATGTAGAATCAGTCGATTCTTTAGAATGTTGGGACATTATTCAAAAACTTTTAGCAGAAAACTGTTATTTGAAAGGAAGTGAAATGCGAGAAAAATTAGAGAAATTGAAAAGAAATATGCCAAAATTTTCAAGATATCATCAAGAGATTAAATTGATGAATCAAACTGGAGGTTTACAGCATAATTTGATAAATCTGGCCAATAAGATGAACGGCGTTCAAAAAAAAGCTCAAAAGAAACTAATAGAAGCTAAAATAGTGGATTTGGAGAATATTTCCGATCTATCTATTGTCCAAAAAAACGAGAATTTAGAGAAATTCTTAAGAAATGCAAATAAAGGATTTGAAAGTATCAAAAATGAAGCATATGGGTAAAAATTGAATTTTAATTAAATTAATTTTATTGAGATTTTTATGAAAAATTAAAAGGGTGTCTTTTCAATTGTATAAGAATTTCAGAGCTGATATTGATGAACATAGATTCGAAACACATCTGGAGAGTGGATTACAAGAGTTTTTACATAAATAAACATTAATAAATTTTAAAACTTTTTCAAAGGGCTTTAAAATCTATTCAAAATCTGAAAAAAGTGGCCAGTTTAGAATTTGTTAATGGAGAAGAAGGTTCATCTGCAAGCAATTCTAAGCTTCACCGCATAGTTCTCAATCAAAAGGAATATGCAGATTTCACACAGAAACTCGTCATATAAAAGAAGAAAAAGCGTTAAATTAATAAGGAAAATCCATTTGAATAAATAAAAAAAAATAATAGTATTTCTTATTAAAAAAATCAAATTTTAATTTCAAATGAATGCAAATGTCACTTCCAAGCAAAAAATCGTTTTTTTGGGAGATCAAAGCACTGGTAAAACCTCTATCATAAATCGTTTTATCTATGACACCTTTGAATCCACTGAAAGGGTTTCTTTAAAAGATTTCATCTTATATCTCTTCAAAGAAATTTTATTGTTACTTCTATAGCCCACAATAGGAATCGATTTCATTTCGAAGCAAGTACATCTACAAAACAAGATTGTTAAGCTTCAATTATGGGACACTGCAGGGCAGGAGAGATTCAGAAGCTTGATTCCTTCGTATATTCGGGATTCAAATGTAGCAGTGATTGTTTATGATATTTCTCAAATCAACACTTTTAATAATCTGACCAAATGGTTTGAAGATATTAAAGCGACAAGAGGCAAGGAAGTTTTATTAGTGATTGTTGGAAATAAAGCTGATTTAGAAGATGCTCGGTAATGAAAACTTAATTTTATGAGATTGTTTTTCTCAATGTTTTTTAGTTTTCTATATATTTTTTGAATCTATTTATTGTTTTTCTTTTCTTTTCTTGTCTTTTTATTTCTATTAGCTCTTTCTTTTCTTAGCTTCTTTATCTCTTTTTAATTTTATTTTATTTCGTATTTTTGTGTTTAAATATTTATTTCTTTAAGCTCAGTTTTACTGTTGATTTTTTATTAGATTTATGAGGTTTTCAAATTTTGTTTTTTAATTAGTTTTTTTTAAAAATCTATTTGAAATCCCATAGCCAAGTGACCACAGAAGCAGGCGAGCAAAGAAGTTTGGAAATGGAAGCTCTTTTCTTTGAGGTAAGTGCTAAAACAGGGGACAATATCAGTAATATGTTCAATCAAATCGCAGTTTCCTTGCCTTCCATTGATACCAGCCATATCTCAACACCAACAACTCATAGCAGTTATTTATTTTTTATTTAAAAAAAAGCTTTATTTCTTATTTTTTTAGATTTAAATATGTCAACACCACAAGAAAAAATATTTGAAGGTGAAAGCAATGACATTAGAAGAACACCTATCTCTGTTAATAATGGAGGAGGCAGTGCAACCTATTCAAAATCTCCTAATTTAGAGGGTGGACAGAAATCGCAAGCAGGACCAATTCATTTGAATTCAGTAGTCGCACCTGCACAAGAAACAACTAAAAAATCAGCTTGTTGTTAACATAATTGTTTCTTTGACTTTACATTTCGTTTCAGTTAATTTTCATATTGATAAAAAAAATTATTTTCTAAAGAAAATTTTCAAGTTTTGAGATTTTTTTTTTTAAAAAACTTGAAATTTAAAAAAAAAAACTTTTTTATTTCATTTCTCTTTAATAATAAATGTCACGTCTATTAAAAA
>JFJP01038527.1_pt1 | contig 17076 bp, 14 predicted proteins | sample 431651 | NCBI WGS metagenome assembly JFJP01 (sample SAMN02602958, study PRJNA72255) | Microbial mat metagenome, whole genome shotgun sequencing project. | biome: fresh water; feature: sink hole; material: water; isolation source: purple microbial (photo- and chemosynthetic) mats found in... | reverse complement strand
TGCAAGAGAGTGCTGTTATGGCGATGGACAAAAACATCACAGAAACCGAGTCGCCCTGCCCAGGCCGACGCAGAAAGAACAGGAGTCATGCCAACCGCTGGCTTGATGCCCTGGTTATTCATTCCAGGAAAAAAGCAGGGCGGCTATGCCGAGACAGATCATTGTTGAGACGGTAAGGATGATGCACTCGAATTGAATATCAACCAACCCACCACCCTCGTTCATGACCCGACGAGCGGCCGTCAGCAGGTGGGTCAGGGGGAAGAGACGGGCGAAATCCTGTACCGGCTGCGGTGATCCTTCCAGGGAAAACCAGACTTCTGAAAGAAACATCATCGGCCAGGAAATAAAATTGAGAATGCCGCTGGTGAATTCTTCGCTTGTTCCGCGGGCCGCCAGTATCAAGCCGATTGAGCAAAGGTTCAGGCCGCCGAGAAAAAAGACAAAGAACAACAGCAGTTTTGACCCCTGCATCTGGAAGTGGAAGATACGATCGGCGCCAAGCCAGACGACACAGAGAGTAAACATAAGGAGGAAGATGCGCGAAAGCATCTGGGCGGTGAGATATTCGAGAGCGGTCAAAGGCGTCGCCTTCAACCGTTTAAGGGTGCCGTTCTTCCGGTAGCGGACTATGACGTAGCCGACCCCCCAAAGGGCTGAAAACATCATGTTCATGGCGAGTATTCCCGGCATCAGCCAATCGATATAGCGTATCTGCGGGCCGGAGGTGACACCTTTTTCCGGCGGATTCTTGCCGGCCATAAAGGAGGCAAGGTAAACTCTTTCGGCCAGGGAGCCGTTGGGGGAAGAGGCATTGATCCAGTAAGCGTTGGTTGGTGACAGGGCGTCTATGAGGAGATCGATCTTGTGGTGGGAAAGTTTTATCTCTCCTTCCAACCGATCCGTCATCGGGAGAAAGATGATATGGCGGTCCCTATGTAAAGCCTGTGGAATGGATGTCCTGGAAAGATCGGCAATGGCCTGGGGTGGAAAGATACCTACCTGGAATTGTTTGAATTCACGCCCTTCAAAAATGAAGCCGAAACCGATAATAATAAGGAGGGGAAAGGCGAAATTCCAGCCGAAGGCGGCGCGATCGCGGAAAAATTCGGCGTTTCTTGCCTGAAAAATAGCCCACATTCTTTGCAGATTCATAGCATTCTTGGTGTGACAGTGTTCGTTATTGGGTCGGATGCGCTTATTCCCGCAGTTTTTTGCCGGTGAGATGCAAAAAGACATCTTCAAGATTGGCGGAGCGGATGGCGATTCCCCGGAGATCGATACCATTTTTCATGAGAATGTCGAGGCCTTCGTGGATTTCTTCAGTGTGGATGATAAGGTTGCCATTCTGTCTCTCGACGGCAAAGGGCAGCTTGTCGAGTTGTGTCTTATCGCCGCTGTCCGGTAGGATAATGGAGTTGCCGCCGCCATAGCGGCGAATCAACTCCTCCGGGCTGCCGCCGGCGATAATGGTGCCCTGATCCATGATGGCAATTTCGTCGCAGAGGAATTGCGCTTCTTCCATGGAGTGGGTTGTGAGAATCAGGGTGCGGCCTTCTTCTTTCAGCTTTTTAATAATATTCCAGAGGTTGCGACGCGATTGCGGGTCCAGGCCGGTGGATGGTTCATCGAGAAAGATCAGGTGAGGCTGGTTGATCAGGGCGAGGGCCAGCATCAGGCGTTGTGCCTGACCGCCGGATAACCGATCGTTGCGCTGTTTGCCAAGATCGGTCAGCTGGCAGCGGTGAATAATCTCGGAGGTGTCGGCGGTTTTATCGAAGAGTCGGGCAAAGGTCCTTAGGGTCTCTTCCACCGTAAGAAAGCTCAGCAGGGCGGTATGTTGAAATTGGATGCCGATCTCCTCGCGAAAGGAACTGGTGCGCGGTTTTCCCCGGTAGAGAACTTGGCCGCTGGTTGCCTCGATAATATCTTCGATAATCTCAAGCGTTGTAGTTTTGCCGGCACCATTGGGGCCGAGCAGTCCAAAGCAGATGCCTTGCCGTACCTGAAACGATACATCACGAACCGCCTCGAGTTTGGCATAACGTTTGCGAAGATTATGGATTGCGAGAACTGGCTGCATTGTCTTTCCTGGTTTTGATTCTGCGCCCGGCAAACCTTTGTTTGCAAGAGTAAGTGGCCCGGAACTTACCAATGCACCAAGGTATTATGCAAGATAAAAGCGATGTGCCGGACGGCCGGGCGAGGAGTGTAAGGAAGAAGGGGCAGCTTCTTGCAATGGTGCAAAGCCCGCGGATTCTATGGAAAGAGAGCGTGTTGCCTTGGGGGCAAGACTTGTCATCCGAACCGATGCGGCTTGGCAACACCGGTTCGAATGGTTATTCGCAGGATGGTAACAACTATGCTAAAACAATGGTCTTTGCGTCCCGTTGGTGATCCCGGTCGAGGTGGAAATTGATCCAGGAAGAAGTGTCTTTCAAATCCCAGGAGCGTGGAGGGACAAAGTGGCTGGAAAGGTGGTCGGCTTCGCCGTGCCGCTTCATGCGTTTATACGCACGCACCCAGACACAGAGTTTTTCCTTGTTAACCTCGCAATAGCCGCTGCTGCTACCGCCGCAGGGTCCGTTGCGGGTGTGTTTCGGGCAGCCCGACTCCGGACAGAGAAAACCGACATGCTGGATACCACAGTCTCCGCAGCCCTGGCAGGACAGCAGGACTTTCTTGAATGGGTCCTCGAAAAAGCGTTTAAGCATCCAGGATCGTTGATGATCGTCGAGTGATTGGGAAATCCTTCGGTATATCGGGGCAAGAGCGGCGTTCTTGTCAAAAAAGAGATCGTGGGCGGTACGCAGAAACAGGTACAGACAGTCGTCACTCAATCCCACTTTGCCGTCATCGTCTTCTTTTGCCGGCTGCTGTTCCTGCGTGGTTTTATACAGATAATAACCGGCAGGATTGTCGCCTTGAAATTCACCGAGATACTCCTGCCAGCTGTTTTCCAGCTGTTCCATGCGATCGAGTATGCGACCGACGGTGTCGAAGTTGTCGTGGATGCCGCCGATATGGATGCCGTTATAGCCGATCCCCTTGAGAATGGCGCCAAGCCTGGCGGTTCGTTCAATGGCGTGCTGCATTCCTTCTTCCGGGGTGGACCATTCCTGCATGATCTGCTGATACAGACGGTCGGAGACCTGTACGCCGGGGACCCGTCCGGCATGCATGCCTTTTGCTGAGCGCCTGTCGAGAAGATAGAGGGAAGCGAGCGTCGCGACGTTTATTCCATGTTCCCTTTGATAGCGCAGAAGTTCTTGATATTTATCGGCATCGTACCCCAGCTGGGTGATGGCGAAGGAGGCGCCGGCTTCGACTTTGCGCTCCAGTTTGGCATACTGCACTTTGGTTTCGGCTTCGGTATATTTAAAGGGCGAGACGGCGCAGCCGGTATTGAAAATTTCCGAATGGCCGGTTTTGATCAACCGTTTATTGAGGTGGCTGAGCATCGAAGTGAGGATTACCGAGTCAAAATCGAACACCGGTGTACCACGACCGCCGAAACCTTTGCCGGAATAGTCACCGGTAAGGGCGAGGATGTTTTTCATGCCCATGCGCGCCAACTGCAGGGCTCTACTTTCCATCCCGACCCGATTGGTATCCCTGCAGGTGAAATGAACAATAACATCAAGGCCTGAATCGACGATTTCATGGCCCAGAGCATCAGGGCTGAGGGCTGGGTTGCCTCCGGGGTTATCGGTGATCGATACCGCCGAGATCCTGCCGTCGGCTTGGGCATCCAGGGAAATACCTTTTATAGTGTCGATGGTTCTTCCGTTCGATTCGCGGCCGGGAACCAGTTCAAGGGTTATGACAAATTTATCCGGTGTGCAAAGGTCATTATAAAAATTGTTGTTCATGCGACTGCTCCTTTTTATGGCATGATCTCCCGTTGCCGAGGGTTACGGAAGGTATTCTCTGAAAACTGGTGGTGCCAGAAATTATTCTCAAGTACTTTTTTGTAGTATACAGTGAAATTGATCGATGTATAGTAAAATAGTACATAATATCAGCTTATTAATCTGTTAAATTTTGATTGGTCATTTCAGGAATTCTGATACATCGTGTCAATTATTTGAAGAGGCTCATCAGATTATTGCTGAAGATAGGTCGTGTGCGTACCGAATTCAAAATCGTGGGTAATGTTGTGGCGGAGATCCTTGATAAAAGCCGCGAGGGCAATGCTGTACTGCAGCGGATCTTGCCATTGTCTGAAATCACTGATAGTGCGAGTCAAACGAAGAGCTTCGGCCCAGGGTTTTCTCGTGGTGAACAGAGCCTCGTCCAGGACTATGGGGAAAAGAACCTGGGTATCGTTTATGCTGGTTTTTTTCACCCGTTCTCTTTCCAGGGCTGCGTACACTTCATTTTCTATCCAGAAACTATTCATAACGTTTTGTGAGAGGATGAGGATCAGCATATCTTGCATTTTTATTGTTTTATCAACCTCATGTCGTATCTTTCTGCCGCTTTTCAAGGTCTCCGAGGCAAGCCAGCAACGAACACCATGCTGCTCGAGATCGTTTTTCAGGCGATCGGCAAAATCCTGATTTTTAGAAGAGGAGGAAATAAAATAGGCGTAATACTCCCAGGGGCTGCCGGTGAGGGAGACCATCGATTTAATAAGCGTCTGCGGAACGCCGGCCTGTTTCAAAAAAGATTCCGGAAGAGTACCCCGTGATTGAAAAAGCGTGTCAATACCGAGGGTCGATGGTGCATGGTGGACGATTTCGGCAAGGCCGATGGCAAGGCTCAGGTCGCAATCGGAAAAAATAGTGCCGCCCAGGCCGGCGTTGGTGAAATCGGTATTTTTCAAAAGAGTGTCGGAGAAGATCGTGCCGTTGAGAAGCGCCCTCTGTAAACTGGTGTCCCGGAGATTGGCGTTGATCAGGTTGGCGCGCTGCAGGTTGGCACGCTGTAAATTTGCTTTGCAGAAATTTGCCCCTTGCAGATTGGCTCCCCAGAGGTTCGCTCCCCGCAAGTCGGCCTCGTAGAGATTGGCCTCGTGCAGGTTGGCTTCTCGGAGATCGGCTCGGCGAAGATTGGCTCCCTTGAGGTTCGCTCCTTGCAGTTCGGCATCAATATAGCAACCGGCAAAGAGATTGGCGCGGGCGAGATTGGCCTTTTTGAGATTAGCACCTTGAAGATTTGCCCCGACAAAATCAACATCCTGGAGATTGCAACCCTGCAGATTGCCGTTATGCAAGTCTACCCATTGCAGATCCATTGCCGCAAGATCCGCCCCTTCCAACTGCGCTCGGAACATATATTTTTGTCTGAGCAGGAACTCCCTCCACGCCTCCACTCCGCCGTTGCGTAAAATTTTCAGCTGTTCTTGATCAGCCATGGGGATCTCCTTTGACTTCTTGGTAGCGTATCTCCTGCCGGAGGTTGCTTGTACTACATAGTATAACAAAGACAAGGAAGTCTATCACTGTCTATATGAAACGTTTTGGCAAGCGAGGTTGTGGTCTACCGAGTTGCCGAACATGAGTCACGTATGTGCCATCGACTTTATCGTACATATGCTGCTAAGGTAAAAAAACTGAACCATTTGTCACATACGTTTCGAGTTGGCGTTGATGACCACAGGGAAAGGTGGAAGGTGTAACCAGTCCTGATTATCCCGCACCGGATCACTTCTAATATAATTAAAACGCAATAATAATAGATTGATAGGGCAGAAGATGAAAGGTATCAAGCAAACGTGTGTTCGAGAGGCGGAATGGTATTGTCACGCATGTGACTTATCTTGCTCTGTTCAACTGTTCTTTTAACCGGGATTTGGGTATGAGGAATATTCAGGAGTTTAACAATTCAGAATGTACCATGTCCTGGGACATACGAAGGTGCTTAGAGGCGCCACCCCCAGTACTGGAGGAAATCCCTGAAATTTTTCAGGTCCGAGGCGCTTCTCGCCCAAAATTTCAGGCTGGTGTAAAACACCGTATCGCTTGTATCGTTGACACTATAGGCCTTGTCTTCACCGACATGGAGATCAAAGGCCCACCAGCTTATGAAAATTCGCTCAAGTATTTTGGTATTATTTCTGACATACCCCTTCCTTGCTCCTTCCGTTTCGAAAAACGACAGAGTCCTGCCTTGGTAGGGGAGTGAGAACAAGTCGAGCATCGGTCGCAATTGCACGGGAACTTGCCCGACACCAGTCCCCAAGAAGATGTCGTCCCCAATGGTGACACCGCTGATTCGATGGGTTTCGTCTTCCAGGGTAAAGGCTATCCGGTTATTTTCTTGCCCCTCAGGGAGATGAAGAAGGGACGGCAGGGAGTACCCATAAACCATTTGCGGTTCTGCCGACCAATCCGCCGGCAGAAAATCCCGAGGCATTGCCGACGTCGGCAGGAATGCCAGGTAACAGCCACAGCTGTGTACCGTAGTTACCAGAAGAAGCCGTCCGCTTTCATCCAGGGTATAAATGAACAGCAGGCCGGGATTCCTGCCTCCGGTGAGATTGGGTGCAGTCAAGCTGAGCGGAACTTCTTCAAAATGGATCCGGTAGACAAGGTTGGTATACGATCCCCTGGCCGTTGTAAATTCTTGGGCTTCGAAGAAGATGGTCGGTTGTTTTGCATCCACCAGCACCAGCGGTTCTCCATCGCTGTCGGTGACTACCTGCGGAGTTCCTATTCTGTTAAAGGATTTTTCTGCGTCCCTTACCAAAAATACGGGTGCATGGAGAGCAGCAAGGGATGGAGGAGCAGGTGTGTTGAAAAGTGTCGTGCGGTCGAAGGGGCCGAGAGGAGAATGGCCGCAACCGCCGATAAAAAGTGATACCAGCGCAAGAGTAAGGGGCAAAAGTTTACCCCGCAGCCACCTCAATCCGTCGATGATATGTGTTTCCATATACTTTTCTTCTGGTGTGCCGGTAAAAGCAGGTAAGGATTTCTCTGAGCTGTTGCCTGACCCTTACAGAGGCCGGGCAACAGTTATGAGATTTCCGTTAGATGGAAATTAGAATTCTATATCAGCAGGCTCATAATATTCCTTCGGGTGCTTACAGGCCGGGCATTTTGACGGAGGCTCGGTTCCGGTGTACGAATAGCCGCAGAGAGAGCATTTCCATTTTACCGGTTTATCGCGTTTGAAAACCGTACCGTTTTCCACCATGTCGAGCAATTTTTTGTATCTTTGTCGATGCTCCGCCTCAACTTTGGCAATCTGGGTGAAGAGCATGGCCGCCTCCATATTGCCTTCCGCTTCAGCTTCCTTGGCAAAGGTGGGATACATGGTGACGGTTTCGTAGTCTTCGCCTGCGTAGGCCTCTTTTAAGTTTGCCGCCGTGTCGCCGATACCGTTGAGAAGTTTAAAGTGATCATTGGCGTGGCGCATTTCGTTGGCGGCAGTTTCTTCAAAAATCCTGGCGATGTAGTGGTATCCTTCCTTGCGTGCGACTTTAGCAAAAAAGGTATACTTGTTGCGGGCCATGGATTCTCCTGCAAAAGCTGCCTGCAGATTTTCAATGGTTTTACTCATGATGTCCTCCTGATAGTATGGTGAATAGTGGTGCAAACAGTAAGCGTTACTAATAAATAATCCTTCCTATTTATTCATTGGGCGATGCTCTGTCAATAGTATTTTCCTTATCCTAGGGAGAACAAGAAAATAGGGGTTGGTGTGAAGGAATTGGGGAGAAAAAGGAGTATGTACGCTTTTTTTTGTAGATTTTAAATTAATGTTGGTGTAGGTTTTGCGGTTATTCATTGAGTGTTTATTATTTTTCCATGTGTATTTTCATCTTATGTAAGGAGTTACAGCCTGCTGTGACTCCTTACTTTTTTCTTCCCACAGCTTGGTAGAAGCGAGGCCGGAAAGTATCCGGTTGGCAACGTTGTAGAGGACAGCAGCCATGAATAGAGATTTATCTAAAGTAAGAAACATAGGTATCAGTGCTCATATTGATTCGGGAAAGACTACGTTGACCGAACGTATCCTGTTTTACACGAAACGAATTCATGCGATCCATGAGGTTCGAGGTAAAGATGGAGTCGGGGCTAAAATGGATTCCATGGAGCTTGAAAAGGAGCGTGGTATCACCATTCAATCGGCGGCTACCTATTGTTCATGGAAAGATATCGATATCAATATTATCGATACCCCCGGCCATGTCGATTTTACCGTTGAGGTTGAAAGGGCTCTGCGGGTATTGGATGGCGCCATTCTGGTGCTTTGTTCGGTCGGCGGGGTACAGTCGCAATCGATCACCGTAAACCGGCAGATGACCCGATACAATGTTCCCCGTATCGCTTTCATCAATAAATGTGACCGGACCGGCGCCAATCCCGAGAAGGTGACCCGTCAACTCCGGGAAAAATTGGATCTTAACGCTCATTTGCTGCAGATTCCCATGGGTCTCGAAAGTGACCTCAAAGGAATGATAGATCTGATTTCCCAGAAGGCTGTATATTTTGAAGGTCCCAACGGCGAAAACATCATCGAAAAGGAAATTCCGGCTGAGTATCAGGCGGAAGCCACAGCCAAGAGAGATGCCCTGCTGGAAGAGGTTTCAATGTTCTCGGAAGAGCTTATGGAAGCCTTGCTTGAGGATGGCGAAATAGATCAGCAGCTGATTTTCGACGCAATCCGCAAAGGAACCCTGGCACTTGAATTTACCCCGGTGCTGGTTGGTTCTGCTTACAAAAATAAGGGCGTACAGTTGTTGCTCGATGCGGTTGAAAGGTATCTGCCTTGTCCGACCGACGTCACCAATATGGCTCTTGATCTGAAAAATGAGGAAAAGGAATTCGCCGTCACCAATAATCCGAGTGATCCGTTGATCATGCTGGCATTCAAGCTTGAAGACGGTCGCTACGGGCAGTTGACATACACCCGCACCTATCAGGGGCAGCTGGCCAAAGGCGATACCGTATATAACAGTCGTACCGGTAAAAAAACCAAAATCGGCCGCCTCTGTCGCATGCATTCCAACGAGATGGAGGAGATTGACGCCTGCGGTTCCGGCGATATTGTCGCTCTTTTCGGTGTTGATTGCGCCTCCGGCGATACCTTTACTTCCGAGGATATCAGCTGTTCGATGACCTCCATGCATATCCCCGAACCGGTTATTTCCCTTGCCGTCATCCCTAAGGATAACAAAGCGCAGATCAATATGTCGAAGGCGCTGAACCGTTTCACCAAGGAAGACCCGACCTTTAAAACCTATGTTGATCATGAAACCGGTGAGACGATCATCTCCGGCATGGGTGAGTTGCATCTTGAGGTCTATGTCGAGAGAATGAAAAGGGAATACAATGCCTTGGTTGAGGTAGGTGCACCGCAGGTAGCTTACCGTGAGACCATTTCCCAGCGGGCCGAGTTTAACTACACCCATAAAAAGCAGACGGGCGGTTCCGGGCAGTATGGTCGGGTTGCCGGTTATATGGAGCCGATGGAGGAAGGTGATTACGAGTTTGTCGATAATATCGTCGGCGGTGTCATCCCCCGGGAGTTTATTGGCTCCTGTGATAAAGGTTTTCATAAGAGCCTGGAAAAAGGCTCCCTTTGCGGAGCCACCATCACCGGGGTTCGGTGTGTTATCAACGACGGCGCCTATCATGCGGTGGACTCTTCCGATATTGCTTTCCAACTGGCATCCATAGGCGCCTTCAAGGAAGGATATCTTAAGGCCAAACCGATCATCCTTGAGCCGATCATGAAGGTAGCAGTCGAGGGACCAACCGAGTTTCAGGGTTCGATCATGGGCTCCATCAATCAACGCCGGGGCATGATTATCGGCACCAATGAAGAAGGTACCTATTCGGTGGTAGAGGCGGAAGTTCCTCTCTCCGAGATGTTCGGTTATTCCACGACTCTTCGCTCCCTGACCCAGGGTAAGGCCGAATTCACCATGGAGTTCGCCAGCTTTAAGCCGGTGCCGAAGGGTGTCAGTGAACAACTGATCAAGGCCTATAATGACGAGAGAAAGAACGCTTGAAATTGACACCATTTTTGGCTACAACAAAAGCTACCCGGGTGATTGAGTGCCCGGACTGATGCCTGAGTGAGAATTAAACAGGCGATAAGGAATTGAAAAAGGTGAACTGCCATGGGAAACAATGAATTGATAGTGAATAACCCTCTCCGGGCACTCGGATTGGAAAACAAGGGAAGTGGCGGTGTTCAGGCCATGATGGGCTTGGTTATGGCCAGAGCCGGGCTTGGCAAGACCGCAATCCTCGTGCAATTCGCCCTTGATTGCATGCTGCTCGGCAACAAGGTACTGCATGTGGCTATTGGTGAAGGAGTTGATAAAACCCGCACCTGGTACGACGATATCCTTTCGTTGTTGACCGACGGCGAGAAAGTCAGTTCGATTCCGGCCATCATGAAAAACCGCATGATCATGACCTTCAAGGAGAGCTCCTTCAGCGAGGCCCTGTTGGAAGAAAGGCTTGACGATATGGTGAAACAAAATATCTTCAAACCGGAATGTCTGATTATCGATGGCTATGATTTTGTCAAGAATGACAAAGAATCACTTGAGGAACTGCGGAACTTCATGAATGACCGCGGTCTGAAAATGATCTGGTTTTCGGCGGTAAGCCATCGTGAGGATCCACGGGTCAGCCTCGACGGGGTGCCTGCTCCCTGCCACGAAGTAGACAGCCTTTTTGAAACGGTATTGTTGATTAAGCCGGTGGGTGATGCGATGAAGCTGGATATCGTTAAATGTGATTCCTGTAAACTCGATCCGGGCACGACCCTGATGCTTGATCCTTCCACCATGCTGATAAAAAAGGCCTGATAACGCATCGGTCGTGGGCGGCCGTTACTCCTCTCCCCTCCATGGGAGAGAATGCCTCCGTGAATTTTTACGGTATTGAAATTGGAAATCAAAAAGCGGGATGCCGGATAGGCATTCCGCTTTTTTTATAGCTAAAGAGAGGAAAAACATGCAACTACGACCCTGCATTGATCTCCATGGCGGAGTGGTGAAACAGATCGTCGGATCAACACTGGTCGATGATGATCAGGATGCCGTGCAAACCAACTTTATTTCGGAGAAATCTTCGGCTTGGTATGCTGCATTGTATCGGGCCGACAACCTGACCGGCGGGCATATTATCAAGCTGGGGCCGGGAAACGATGGTGCCGCCGAAGAAGCCCTGGCCGCCTGGCCGGGAGGGATGCAGCTGGGAGGTGGAATTACCGCCGACAATGCCGGACAATGGCTTGATAAAGGGGCGTCGGCGGTGGTCGTCACCTCCTTTGTTTTTCGCGACGGCCTGGTGGATATGGATCGTTTGAAGCAGCTGGTGACGGCGGTGGGGCGTGAACGGCTGGTGCTTGATCTCAGTTGTCGTAAAAAAGATGAACACTATTATATCGTTACCGATCGCTGGCAAAAGTTCACGAAGATGCTCATCAGCGCCGAAGTTCTCGAGATGTTCAGCCGGTATTGCAGCGAGTTTCTCATTCACGCCGCCGATGTCGAGGGCAAATGCCTGGGCATTGACGAGGAACTTGTTGAAAAATTGGCCTGCTGGAGTCCCATTCCCACTACCTATGCCGGAGGGATCAGGGATATCAACGACCTGCGCCTGCTTCTGGAAAGCGGCAAAGGCCGCTTACACTGCACCGTCGGCAGCGCCCTTGATATTTTCGGCGGCACGACCCTGACCTATCGTCAGGCCGTTGCTTTTTGTCGTGATGTGGAAACGAAAGGGACGAGGTAATTTTTTAAAAACCGATGTCGCCGGTAGCAGATGGTCCCTCTGCTTACTGAAGACCAACCACCATCCGGCTTATCCCGCTATCCGTGGCCGTTCTTGTTCGTTGCTTGATTTATCGTCCGTCTTCTTATACAATGCACTGCAGCAGTCGCTATTCTTGATTTATTAACTGAGCCTCTTGCAAAATGGTCTTTTCGCCCAACCTCAGCGTTATGCTCAAAATTTTATCCTCGGAATATTAACCATATGCCTGCGGTAAAATTCCTCGCATGCCTTGATTTTGAACGAAAATCCTCATTTTGCAAGAGGCTCAACTTACTGAATATTTTTTTAAAATCATGTCATCACATAAAGAAAGGCAGCGACAGGAGATTGCAAAATTCATAGAAAAAATGCCGAGCCTGTCAACCACGGTCGGTAAAGTCATGGAAATTTGCAGCCGAACCGATGCATCTCCCAACGAGCTGAATAAAGTCATCTCCCTTGATCCGGTACTTGCCGGCCAGGTATTAAAACTCATCAACTCTGCTTACTACTCCCTGGTTAATAAAGTCACTTCCCTGACCAGGGCTATCACTATGCTGGGGATGAATACCGTAAAGAACATGGCCCTCAGCACGGCAATTATTAGAACTGTCGCCGGTGCAAAGAAATCAAGGGCCTTGCCGACGGCGAAATTCTGGGCGCATTCCATCGGAGTCGGCGTAAGCGCTAAGCTTCTTGGCGAGGTTAAAGGCATGCCTGCCATGGAAAGAGAGGAATTGTTCATTGCCGGCCTGCTGCACGATCTCGGCAAGGTACCTTTCGGCGATGATTATATCGAGGCCCTCAATATCGCCAAATTTGAGCAATTGCCCCTGCATGAAGTGGAACTTGACGTCATGGGCATAGATCACCAGGAAGTCGGTATGATGATCGCCGAGAAATGGAAGCTGAACGAGGTTATTACCACCTGTATCGGCACACACCACGATGTGGAAAAATTTAAAAGTGATACCGGTCAAAAAGTGGCCTTGGTAGCCCTCGGCAATATGTATACCAATATTTTTGATCATGGCTACGCCGGTAATCCCTTCCCCCGTGAGGCGGATGTCGAGAGTCTCCGTCAGTTCGTCAATCTCACCCCGGAGGAATTTTGCGGAATCGGCGAGAGGGTTATCGAAGAAATTCATAAGGCAGAGGTCTTTTTAAAGCTTTAGTCCCCCTTGGGACGACCATTTTTTTGTAAACAACAGGAGCCTACATGAAGGTTCGTTTTTGGGGGGTGCGGGGGTCCATTCCCAGCCCAGGGTCGAAAACCCAGTCATACGGCGGCAATACCGCCTGTATAGAATTGCGGGTGGGCAGTGAAGACCGGCTGATTATCATCGATGCCGGTTCCGGTATCCGTACGCTCGGAAATTTTATGATGGGCCATGACCTGCCGAAGGGACCAATCAAGGCAGACATTTTCCTGTCACATACCCACTGGGACCATATTATGGGGTATCCGTTTTTTACCCCCATCTATATCCCCGGCACCAAGTTGAAAGTGCATGGCCCGGTTTCCTTTGAGGAGGATCCCCTGGAGGACGTGGTCGGCGGGCAGATGAAATATCGTTATTTCCCCGTCAATCTCGGCGAACTTGCCTCCGATATTGAATATATTCGCCTTAAGGAAATCCCCTCCATGGATCTTGGCGGAGGCCTGCATCTCACCACCAAGCTGCTCAACCACCCCATAACGGCGCTCGGCTATCGCTTTACCTATGCCGGCAAGTCGGTCTGCACCTGTTACGATACTGAGCCTTTTCGCAATCTCTTTATCACCGACCCGAATCATCCTGATTATGATGAGGCCATGGCCTTTGAAGGAGAAGAGGTGGCTGTTGAACAGAATCTCGCCGTTGAGGCCTTTTTTGCCGGAGCCGATCTTCTTATCCATGACGCCCAGTATACCGCGGCCGAATACGGGTCGCGAATTAACTGGGGGCATACGGCGATGGAGTATGCCATCGCCGCCGCCAACCGTGTCGGGGTAAAGAAATTAGCTCTTTTTCACCATGATCCCGACCGAAGCGATGCAAGTCTTGACGAGTTGTCATCCGTTCTTTGTGAACCTGGTAAATTTGGCAATACCGACGTCTTTTTTGCTCAAGAAGGGATGGAAATAGAACTTTAGGGTCTCCTACCAGGAGAAGGACGCTCGTTTTATTTCCTCAATGCAGCGGTAATCGGCGTGAAAGGTTAACGGCGGTGGTTCGGGATGGGGCAGGAAGAGTTTTTCGGCAAAGGGACTCCCGGCTACATTGCGATTGTAGGCCTCAACCGCCAAGCGCTCCAGGTTGACCGTGTCTTCTATATTGTAGGCAAGCAAGGTGTGTAAGGCCTGTTCGTCGTTATAGCGTTTGTAGCGTTGCCAGAGCAGGACGGCGAAAGAACCGTCGACTCCATCAAGACTTCCGCGATTCATTCCCAGCATCTTTTCACAGCCTTTCAACCCGCCCTTAAAGCCAAGACGGGCGAGGACATAACGCAGATCGATCTGTGTCTGGTGCAGGCGTATGCGAAAAAACCTCTCGATAACCGGGATGTCGAAGCTTTTACCGTTATAGCTGACAATGACCTGGTATTTGTCTATGGCATCGACAAACGCATCGAGATTTATGCCGTTTATGAAGGTAAATATGTCACGGCCGTCATAAAGGGCAATGGTGGTGATCTCGGCAGAGTCGTCGAGCCCGGTGGTTTCTATATCAACATAAGCGGTATGTTCACGGAAATGCGGGAAAATTCTCCACACTTCCGTGGTAGCAAGGCGCTTGCTGAAAAAATTCGGATCACCGGCCAGGGCGGCAGGTGAGCTTTTCAGGATTTGATCGGCATCGGCACGGATCATGGCGGAAAGGCGAATGGGGAGGCTGTCGCACCACTGGTCCCACGAGGTAATTCCAGCCGCCCACAGCTTTTTCTCAAGTGTGTTGCCGATTCCGGGGATATGGCAAAAGGTATGCTTCAGCATTGCCGAGCCTTTCTCACCACTTACAGGCTTTGACCCTTATATGCCGGTTTTTTCCGCGGTTTGCCGGTTGAAACGGTGTTAAAGCGTTCCGGCTTTCGGCGGCCGCTGCCGTCCTTACGTTCCCCATTCTCTTCACCTATCCTTTGTAAGCGCAGCGTCTTGCTGCCGACCCTGATTTTATGCAGGAGGCGAAGGATATCGTCGGGCATGCCGCAGGGCAGGTCGACGGTACTGTAGGAATCGTAGATGGCAATACGACCGATATGACGGCTGTTGATGTCGGCCTCATTGGCAATAGCCCCGACGATGTTTGCCGGCTTGATACCATGTTCACTGCCAAGTTCGATGCGGAAACGTTCCATACCCTCTTCCGGTGGGAGCTGCACGTTGGTCGGTCGACGGTTGTTGCCGAATTTCGATTCGGCGCCTGCCTTGTTCCTGGTGCTGTATCTTTGCTCCGCGGCAGCGGTCTCAAGGCTTTTTGGTTCGTCCAGGACCAGAGGCCGCCCTCCTTGGGCAAGCAGCGCCAGGGCGGCTGCCAGTTGCTCGGGTCCAATGGACGTTTCTCGCAGATAGTCATTTACCAGGGTGCGATAAAGGGAGGTGTCGGCCTGCAAGGCTGTGGTGATTTTTTCCTTGAAAGCGTCGATGCGTTTTTTATTGATGACGGCTGTTGAAGGCAGGTCGACCATTTGAATTTTCTGACGGGTGGCTTGTTCGATGGATTTGAGCATCGATCGTTCCCGGCCGTTGATAAAAAGGATCGCCTCGCCGCTCCGTCCAGCCCTGCCGGTTCTGCCGATGCGGTGGATATAGGCTTCGGTATCGAAGGGAATATCGTAATTGATAACATGACTGATGCGCTCGACATCCAGGCCGCGGGCGGCGACATCGGTTGCCACGAGGATATCGATCTTTTTCGCCTTCAGCTGTTCGATGGTGCGTAATCGCTGGCTTTGCTGTATGTCGCCGTTGAGCGGAGCCGCGGCATAGCCCAGGGCGACAAGCTGTTCGGCCAATTCCATCGTTTGAATTTTCGTGCGGACAAAGACGAGAATACCGTCGAAGGTCTCGGCCTCGAGAATCCTGCTGAGTGCGTTCAGTTTTGCCGCCAGGCCATTGGTGATAAGGCAACGCTGATTGATGGTCTGGGCGGAAACGGTCTTGGTTTTGATGGTGATTTCCACCGGTGCGTTCAGGTATTTCTGGGCAATTTCGCGAATGCTTTTCGGCATGGTGGCGGAAAAGAGGGCGGTCTGTTTTCTGCCCGGCAACTGTTCAAGAATCCATTTGACATCTTCGAGAAAGCCCATTTTCAGCATCTCGTCGGCTTCATCGAGCACCAGGCTATGAATGGTCTCGGTTTTCAGAGTGCCGCGACGGATATGGTCCATGACGCGACCGGGGGTGCCGACGATAACCTGGACCCCACGTTGCAGTTGTTTTAACTGGATGGTGTAATCCTGACCGCCGAAGATCGGCAGAATCCGCAGGTCTTTTATGTGTTTGCCGTAGCTCTCAAAGGCTTCGGCAACCTGGATGGCTAACTCCCGGGTCGGGGCGAGAACGAGGATTTGCGGGTTTCTCGCCTTGTCCGGCAGGAGGTTGGTTAAAAGCGGCAGGGCAAAAGCGGCGGTTTTGCCGGTCCCGGTCTGAGCCTGGCCGACCACGTCTTTACCCGCCAGCATATGGGGGATCATTTCCTCCTGGATGGGGGTGGGACTCTCGTATCCGGCTTCGTTTATCGCCTGGAGAAGGGGGGCGCCAAGGCCCATGTCGGAAAAGGAAAAAGTCGGGATTTCATGCAGTGAAGACATAGTAATACCTTTTTATAGAAGGGGTTTATTCCAAAGACGAACTTATTGTGCAAAAGCCTGCCCGGGAAAGAATAATCGACGGTATCATACGGGGGAATCGAATGTGATACCCCCCTCGCCGATCAACCGTGTCCGTCCAGTTTTGCGCAATACCCCAATTCCATAAATCGGGATCGATACCCCAAAACTCCGTCGAAGATGCGGCAACAGAGTTTTAACGGTATGCATTCCATGTACTGGTCTGACACTCACGATGAAGAGCAGCTTTAATACCAGGACCAGGGAGATTATGCAATGTTTTTATGCAGGCGATTTTCCGTTATTCGTGGAAAGGGTGCTATGAATCAATGACCTTTTTGCGCATCGACTTCATTCGGCCGTGTTTGGTCTTTGCATCCAGCCGTTTTACCCGAGCTGTCAAGGAGGGGCGAGTGGGGGTTCGTTTTTTTTCGATAACCGTGGCATGGCGGATAATCCGCACCAGTCGTTCCAGGGCGTCTTCTCTGTTTTTTTCCTGGGTTCGGTATTGCTGGGCCTTGATGACGAGGATACCTTC
>JFJP01038780.1_pt1 | contig 17077 bp, 10 predicted proteins | sample 431651 | NCBI WGS metagenome assembly JFJP01 (sample SAMN02602958, study PRJNA72255) | Microbial mat metagenome, whole genome shotgun sequencing project. | biome: fresh water; feature: sink hole; material: water; isolation source: purple microbial (photo- and chemosynthetic) mats found in... | reverse complement strand
TACCCTGTTTTTTTTGTCGTAAATTGATTGCTTATTTGATGAAAGCAAACACAATGAACTTGTTGGGGTCAACTTTATTTTTAAACCCACGATGTTCGAGTTTAACCACACCTTCCTCTGTTTCGAAATCGGTTTGTACAATAAATTCGTTTTTCGATTTCAAAATAACATCGTCCACCTCAGGGAAAATAGTTTCTAAATTGCTGGGTTTATCTTTATTGAACCCAAAAGAAGTGTTCATCGAATTGATAAACTGCACATCTTTGAAATTTCCATAAGTATCTGTGCTATAAATAATTCCTCTCAATTTTGGAGAAACTGCTTCGAGCAGATGTTTATAATCGTCAATGGTGATTGCCATATTTTTGACATCAGAAATATTGCGGGAGAGCGAGAAAATACCCAACACTTCGCTTTCGTCGTAGTCGTTTTCTACAATAATCGGAATTTTTGTAACCACTTCCCATACATCTTTTCCCAGCTTATCTTCGCGGCGAATTTCAACATCAATCATTGACTTGCCCGTTTTCATTAAAATTTGCTCTTCGGCAATAATTTTTTGCGACTTTTTAGGCAACATAAAATCTAAAATGGTTTTACCCACAATATCTTTGGAATCGGTCATGCCCCAATTTTTCGCTTGTGCTCTATTACAAATTTTTATTACTCCTTCCTCATTTTTCACAATCATTTCATAGTCAATGTTTTCCATCAACATCTCAAATATTTTTTTCTCCCATTTGAGTTGGTCAACCAAGTTGATGTAGTCGTTGTTGCGCATTTCTAAATCTTCCTGAATTGTTTTCAACTCTTCCAGATTCTGACGAAGTTCTTCTTCTGTAGCCAAAAGTGCTTCGTTTTTCTCTTTCAACTCAAATTCAAGGAGCTTAGTTTCAGTAATATCGCGTGAAATTCCAAACGTACCTACTATATTTCCTTCCAAATCTGCCAATGGCATTTTTGTAGTAGAAACAAATTTAATTGACCCATCTTTGTAGGTTTCTTTTTCTACAATGTTAATCAATGGTTTACCCGTTTTAATAATCTTTTGTTCATCGTTAAATGCTGGCAGGGCGTGTTCATCGGTGAAGAAATCGAAGTCGGATTTGCCGACAACCATTTTTGGTTCGTCGAAACCCAATATTTTCGCATCGGCTTTGCTCACTAAGATAAACCTACTATCTTTGTCTTTAAAATAAATTGCATCGGGCACATTTTCCATCAATGCTTTGAGTAAGTAGGTTTGTTTTTCGAGTTCTGCTCTAATTTCTTTCTCTTTATCGCTTTTCATCTGAAGGTCTTCTTGTATGGCGTGAAGTTCTTCAAGATTTTGACGCAATTCTTCTTCCGTGGTGAGCAATTCTTCGTTTTGTTCTTTAAGCTCAATCTCCAATTTTTTCTGTTCTGTAATATCGCGGGTGATACCAAAGGTACCCACAATAGTTCCATCGGTGTCGTACAAAGGCATTTTGGTTATCGACCCCCAAGTAACAGAACCATCGGGCCAAACTTCTTTTTCTACATGGTTTATCATGGCTTTTCCGGTACGCATTATTCTAAGCTCATCGTTTACAGTAGCTTCGGCATGAGAGCTACTAAAGAAATCGAAATCGGTTTTACCTATTGCTTTTAGTGCATCGTTGTAACCAAACAATCGTGCATTCGACTCGCTTATGCGTATAAATCTGCTTTCCTTGTCTTTGAAATAAATGGCATCTGGAATGTTATCCATAAGAGCATCAAGCAGATATGTTTGTTTTTTAAGTTCAAAATGAATGCGTTCGTATTCTTGATTTTTCTCTTGAAGGTCTTTCTGAATCACGTGCATTTGCTCCAAATTTTGTCGCAATTCTTCTTCCACCGAAATCAATTGGTCGTTTTGCTCTTTCAGCTCTACTTCCATTGTTTTCAAATCGGTAATATCTCGTGTTATTCCAAATGTTCCCACTACATTGCCATCCAAATCGTTGAGAGACATTTTTGAGGTGGAAACATATTTTACTCGACCATCTTTGTATGTTTCTTTTTCAATTTTATTTATGAGCGGTATGCCGGTGCGCATAATCCTTTGCTCATCGTTGAATGCTGGAAGTGCGTGTTCTTCGGTAAAGAAATCGAAATCGGATTTTCCAATCAAATCGTTTGGATCTTCAAAACCAAACAGCTCTCCGTCTGATTTGCTTGCGAGGATAAATCTACTATCCTTGTCTTTGAAGTAGATAGCATCAGGAACGTTTTGCATCAGAGCATCAAGTAGATAGGTTTTCTGTTTTAATTTTTGATGCAAATTTTCCTGTACTGCGGTATGTCGTTCGAGTTCATCTTTTGCGTTGATAAGCTCGTTTACTTTATTTCTAATTTCTTGTTCAACATTCTTAAGCTCCGATGCTTGACGTTTCAATTCGTTTTCTTGCTGCTTTTTGTCTTCAATGTTGTAGGCAAGGTGAAGTATTTTTTTGATATTACCTTCGTTGTCTTTAACAGTTGTGTAAGTACCCAGCAACCAAATAGTTCCATTTTTGGTTCTATACTGAATTTCGCGCGAAAAATGTCGTCCGCCTTTTGCCAGTTTATCCCAACGTTCAATAATTTCGTCCTTAAATTCGTCAACCAAAAGGAATGAAATATGTTTTCCTCTGGTTTCGGATGAGGTATAGCCCATCAGGTCTAAGAATTTGCTGTTGGCGTAAATGAGGTTTCCATTCAAATCGAAATCGGCACGTATAGTTGTGTGATTCACAGCATTAACAAACGATGAAGCTTCTGCCTCCTTGCGGCTTGCTTCTTCGCGTGTAGATTGCAACTCTTCGAGGTTCTGACGCATTTCTTCTTCTTGTGCCGCCATTGCTTCCGATTTGTGCTGCGACTCTTCGAGAAGTTCTTTTGTTTGCTGATTTATTTTTACGTTGGAAATTGTGGCTGCAACGTTTTCGGCTACTTTTTCGACAAACTCAATTTCGTGTGGCTGAAATTCTTTGAACGATGCAATTTCGAGCACACCCATAGTGGCATCTTCGCGCAACAAAGGCACAATAAGAATTGTTTTTGGAGTGGCTTTGCCCAATCCACTTGTAATTTCAATATAGTCGTTTGGAACTTGTTTTAGATGAACCGTTTTTTTCTCAATGGCAGCCGCTCCTACAATACCTTCGCCCAGTTTGATGTTTTTTTCGAGATACTTTCGGCGGTTGTAGGCATAGCTTGCAGCCAACTGAAGTTGAATATCAGAGCGGTCGCGGTCGTTGTAAATAAATATACCCCCCTGATTTGCTTTGAGATACTGAACTAAATTGCTGATAACAATATACGAAAGCTCTTCTAAATCGTCGCTGCTTTGACGCAAAATGTCGTTGAACTTTGAAATTCCAAGTGTTGACCAATTACGCTTTTCATCTTCAATTTTGCGTTTTTCTTCCTCTTCTTTGGCACTGCGCAAGCTATTGCGCATATCGAGCAACGAATTGCCAAGTACATCTTTGCTGCTGAGGGGAGTAAATTCTATTTTGAAATCGTACTTACCAATTGAAATGGCAAAGTTAGTAGCTTTGTGCAACCCATCAATAAGGGCATTGATAGAAGCAATAATTCCCGAAAGTTCATCTTTTTTGGAAAGTACTAATTTTTCGTTCGGCAAAATTCCAATAGATAAACTTTGAATGTAGCTTGTAAGTTTGCGAATAGGGACTATGGTAACTTGAGCAAAAACAAATGTTGAAATAAGAAGAATAATTGCTGAAACCACGATTAAAAAAATTATACCACTCAGTAATGAATCAATCATTTCGTTGCGCTTATTTAGAGTGGCGGTTCTGAGTTTATCAAGCTCAATCTCAATTCTTGCTTTGCTTTTATATATCTGATTTTTAATCCCTTCGTTTTGAGTATATCCCACCTCTTTATCAATTTCAACAATTTCGCCAAAGTATGTAATATAGTTATTGATGTGTTCGGCAAGCGTGCTTTGCGAGGAAACTTCTTCGCCCTCCTCATCAATATCTGTTTTAAAAATTATCAACGAATCGGGTATAAAATTTCCTTCATTAGCAGCAGTTCCGGTTTCAACCAATGCTTTCAACTCGCTTGCCTTTTGAGTAAATTTATTGTACGGTTTCAAATCGTTTTGCATAAAATAATCGTACTCCAAATTTCTCAACTCTGTGAAATAATTTTCCACCACTTCGCTTTTTTCCAATTTATTTATCACCGCAACTGTACGGGCAAGATTGGCAGCTATACCGTAGTTTCCGTATCCTTTTTCGCTAATTTTGGTAAAAAGTCGTTCGAGATAGGTGTTGTAATCAAGAAATTGAGTTTCGAGTGAAACAAAAATATCCACAGCATCAATGCTTTTGGTAAACTCAGAATTACCGTGTTTTTCGCTTATAAACTTAATTTCAGTGTAAGCGTTGTTGAAACGTTTAAGATACTGATTATTAGCAGTTTCTGCAAAATCTTTATCGTTTCGATAGCTATACAAAAATTCCTTTTCAACCGCTTTCATTATCAGGAATTTTTCCTGTAATTCGTTTATGCTATCGTAGTAAGCAGTAAACCTACTGAGGCGATTGATAGACACAACAGCATAAGTGGCTATTAGGGCGGTTGACAAAACTATCAACACCATCACCATTAAGCTTCTGCCTCTTATATTTATTGATGCATTATTTCTGAAAAATCGTATTAATTTTTTCATCGGTCGCTATATTTATTGCCGGTTTGATTAATTTCAAAATAAAAAAATTAGTCTTTCGATGTTTTTTTAAGTATTTTCAATTCTGTTTGCAATTGATTTATTTTTTCTTCGTATCTTTCTTTGAGCTTGTCAATAGTGAAATTAAGTCGCTCAATTTCAGCGTCTTTCTGTTCCTGAATTTCTTCTACACGTTCTTGTGTAGCGGTTAATTCTTCTAAATTTTGCCTCATTTCTTCTTCCTGCGAAATAAGCATTTCGGCTTGCTGCTGCGATTCGATGAGCAATTTTTTGGTTCGCTCATTTATCTTTGCCGAGGCGAGTGTAGAGGCGATGGATTCGCCCACTTTTTCAATAAATTCAACTTCGTGTTTTTCAAACGATTTGAAAGAAGCAAGCTCAATTATACCGAGCAAATTTTCGTCAACTATCAAAGGTATGATAACCAACGCAGTAGGTTTTGCTTTTCCCAAACCAGAGGCAATTACTAAATAGTCTTTGGGCAGTTTTTGAAGATGTATGGTTTTCTTTTCAATGGCACATGTACCTACTAAACCTTCCCCAAGTTTGATTTGTTTTTTATCGAATTTTCGGCGGTCGAAAGCAAATGCAGCAATCAGGTCGAGGTAAATATCATCGGGGTTTGAGTCGTCGAAAATATAAATCCCACCCACATTTGCCTCTACATATTCAATCATATTGCTCAATATATTGTATGCCAACTCTTTAATGTTGTTAGAACTTTGCCTCATCAAATCGCTAAAACGGGCAATGCCCCTTGTTGTCCAATTTTGTTTTTGGTCTTCAATTTTGCGTTTATGTTCTTCATTTTTAGCATCTTGCAAACTTTTGCGCATATCAATCAGCGAATTGCCCAAAATATCATCTTCGCTGAGAGCAGCAAATTCGGCATCGTAATTTCCTTTTCCAATGTTGATAGCAAATGTGGTATAAGCCTGAATACCATCAATCAAACGGTCGACCGATTCTTTCATTTCTCCAATTTCATCGGTGCGAATAAGTTCAATTTTAATTACTTGTTTGCCTTGCGCCAAGTCGTTCAACTGCCCTTTAATTTTATAGATGGCACTCGTGATACTATTGCCCAGTCGAATGAGTAAGATGGAAGAACTGAGAATTAGGAAAGAGGCGATTAAAACAACAATCAAAATTAAGTTTCTAACCTGATTTTCAGTAGCTTGATGTTTTTTTCGCACCATTTCATCAATGTTATCAATGTACACTCCGGTACCAATAATCCAGTTACGGGGTTTAAACAATTTGATATAACTTAGCTTTGGAGCCATACCTTTGATACCGGGTTTGTACCAATCGTATTCCAAAAAACCTTCGCCTTGCTTTTCGCACAGTTCGGCAAAAGCCTCGTATATATTTTGCTTGGTGCCTTTAATGAGGTTGTATTCGGGTCCGTCGAGGGTTTGCCCTTCAAGTTCTGGTTTTAGTGGATTCATCACCACTTTGTACGGTGGAGTGTTGTCGCTTATCCAAATATAACCATCCACTCCGTGGCGCAAAACTCTCAAATCTTCCAAAGTCATATAAAGAATGTTTTCTTTTACATTTTCGAACACCAATTCTTTAATTTCGTTACTTGTACCTTCGAGTTTTCTACCGTAAAGTTTTTCAATCAATTCCATATTTTGAGCATTGCGATAGCTCATAAAAATCATTTCATACGAAATGTTTACAATATCTTTGAGATGTTGTTTTACCTTCTCAATTTCTTCTTTTTCGTACACATCAATACTCTTATCGGCATTCTGCTTTATATCGTAAATAGTGAATGCAGTGATAAAGGCTACTGATATGATAACCGTAATATTTGTAACTAATATAAGCTTGGCTTTTAGTCGCATAACATAATGATTGTTAGCCTATTGCTTTAATTAAAATTGATAACTAATTTATTCGCCACGTAAGCGTCTGATTTCATCGTCTTTGAATTTGAGAAGCTCCTGTGTTGCCTGCAATTTTTGGGTTAATTCGTTAATGCGCGATTCGTATTCACTCACTTTAACTTGAATATCCTTTAAATTTTTTTCCTTTTCTTTTGCTCTTTCGAGTGCTTTTTTGAGCACATCTTCGTTCGATTTTGCTTTCTGATTTGCCACTTCCAACTCTTTCTGCTTTTGCTCATTGGTGGTTTTGAAATGGTTGAGTTCGTCAATGTTTTTTACCATTTCTTTTTCCTTTTCGGTTGCCTCTTTATTTTTGCGTCTCAACTCGTCTTCCACTTTCTTATTGTTTTCCAATGCTTTACGCATAATATCTTCGTTTTTCTTCAGCTTGGTGTAGGCATCTTCCACTTCGCTTTGTTTGCGCATCATTTCTTCTTGTGTGGCTTGCAATTCTTCCATATTCTGGCGCATTTCTTCTTCCTGAGCAGCCATAGCTTCCGATTTGAGCTTCGATTCGTCGAGCAGGGCATTGGTACGGGCATTTATTTTTACCGATGCAAGCGTGGAGGCAATGGTTTCGGCAACTTTTTCGATAAATTCAATTTCGTGCTTTGCAAATTCGTTGAACGATGCAAGCTCCAAAACTCCCATAACTTGCTCTTCCATAAGCAAAGGCACCAAAACCAACGAACGTGGATTTGACTGACCAAGCCCTGATGTAATTTTTATGTATTTATCCGGAATTTTGGTCAAAAAGATGGTTTTTCGCTCCAGTGCGCAAGTGCCCACCAAACCTTCGCCCAAATAAACTTTCTTTTCAATGTATTTTCGGCGGTCGAAGGCATAGGCGGCTATCATTTCGAGATAGTTGTCATCTTTCTTATCATCGTTGTTTAAGAAGATGCCTCCCTGATTTGCATTGAGATAGTCAACCAAACTGCAAATAATTTGATACGAAAGTTCCTCTACATTGTCGTTGTTTTGTCGTAAAATATCGTTGAATTTTGAAATTCCGCGCGTAATCCAGTTTTGCTTTTCGTCAAGTTCTTTGCGCTTTTCTTCTTCTTGTTTTGCAATTTTCAAACTATTGCGCATTTCGAGCAAAGAATTTCCAAGCACATCGTTTTCGCTGAGGGTTGTAAATTCGGCATCGAAATCGTTTTTACCAATGGCTTGCGCAAACTGAGTTGTTCTGCTCAATCCGTCTATGTATCGGTTTAGAATTATTTCAATTTGAGCAATTTCATCTTTTGCCAAAACTTCGATTTTGTTTTCAGGAATCTGCCCCATGCTTAGTACCGAAATATACTCTCTGATATTTTGAATGGGCGCCAAAATTGATTTTGAAATGGCTATAATAATTATGCCCACAGCAAAAATAATTACGAGTATAAATATGAGTAAACTGATAATTCGGGAAATAACCAACGAAAAAATTACAGGCATAATATTTTCGAACAAAACGGCAATTACTTTTTGTAATCGCACTTTTTCGCTATTTATTGCACCCAACAAGCCTTTGTCGGTTCCACTACCAATTTCTCTATCCACCGAAACCAATAATACAAAATAGTCTTGATATTGCTGCAACTTATCGAGAAAACTAACATCAACAATAGAAGATTGCAAGGAAGCAGCAAAATTTTGAAGCTTCAAAGAGTCGGTTACCTCGTCCGAAATTGTGCTCTCAAGCGTGGGTTTCGAAGTTGTTTGGGTGGTTAAAGCCGGTTTTGGGGACGATGTATTGAGAGTAGGTGTTGTACTCAACGTAGTTGCAGTGGCTTGTGTGTCGGTAAATGTATTAAGCTCATCTAAAGCCACATCGTCGCCCACCAAGTATATTCTCAATTCCTCAAAGGTTTCGAGAAAGCGATTGTAGCTAATTTTGTCCTTTGTTTTGAGATATAATGTTTGATTCTGTATCAGTTTTTCGAGATATTGTTTTATGGTTTCATCGGTACTTGAGTTAAGCAGTTCAGTCATCGATTCGTCAACCCGTGCTTTAAGCCCATAGTTGTCAATTCCACGTTCTCTGATTTTTAGCAAAAGTTCTTCATATTTTTCTTTATACGTTGTCAGAGAATTTTCCATGCCATTGAGTTCGGCAATGGTAATAAACTCACGCGCTGCTTTGTTTTCTTTAGCCGAATTGATAATTAATAGCACTTCGGCATATTCACCTTTAAATACTTCGAGCTTTTCGCTTTTCCCTGTGGCAAAAAAATCAATATCTTCTTCGTAGCCCATAAGAAATTCGTTCTCGGCAAATTTCATCGCGTTGAACTTTGCATTGATTAGGGTGAGTTGCATTGCGGCATTTCCCACTTTCAACGACTGCGAAACGAGAATATATGTCATGAGTCCGGTGAGAGCGAACGAACTCACAATCAAAACGATAACAATATAGAATTTTGCCTTTATAGTTAGTTTTCTCAATAACATATTTTGTTTTTTTTACAGTGTTGCAAATGAAAATGTTTTAATTCGTAATGAATTATTTATCTTAAAGCTGTAACATCAATGGCGGTGAATAAAATTCTACCCGCAATTTCATCGTAATTATTTATTGCCGTGTACACCTCCAACAAACGGTAGTCGGTACCGTTGAGTGTTTTGGTTACAATTTGCTTGAAAGTTCCCCCTTCGCTTATAACATCACGCACCTTTTCGATGTCGTACATGGTAATTAGTTCAAAATTTTCTAAACTTTCGATGTAATGTTCTTCAAATGAATGATTATCAAGTCCATAGAAATCGGTAACCATACTGTTTACATGATAAATATACCCGTTTAAATCTACTTGAACAATGAAAACAGATTTATTGAGTGCTTCTCTAAAATTGGTATGTTCTGCTTCTTTTCGCTCAATTTCCTCGTTTGTTGCGAGCAATTCTTCCAAATTTTGTCGAAGTTCTTCTTCTTGTGCCTGCATAGCTTCCGACTGAATTTTTGACTGCTCAAGCAATTCGGCAGTTCTGATGTTGATTTTCATTGTCGAAAGTGTTGTGGCAATATTTTCTGACACTTTCTCAACAAACTCAATCTCAAATGGTTTAAACGCATTGAACGATGCCAATTCTATTGCTCCATATATATTGCCCTCGAATAACAATGGTACAAGAAGCAAATTTTGGGGGGTTGCCATTCCCAAACCCGAAGTAACTGAAATATAATCGCTTGGTACGTTTTGCAAATGGGTAATTTTTTTCTCCCGAATACAGGTACCAATTAAGCCCTCATTTATTTCAATTCTTTTTTTCTTGAACTTTCTCCGGTCGTAGGCATACGAAGCAAGCATACTTATATGTGTATCGCTTTTATCATCATCGTTGAGGTGAAAAATTCCCCCTTGATTAATATTCATATATTTAACAAGCTCGAAAACAATACTATAGCCAAGTTCGTTTAAATTGTTTGTGCTTTGTCGCAAAATATCGGCAAAACGTGTGATACCAATTGTAATCCAGTTTCGCTCTGCTTCCTCTTTCTTTAACTTATCCTCCGCTTCTTTTGTTTTGCGCAAATTTTCGCGCAACTCTATTAGTGAATTTCCTAAATCATCGAAACTGCTCAGTGGTTTAAAATCTGTAACATCCTTATTTTCGATTATTTCTTTCACAAAAAACAGTTTGCTGCGCAATCCCGCAATTACTTTATTCGAATTGTCTAATAATTGGGAAGTTAAATCATTTTGATTAAATTCAACATCAAGCAAGGCGGGAATTTTACCCGCTGCAAGCGTTGAAAGCAAATTACCTATATCGCTGATTTTTACGCGAATAATTTTGAAAATTGCAATCGTACTAAAAACATATAATAGTACAAAAATGATAAATTCGATGGTGATTACCATCATTGAGCGGCGAATGAGTATTTTGTTATTCTGTATCGCAACTTTTTCAATATCGGTTATCAATATATTTATTCTGTTGTACGACCTTCGTATGGAAGATTTTAAGCCTTCGTTGCTGGTTAAACCAATTTCGTAATTTAAGGCGACTAAATCGGCAAATTGATTTTTGAGATTGTTTAACTGGCGTATAATGTATATGTCTTTTTTTCCCGAAATGCCAACAAAATTATTCTTATCTTTGCTATTATTCTGAATATCATTCATTTCGATGGAAACAGAATCTTCCATAATTTCAATTTCTTCGACCACCAAACTATCTCTAATAGTTGAAGTATTGCTTAATTCGAACTGATTGCTCACTGAGTCTGCGGCAAGAATGGTAAAAACTCCAGCATCGAAATTCATATTTACTGCAATCTCAGCATAGAGTTCGTTGAACCGATTGAGGTATTGATTGTTGTTTGTAACAATGTAATTCTGCATCAATTCGATGAGTAGCACAACTTTGTTTTCCATCTCATGTCCTTTGATTTTATTTTTTAGGATTTCGATGGTTGACGAGAGTTGACCAAAAGAGCCGGTGTTTTCATCTCCTTTATCGTAAACGAGTTTGAAATATTTATCGGAAATGGTGGTATTTCTCAAAAATTCGTCACTCAGTTCGTTGTATAGTTTGGTTAAAAGGAGTTTTTCGGTTAAATTATTTTCTGAAAGTTTATCAATTTCAACATTCAAAAAAGCATTTTTATCTTTATAACTTGTATAGTACTTACTTTCAGTATTTTCGAGAAAAAACATATTATCTACAATTTCTTCTTCTGTTTTTTGTTTGATGTTTTCGAGTTCTATAAAACTGATTTTAAGCTCTTTGACAGAATTTTGGTAGGAATATAATTTTTGGATATAGTTGATATAAAGTACTAACGAAACAAATAATGATATAAAAAACAATACAACAACACTTATGTAGATGTATAATTTGTATTTATTTGCTATGTTATGAATAAAATCTTTCATTCGTTTATTGTGTAATTTATCGAAACAACAAATACCTATCTGATTGAAAACCAATCAGATAAATTATGTGCACGTTTTAAGGGATTCTCACTTAATATTATCTCAAAACTAAGAAATATTTTGATAAAAGTCGAATTATTTAGCGAATTTTTCATAAGTAGATTGCTAAAATTGTACCATAAATAATAAAAGTGATTCGATACATGAGCTAAATAGTTGCTGCAATATAAGTTGGAGATTTTAAAACAAAAAAAGAGGCTGTCTTTTGACAACCTCTTTTTTACAATTTCGATAATTTGAAACGAATTTGAATTAAAAAAAACGCTTTTATCAATTTTCTTAATCCGAAAGTTCTACACTTAAACTCTGACCTTCGTGTTTTACGTTTTTGAAAGCGTTGAGAATGGTATTTCTGTGCTTGTTTTCAATTTCGAAAAACGAAAATGGTTTGAGTATTTCAATTTTTCCAATATCAATTTTTCGGTTATTGGAATAGTCGTTTATCATACCTATCAGTTTGAGCTTGGTAAGATTGTGTTTTGAACCAATGTTGATAAAAAACTTAGTGTAACCAGCTTCTGAACTTAAACGCTCGTGTTTCTCGGTGAAAGGTTTTGCCGTTTTTTTGAAGGTTTTTTCGTCTGTACTTCCAGTTCTATTCACTGAGTTATACGGTTTTGCAGAGCTATACGAATCTCTTCGTTCGGTTCTTTCGCTTCTATCAGCACGTCCTGTACGGTCTGTTCTTTCCACTCTATCGGTTCTGTCGTTTCGCTCATAACGGTCGCTGCGGTCGTTACGATCATAGCGGTCGTTGCGCTCGTAGCGGTCGTTACGTTCGTAACGGTCGGAGCGACTTGACCTTTCGTATTCTTTTTTCTTGCGTGGCTCGTTTTCTACATTGAGGTCTTCTGCATCTTTGTAGTATTCGAGGAAGCGATTAAATTCAACGGAGATGATTTTTTTGATTAAATCTTCGCGGCTCATCCATTCGAGTTTCGAATAAATGCTGGATAAAAACTGTTCAATTTGGGTTTCATCTACCACCGTGTTTTCAATCTTATCAATCAGGTTAAACAATTGTTTTTCACACACTTCGCGACCGTTTGGCACTTGCATACGCTCCATTTTTTTGCTTATTTTGCCTTCAATGGCTCTAATGCGGTTGGCTTCGCGGGTGTGGATAATTGAAACTGAAGTACCGTTTTTGCCAGCACGACCTGTACGTCCGCTGCGGTGAATGTAAATTTCAATATCGTCGGGCAAATTGTAGTTTATAACGTGGCTAAGGTCTGTAACATCGAGTCCACGGGCTGCCACATCGGTAGCAACAAGCAACTGCAAACTGCGCGTACGAAAACGGTTCATCACATGGTCGCGCTGTGCCTGCGACAAATCGCCGTGTAAGGCATCGGCATTGTAACCGTCGTGAATGAGTTTTTCGGCTACTTCTTTGGTTTCCATGCGTGTACGACAAAAAACAATGGCATACACTTTTGGGTTTACGTCCACAATTCGCTTCAGTGCGAGGTAGCGATTTTTGGCATTTACAACATAGTAAAGGTGATTCACATTTTCGGCACCTGTATTGCGTTTACCAATGGTAATTTTTTCGGGTGCCTTCATGTTTCGGTTGATAATGCCCATTACATCGTCGGGCATAGTGGCAGAGAACAGTAGCGTTTGCTTTTGTTCGGGTGTTTCTGCTAAAATTTCGTCGAGTTCTTCTTTGAAGCCCATGTTCAACATTTCGTCGGCTTCGTCGAGTATCAGCCAGCGAATGTCTTGAAGTTTTAGTTTCTTTCTGCGAATAAGGTCGTTAACTCTTCCGGGAGTTCCAACAACAATTTTCGGGTTTTGCTTCAATTCCCTAATCTGAGTTTCAATACTTGCTCCTCCATACACTGTAGCAATTTGGAGGTCGGCAACGTACTTGGAGTAGTTTTTCAAATCCTTTGCGATTTGAATACCCAACTCGCGCGTTGGGCACAATATGAGTGCTTCTACAACACTCGAATTTACATCCACTCTTTCGATTATAGGTATTCCGAACGCCGCGGTTTTACCTGTTCCGGTTTGTGCAAGCCCGATTAAATCTTTGTTGGATGAAATTAAAAATGGAATAGCCGCTTCTTGAATTGGTGTAGGTTTTTCGAAACCTAACTCTGAAACAGCTTTGAGAATTTCTGGGCGGATGCCCATCTCCTGAAATGTAGTCATAAAATATAATTAATTTATTCTTAACCGATTATTCGTTTAAGAACTGTTACAAAAACGGCTGCAAAAGTAATAACAATTTTGTGGTTTACAAAAGTTTTTCGATATGTGCAGCAATTTTTTCTGGAGCGGTGGAAGGAGAGTAGCGTTCAACGGGGTTTCCCTCTCTATCAATCAGAAACTTAGTGAAATTCCATTTGATGAATTTCATGTTTAAAAGTCCGGGTAATTCACTTGTAAGATAAGAGAATAAGGGATGAGCTTTGCTTCCGTTGACATCTATTTTTGAAAATAAGGGAAATGTAACTCCGTAATTCATTTTACAAAAACTGGATATTTCTTCTTCGCTTCGCGGCTCTTGATTGGCAAATTGGTTGCATGGGAAGGCTAATATTTCGAGTCCTTTGCTCTGATATTTTTCGTACAATTCTTGCAAACCTCCAAATTGTTTGGTGAAACCGCATTCGGTGGCAGTGTTTACAATTAGCAACACTTTGCCTTTGAAATTGCTCATGCTCAGTGTTTGCCCTTTGGCATCTTTAACACTGAATGTATAGATGTTTTTTTCCATTGCTTTTATAATATTATGTGTAAATTAATAGTGAGATTGTATGTTGTGATTTATCGGATAAAATATTTTGAAATTTTCACTTCTTCGCCTTCAGTAATCATTTTGTGCCAACTACTTCTGTCGAAATGCCGCACCCAGCGCGATTCGAAAATCCTGTACCGCCAATCCAATTCTGTTTGATAGAAAAGCTGCATACTTTGCGATGCCACAATGGTTTGTACTTCCATTTCGTGGTGATGATTGATTTTGTAGTTTTTGGTATTTCGTTGGCACATTTCGGAGTAAACTGTATTGAGGTTGCTAAAAAGGGTATTCAAATCCTCATCGAGTTCTAATACATTTAAACCAAGCTCCTTAGCCTCCGAAAGGGTGATAGGAAAACTATGCGAAGGATAATCGGAATTTAGTTTATTGCTGATGGAGATGGCTCTGCTTTCGTCGGTCATGTGAAACGATAAAATATCTTTACAGATGCGAACAGAAAGCGAACTTGAACGGTCGGCAGCACCAATAACCAATGGATGCACATAATTGAACAAATCGTGATACACATTTTTTTTGGTAGATTTCGACTCATCGTTCCACAATTTTATTACCCTTGTAAGCTCATCTTGACTTACTGTTACGGGGTTGTCGTCGCTGTCCACTGGAGCTAATTCGTGGTTGAGCGATGTATCAACTGCGGTAAGATAGCCCAGCGAACCCATGCGAATTTCGTGTGCACCCAAAGCAATCATGGTGGCTGCCGAAGCGCAAGGACCTGCTATTAATACGGTGAGTTTTTTGGCGTATTTGTGCAATAAATTCACAATTCGGAGCGATGACTGCCCATCTCCCCCACCCGATTTGATGTATAGATAAATATTTTCGGATTGCCCCATGCTTCTTAGCAATTCGGAGTATGCCACTACATCGCTCGGATACACCGAACCATAAATGGAATGCCAATAGCAAATAAGTTTTCCATCGAGTTTTTTTTCAATATCACCTATTATGTTTTGGGCTTTTTTGTAAAGTACTGGAATATCAACCGTTGGTGGTTGGGGGTCTTTGCTTTTGAAAAATTTCATCATTCAGTTTACTTCTAATTGCGTCACTTTTTTCGACATATTTTAGCTGCAAATGTAGCATTAAATTTAGAAGCATACAAAGAGAATTTTAATTGAATACGTGAACAAAAAAAAGTGCGACAAACAATGTGAAAAAAAAAGTCTTATTTCTCGTTAAACCAATTATTTATATCTTTCGATGCCTTGCGGCTGGTGGAAATATTGAAAAAATATCCAGCGGAAATATTGAAATACGATTGAAGACCAAGAAACGAATCTTGGGACAAGCTACGGGCGAAATTGAGGTTGTAGCCAATTTCAAAATCAAAATTTGAAATTGTCATATTTATAGGAAGCGATAGTTCTGTGTTGTACATACCAAAATAATTTTGTGTGTATGTGGGTTGTGGTAAATAGCTCGATGTAAAATCGGTATAAACAACCGATTATCGAAATTTTTGAACTCAAACAATGTAAAATCTCCTTGAATATCGGCAGAAATGCGCGAGCTTACCGAAATTGATGGAAGCACTGAGTAGTTTAATTTTGCTGCAAATATTTTGCGTCTGTACGATAAACCAGCACTCAAACCAAACACTCCATTTGTAGTACTAAACTCATCTTCTGGATGATACAACATATAATTTGCTGAAGCACGATACCTAAGACCTTTCATTTTTTTGAATTTATTGCTATACCCAGCCGAAAAAAAAGTAGTTGAATACAAATTGGGGTGATTACCGTCTAAAATGCCAGCAAATCCCAACGTAATACCAGAGGAATGTAGATAAAACAATTGCGCCACCGTGTTAAAATAGTCGGTTTCCTGCGCTTGCCCCCTGTATAATGTGCGGTTTTCGAACTCAGAGCCAGCATACAGAAATTGATACTTACCAGTATATTGAATCAACTCTTCAATATCTTCTTCTCCGTACAAAAAATCGTCGAGCAGCGAATCGATATTTTCTTGTGCAAACAATGGGGAATGAAAAAAAGTAAACACAAAAATTATACACACTGAAATTGATATTCTGAATTGACTTTTCATTTTGCGATTTTGTTTTAAATTTAAAAAAAAATAAAGGCGTTAAGATATAAAGTACTTACAATCAATTAACTTTAAGCTATTATCTTAACACCTTTATCGAAATAATTTTCAAAATTATTTGCCGTTTCCGCCTCCGTTGCCTTTTCTATTTTGCTTGTTCTGGCGTGCATTCTCGCGATTTTTCTGAAGTTGTTCGCCTGTAACAGAACCACACATTTCTTTATTTTGTTCTTTGCGCATCATATTGGCATTTTCAAACATTGCTTTTTGCGCATCTGTAAGTGTAGCTTCCAATGCTGCTCTTTTTTCATCACGGGTAAGTTCCGTGTTTTCGAGTATTGCGAGTTGCTCCTCAGTTAAAGTTGCTCTAAAAGCCTCGCGTTGTTCTCTTCTTTGCTCACGCATTGCAGCGCGTTCATCTTTTGTATTCAAGCACTCATCGGTTGCCAAATCTGTTGCAACAGGCTCATCTTGCGCCATGGTAATTCCGAATGTGAAAACTACCAAAAAGGCTACCATTACCAAATTTCTAACTGCATTTTTCATTTCAATTAATTTTTAAATTTAACACTACGAAAGTTGAAATTGTTTTGAATATGTTACAGACAAGCAAAAAAAAACCCTACTTTTTTTTCTAAAAATTTTTGAAGCGAAATTTATCCGTTTTTTTCACTGTCAAAAAAGTGGTCTTCTGTTTTTTTGTTGTTTTACA